>ERZ779877.1052-NODE-1052-length-25825-cov-7.427202_pt1 | contig 25825 bp, 28 predicted proteins | sample MGYA00511556_ERZ779877 | MGnify/ENA primary metagenome ERZ779877 (study PRJEB29588, sample SAMEA2159338) | human gut metagenome | biome: human gut; feature: human-associated habitat; material: faeces | place: Denmark | collected 2008/2010 ...
GGCTCAACAGAATCGGAATGTACTGGGGCAACCGCAATGACCGCCAGTGGAACGAGGGGTATCAGGAAGCAAAGCGCTATTTTGATGCCCACGGCGACCTGAACGTCCCGGCTGATTATGTGTCACCGAACGGATACAACCTTGGGAATTGGGTCAAGCGGCAGCGCTACACCCGCCAGAATCCTGAAAAAAGCTGCACTGTCCTGACAGAGGAACGTATCTCAAAGCTGGATGAGATTGGGATGCGGTGGGAGAAAGCGGATTCGAAGCACCCATCTAAGCAGACAGTACAAACTGAAACCATTACGGCAAAAGCGGGATGATCGAGTGAGGAGATATTGAATGATTGCTGGAAATAAAACAACTGTAAACGGTTCTATGAACTATTATGTGCAAGAATCACCAAGTGTAAAACGGCGATGCTATGCGTTTGTGAAAAGAGCGTTTGATATTGTGGCCTCTGCTGCCGCTTTAATCATTTTGTCACCCATCATGTTGATCGCAGCAATTTTGGTTTATGTGGATGACCCGGGAAAGGTGTTCTACGGTCATGTCCGAATCGGTAAAAACGGAAAGCCTTTTAAGATGTGGAAATTCCGCAGTATGTACATGAATGCCGATAAAATGATCAGCCTGCTTACGCCGGAGCAGGCTAAGCAGTATTACACAGAATTCAAGATCGACAACGATCCGCGCATAACTAAGATCGGAAACTTTTTGCGGAAAACCAGTCTGGACGAATTGCCGCAGCTTTTCAATGTACTTTGCAATGATATGAGTCTGGTAGGCCCTCGCCCACTGATTGAGTCGGAAATTCAGACCTATTATGAAGATACCCACGACGTACTGCTAGCTGTAAAGCCGGGTGTTACCGGATACTGGCAGGCTTATGCGCGTAATAATGCGACCTATCAAAGCGGCGAACGGCAGAAAATGGAAATGTATTATGTTCGAAATGCTTCGCTGTGGCTGGATATCAAAATCCTGTTTAAGACTGTTGAGTCCGTTTTGAGCAAGCAGGGTGCAAAATAAAGAGTATTCTTGAAAAACACAAATGTATAACGAATGAGTTTGGGAGGAAAATCATGATCATTACCAAGACACCTTTTCGAATGTCCTTTTTCGGCGGCGGAACCGATATGGAAGATTTTTTTCGAAAAAACGGTGGAGCCGTGCTATCCACGACATTTGACAAATACTGCTATGTTACAGTGCGGCATCTTCCACGTTTTTTTGACTACTCCACGGAGCTTTCTTACTCAAAAACGGAACGTGTAACGAGTGTCGAAGATATCCAGCACCCCGCAATTCGTAATGCTATGAAAATGCTTGATATGCACGAGCTGCGTCTTACATATGAAGCAGATCTTCCGGCGCGTTCGGGTTTGGGAACCTCCAGTTCTTTTGCAGTTGGTATGTTAAATGCCTTTTATGCGCTGAAGGGAAAATATGCCGATAAGAAAAAGCTTGCGGATGATGCAATTTATCTTGAACGAAATCTTTGTCAAGAGGCAGGTGGTTGGCAAGATCAGATTGCTGCGTCTTTTGGCGGATTCAATCGCATCAATTTTGGAGCAGAAGGCTATGAAGTGCTCCCTGTAATTATTTCGCCTGAACGAAAAAAACAATTAAACCAGAATCTGATGATGTTCTTTACTGGTTTTACGAGATTTTCTTCGGATGTGCAGAAAGCAAACGCAACTGGAAAGCAGGATAAAACTGCACAGCTCAAAGAAATGCTGTCGTTGGTGGATGATGCAGAACATATTTTAACGGATAAAGATACTGATCTTGACGATTTTGGCCGGATGCTTGACCACACGTGGAAATTGAAACGGCAGACAGGTTCGGCGGTATCAACCAACAGCATTGATGAATTATATGCCAAAGGTATTGCTGCAGGTGCACTTGGGGGCAAACTTCTCGGTGCCGGTGGCGGTGGGTTCCTTGTATTTTATGTCCAGCCGGATCGGCAGGACTCCGTCCGGTGGGCTATGCGCGACTTGATGCATATCCCGTTTGAGTTTGAGGACGGTGGAACAAGGGTAATCCACTACAGCCCGGAAAAGTTTGAACTGAAAAAATAATGTACTCGGTAGCTATTCAAGGTGACGGAATGGGAAACAAAAAACTGTTATTTATCACTACTCGGATATTCTGGCCGGCAACCAGTGGACGAAAAGTCAGCCTATACTACTATTGCAAAGGGCTGCATGAGCAATACGGATATGACATTTACTTATATTCCTTCTTAGAAGCCGACCAATCGCCTACACAAAGTGAGCAGACAAAGCTGGATTTTATCAAAGAAATACAATTCGCCCGTGAGGTTAGAAAGTCCGAGATTGTTGCAAACCTGGTTACGAAATCATTTACGCATTTACAGTGGCCGCTTCAATGTTCTCTGTTTTACAGCAAGAAAAATGAAGAAAATATCATGGATTACGTCAGAAAAGAGCGTTTTGATGTTGTAATCGCCGATATGATCCGGACAGCGCCTTATATCCGTGCATTTGAGAAAGAGCCCTGCTTGAAGATTCTAGACATGGATGATCTTCTGTCAAAGCGGTATCAGCGAACCCTAAATAGCACTGTTTCCGGTGATAATTTTTTGGGACAGTACAGCAAGCACATGCCGAATATTGTGAATAAACAACTTATTCCACGTATCAAAAAGATAGCATTGAATATGGAGGTAAGCCGACTTCTCCGCGCGGAAGTTGAGTATGCGCAGCGATACGACCACGTCATATTTGTATCAGATGTCGAGACCGATGAACTTAACCAGAAGCTTCGGGAAGCGAAGTGTACGACAATCACGCTAGGCGTGGATTACAATTACTATTCCAAGCAAGTGCCCTATATGGCAATGGAGAACCGGATTGCATTCATCGGGAACTTTGGCTACACGCCGAATGTTGACTCGCTCAAGGTCATCACGGCAAACGTTCTCCCTAAATTGGACGATAAAATAAGGCTACTTGCCGTGGGAAAAGCCCCGCAAGAAGTAGAGGATGAATTTCGCGGTAAACGGGTCGATTTCACCGGCGCGGTGGAGGATCTCCGCCCTTATATCAGGCAGTGCAGCGTCTTCCTTGCACCGATTGCATATGGGAGCGGCATAAAAACAAAAATCCTTGAGGCAATGGCCATGGGCGTCCCGGTAGTGACGAATTCCATCGGCGCGGAAGGCATTACAGCAGTCAATGGCGTGGACTTTTTCGTCACGGATGATTTTGATGAGATGGCAAGGATTGTTAAGGGACTTTTGCGGGATAAGCAAATGGCTCAAATGGTCGGTCAAGCAGGTGCTGAATATGTTCGGAAATACCATCAATGGAAAAATATTCTGGAAAAGTTCAAGGATGTTGGTGTGTGATGTACTGCTCTGCAAAACGACACATTTTCGAGGTGCAAACACAAATGATGAAATTATTGGCATTGATTCATTTTCTTGAAACACACAGTTGGGGGGATAGGTAGAGCACTTGAGTTGCTGGAACATATTTTTACCACAGAGGCCTTGGATGTGTGGTTCACCCGAAAACGGAAATCGGTTCAAAGTGCACGATATTTCAGCATGTTGCGATCGGTTCTAAATGGTCGGATGGCATATGTGGAGGAGAAGCCCCAGTCATTGGTGATAATGTGATGATTGGTGCAGGAGCGTGTGTTCTCGGCAATATTCATATAGGAAACAATGCAATCATCGGATGCAATGCCGTTGTTTTGCATGATATACCCGCCAATTGCGTTGTTGCCGGAAACCCAGCGAGAATTGTCAAACAACACTAATAAATTATAACGGAATAAATAGTATGCAAATATTGATCGATGATGGAATGCAGATTCGTGTTGGTACTGGAATTGGAAAGTACAGCCAGTATTTATATGATAGTCTGAGAAAAAGCAGCCTCTGTGAAAAAGTCGATGTTTCGACTTATGTGCCAAAGAGCACCTCCCAAAAGAGTGCCAGAATGGCATATATAAAATATATCAACTCAAAAAAATATCACGATATGAGCGCACAGTATGATATTGTGCATTTTACAAATTACCTGATGCCTTTCAGGAAAAATAAGCGGTCAAAATATGTTGTAACAGTTCATGATCTCGTGTCCTTTTTTTATCCAGAATCGCTCCCTGTATTATATAGGTTCTACAGCCGATTTGTGATTAGATATGCTATGCGCCACGCGGATATAATTCTGACAGTTTCTCACTCTGTAAAGAATGAAATAATTTCCCAATGGCCAAAATATGCCTCGAAAGTCAAGGTTGCATATCCTGGGTTATATGATGAGTACGAAAAGAACAATATTACAGATTCCTACCACACAGATGCCTTGAATGACTTGGATGACAATAACTTTTTCCTATTTGTTGGGACAATTGAAAAAAGAAAAAATCTTGGCATTGTGATTGATGCCTTCGTTCAACTGAAAAAAGTCTGCCCCAATGAATATAAACTGGTTCTAGCCGGGCGTCCGGGATATGGATTTGATGCCTATGAAGAAAAAATTAAACAATCAGGGTATAGCAAAGACATTATTTGCACAGGGTATATTGATTCCGGCGATGTTCAAAAACTTTACCAGAATGCTGCTGCGTATATTTTTCCAACCATATATGAAGGATTTGGATCAACGCAACTAGAATGCATGGCGAATCATCTGCCGTTGATATTAAGCGATATTCCTACAAACAGAGAAGTGTCTGGTGATTACGGACTGTTCTTTTCTCTTTCTGACCCTACCACACTCGTTCAGCAAATGGAAAAAATCGTTTCGAGAGAATATGACTATCCGGCGCACCGTGCTTTGGCGGAAGAGTATTTGAAAAAGTTCTCATGGGATGAGATTGCTTTCCAAGTACATCATTTTTATGAGTCCATTTTGAAAGTGAATTGATATGACAGAACCTTTAATTTACATCGTCCTCCTGAATTATAAAGGCTATACAGATACCACTGCTTGCATTAACAGCTTGCGTCAGATTGACTATTCAAATTACAAAATCATTGTGGTTGATAACCTGTCGCAAGATGGCTCTTATGAAAAATTAAAAGCAGAAAATGGAGACTGTGTAGTTATTCTCGCACCAGAAAACAACGGATTTTCCGCTGGAAACAATTTAGGAATCCATTATGCCCTTGATAATGGTGCGGATTATGTTCTGATGCTTAACAATGACACAGAGGTAAAAACGGATTTTCTGTCTCGAATGGTTGATGTGGCGGATGAAAACACGGTTGTTACGCCATCCATTTATTTTTACTCAGAGCCTCACGATATTTGGTATGCGGACGGACGTATCAATTTTAACCGCTGCACAGTCAGTAACGGTTTAGACGCGGAAAGCAAATATTGCAACTATGCATCCGGCTGTTGCCTTTTAATGTCGCGTAAGATTTTGGAAACAGTTGGCGATTGGGCTGAAGAATACTTTATGTACTACGAGGATATGGATTATTCTCTGCGGATTGCACAGGCTGGGTTCAAAATCTTTTATGAAAAGAATGCAGTTGTATATCATAAGGTTGGCCGGACGGCTGGATGCGACTCAAAATTAAGCATTTATTATAATGTACGTAACCGTTTTTATGTCATAAAAAAGTACAGATTCAACAAAAAATGTTGGTGGTATTCTGTATGCACCAGACTTGTACGAGGACTCGGTGGAATTTTAAAAAATTCTAATGAAAAAGTAATTTTTCAAGCAATGTCGGACTATAAGAAGGGCTTGATGGGCAAGCGATATGTTAAAGAGGAAACTTCATGTGGCTGATTGACTTAATATTGATTGCAGTAGCCTGCTTTTTTTGCTTAAAAATAATTCAAATCTATGGAGCACGCGCCATATTGCTAGTATGGACAATGTTGACATTTGCCCAGCAGATTGCCTCAACCATATATTTAAACACTGGTGTCTACGTCAACGAGTTAGGACGAACTACTTATTATGTTGCAAAGTCAACTCCGCTCTTCATTCTATATGTCGATATTTTCCTCTTCTTTTTGGTTTGCTTTGGCAAAAATAAAATGTCCATATCCAGAGATGCTGTCATTTTAGAATCAACTAATTTGTCCACGCTGGTATGCTATAGTTCTCTTTTATTAACGATTGCTCTTGCAGGGTATACCATATTGGATATGCTCGTCTCTGGTATCCCCATGATGACTTCGGTTATCACACATTATAATTATTATACTACCTACTCCAGATTACCAATGGCTTCAACGATCAACAACTTGTTGGGAACATCTATGTATCTTTTAGGATATGCTTATGTGCATATCGACAAAAAGCATTTCCGCAGAATATGTGTTTTGCTGGTTCTCAGCACAATGATCGTAAGGTTTATGCTTGGCTATAAAATGTCAGGACTTATTGACATCCCATTGAATTTTATCGCTGTGGCTGTATTGCTTTCTAAAGTTAATTTTAAAACGCTTCGACAAGTTATCAAGCCGCAATATGTTCTTTTGGGCCTCGTAATTGCTCTTGGTATGGTCGCGCTATTTGTTTTTAGTGTAATTTCATCTGGAACAGCCGATGATGCTTCCATTGCCTTTCAGGTCTTTATGAATCGAGCTTTTGGCCTTGGAAATCATTTGTGGTGGTCTGCTGAAGCCGATACGGTATCTGGAAATTCTTTGTTTGGACATAATTTGCTTGCTGAATTTGACGCGATTCTCACAGGAAAAAGTCCATATGATGTTAGCATTGGTATGTACCATTTGATGAAAAAATACGGAGATAGTTATATCGTCGGTGTTGACATTAAACATCAAATCCGTTATGCAGCTACATTTATCACAACTGCCGTCTATAATTTTGGATATTTCTTTGCGCCTATCCAACTCGCAATCAATGCCAAAATAATGATATGGTTCATTAGTTCAATCGACCGTGCCGTAAAAGAGGATCGTTTTTTTCAACTACTTTTACTATGCAAGGTATGGGGAACATTTTCCACTTTTATAACAGCAACCGGAACCATGACCGAGTGGCTTAATCTCGAAAACTATTTTTACCTTCTTTTATGCTTTATTCTTAGATGTTTTGTCGGAAATCGCAGATTTGAAATAAGGATTGGTATGTAAATGAAATATGCTTTACGACAGCTAAAAAGAGCTTTGAAAATTTCAGCGCTAAATTTAACGTGGAAAAATCGAAACCAACACAACCATACAAGTGTGGGTCTGCTGTGCAACTTAGATTGTATCAAGGTTGGCAAGGAAACCTATGGAATTATAAACGCCAACAATTTTGATCATGAGCCATCTGAAACCGTAGGTCTGGAAATAGGAAATTATTGCTCGATTGCCGATGATGTGTATTTCTTGTTGGCTGGCGAGCATGAGCTAGGATATGCTTCTACATTTCCGTATGAACGGTTCCGACCTGAAAGCAGAGTTTATGCTGCAAATTTTTCCAAAGGAAAAATCATAATTGATGATGATGTTTGGATTGGTTACGGTTCAACGATTTTGTCTGGGGTACATATTGGACAAGGAGCTGTAATCGGCGCAAAGTCTGTTATAAACAAGGATGTTCCACCTTATGCAATCGTCGGCGGTGTACCTGCCAAGATTCTGAAATATCGCTTTAAGCCGGAAATCATTGAAGTGATGAAACATTTGGATTATTCAAAAGTGACTTATAAAACGATTGAATCCCATCCAGAAATATTCAAAGAAGAATTGAATGACATTGACCCTTTTTTTCTTGAAGATTCTTTGAAAACCGCAGGAGTATATAATGCAAGGTAAAAACAAAACGCTTAAAAGCATTATAGGAGTAGCTTTGAGCAACTGCACAACCATCGTGTCGGGTTTGGTTGTTGGTTTTCTGATTCCTAAAATTTTAAGCATCGAAGATTATGGAATGTATAAAACATTTTCTCTATACACGACATACATCGGCTTTTTCAGCATGGGAATCATAGACGGCATCGTTCTTGATTATGGCGGAAAAGACTACGGACAATTAAAAAGGAGCAAATTCAGATCCTTTTTCAAGTGGTATATTGCCGTTCATGCGTTCTTTGCAGTGATTCTGACAGTGATAAGCCTTTTTCTCAGTACAAGCGACTATCGGTTTATCGTATTGATGCTTGGACTGGATATGGTTGCCGTAAATATCACAGGTTATTTTCAGCAAATATCACAGTTCACACAGCGGTTCAACGAGTTCTCTTTTAGAAAAGTATTGCAGTCTCTTTGTAACATTTTGATTGCGGCGGCACTGTATATGCTTTATAAGCAAGGTTCAGAAATCAACTACAAAATATATGTTGTGGCGTTAATTGCAACAAATTGTCTCTTAACAATGTGGTATGTTTATACATATCGGGACATTTCCTTTGGGCGTTCAGAGAAAATGCGCGATACCTTTCCTGAAATCGTCCATTTGATTCAGATTGGCTTCCCGTTGTTGTTTGCAAATTTATGTTCCACGTTGATTTTGACTTTGGATCGTCAGTTTGTAAATGTGCTATTCGATAACGCAACCTATGCGGTATATGCTTTTGCGTACAATATGCTTTCACTTGTTACAGTAGCAACATCGGCCATTTCGACGGTCTTATACCCCACCTTGAAACGAGTTGATTTGGAGAACATAAAAAACAATTATCCCATCCTGATAAGTGTTATCTTGTCTTTCGTTTTTGCTGCTAATATTACATATTTTCCGTTGTGCATCTTCGTTAAGTGGTTCTTACCTAAATACACAGGTTCTCTTATTATTTTCCGCGTGATTTTTCCGGGGCTGGCGATTAGCTCTGCCATCACAGTCGTAATGCACAATTATTATAAAGTCCTAGGAAAGAACTTCGATTATTTTCTAAAAAGCATCGTGGTTTTAGTTATATCTGGCATTGCCAATGCGATTGCATACACTGTGTTTAGAACAACGATTTCTATTTCGATTGCGTCAATTATCACGATGATTTTCTGGTATGTATTAATTGAACAATACTTTGTAAAAGCAATCGGCTATGACCGCAAGAAAAATCTTTGGTATCTGCTGATTATGCTGGTGGCTTTTTATACTGTATCTGCAATACCTAATGAAATTGCTGGCTTCTTTGTATACGGAATCGTTTTTACGATTGTCACTTTGCTCATACATCGAAAAACCATAAAGCAAATATTGCAAATGTTCTCGAAAAATCGGAAATAAGGTGAGGATGTAAGATGAAAGTTGTTATCATGGCCGGTGGGCGCGGCACTCGAATTTCTGAGTTGTTCCCTGATATTCCAAAACCGTTGATTCCAATTGACGGTATTCCTGTACTGGAGCGTGAGGTGTGTTCTTTGGCTTCGCAGGGGTTTCGGGACATTATTCTTACGGTGTCCTATCTGCACGAAAAAATCGAAGAGCATTTCGGAGATGGCAGTAAGTGGGGTGTGAAAATTGAGTATCTCGTAGAAAACACTCCACTAGGTAATGCTGGTGCACTCTTCAAATTAAATCTGAAAGAAGATTTTCTACTACTAAATGCCGATGCTATGTTTGACGTGGACTTTAATCGGTTTGTTGCTTTCCACAAAGAGCATGGCGGGTTGGTCACGCTCTTCACGCACCCAAACAGCCATCCGTTTGATAGCGGCTTACTTGTCGCCGATAAAAATGGTGCAGTTGAACAATGGCTGGCAAAAGAGGATTCTCGCCCAGAATACTATCGAAATCGTGTAAACGCTGGTCTCCATGTTATCAATCCGAAAGTTCTAGAGCTGTCTGGAATTGATGCGGACAGGGTTGGTGCAGTCGGAGAAAACGGAAAGCCTATTAAAGTTGACTTGGATCATCAGCTTCTAAAACCCCTTGCTGGCACAGGAAAAATGTTTTGTTATGACAGCCCGGAATATGTGAAGGACATGGGTACACCAGAGCGTTATTATGCTGTCTGTGAGGATTACAAGGCAGGACGTGTTTCCGGAAAGAATCTGCAAAACAAACAGAAGGCCGTATTCCTTGATCGGGACGGGACAATCAATAAATATGTTGGATTCTTACGTGATATTGATGAGTTTGAACTTCTGGACGGTGCAGCGGATGCTATCAAGAGAATCAATGCTTCTGGGTATCTGGCAATCGTTGTCACAAATCAACCCGTGATTGCTCGCGGGGAAGTGTCTTTTGAAGAGCTGGAAAGAATCCACAATAAAATGGAGACACTTCTGGGCAAAGAAGGAGCTTATTTGGATGCTATCTATTTCTGCCCGCATCATCCGCATAAGGGATATAAAGGAGAGCGTCCAGAGTTGAAGTTTGATTGTAACTGTCGCAAACCAAAGCCGGGGATGCTGTTGAAAGCTGCTCAAGATTTCAACATTGATTTAGCTCAGTCTTGGATGATCGGCGATGGCGAAAACGATATTAGAGCAGGTCAAAATGCCGGTTGCCGGACCGCCCTTATTGGAAATGAAACTTACGGTCAGACCGTAACAGTATCATCTCTGAAAAACTTTGTGGATCAATATCTGAACTAGGAGAAAATTATAAAATGCGTGAACTTGAAAATCGACTGATGAAGCACATCAATCTGTTGGTGGAACGATACCCTTCTTTGGAATCGGCAAAAGATGACATTATTGCGGCATATCTTATAATGGAAGAGTGCTATGAAAATGGTGGAAAGCTGCTCGTGGCTGGCAATGGCGGCTCTGCAGCAGATGCCGAACATATTGTCGGCGAACTGATGAAAGGCTTCAAAATGCCTCGCAAGCCAGAAACGACCTTCGCAGAAAAACTCGTAGCTGAGAATCAAGAACTCGGTTCTGTTCTTGCTGAAAACTTACAGGGAGCACTTCCTGCCATTGCACTGGACGGTCATCCTGCTTTGTCCACAGCGTACATGAACGACTGCGAGCCACTGCTCTGCTTTGCACAGCAGGTCAACGGCTATGGCAAGGCAGGAGACGTATTCCTTGGTATTTCGACCAGTGGCAATAGCAAAAATGTGCTGTTTGCAGCGACTACCGCTCACGCAAAAGGCTTGAAGGTTATCGGCTTAACTGGAGCAAAAGATAGCAAACTGAAAGACATGAGTGATGTGTGCATTAAAGTTCCTCAGACAGAAACTTATATGATTCAAGAACTGCATCTGCCGATTTATCACTGCCTGTGCCTGATGCTGGAAGATAAATTTTTTGCGTAAGGATTTGGACGGCAGTATGGTAGAGTATATTCGGCAGGGGAAAAGCAGTCCAAATAATTCAAATAAAATGATATAGGTAAACTTCAATGGGAAGCGAATGAATCCTCGAATGATGAAAATAAAAGAATTATTGGCGAAAATCACTGTATTGTGCAGAAGAGAAATACGAAAGCAAAGCGGTAGGGGGTTGTTGCTTGCAATTTTGTATCGCACACTATCAAGCTCGGTTGTTCAGTGTTTAATAAACGCTTTTTTTGCATTTTACGCATCAGCTTATGCTATGATAAATGAAAAGCTTAATTGGAGAGGAATTGCAGTATATTGTATAGTTCTTTTATCAATGTTAGTGGTAAATCAGCATAGAACAAAACAATACAAACGGATGGACTTAGTGAAAAATGTTCTTGAGCAATATGCAACGGTTATCGATTTAACCGGAGATGATATGTTTGACCTTATGAACCTGCCAGGAACTGTAAATATTCTGGACAACACCTCACAAGCCGTAGTTTCATCAGTATATGAAGCTTTTCGCGAATACTATAATGAAAAAGATTTTAAGATTAGTATTGTTCAAAATTTTAAAGATAGCAAAAAAGGTCTTTATTGTAAAATGACTGCATATAATGCGTTTGGAGCGATTCCTGAACGGCATCGGACGAAGTATTATCATTCAGATATTGTAGATGGAAAGCCCAACGATTATCCTTTCTTTGCCAGAGTTTTATCAGAAGCTGAAAAGGATAAAGAACATATAGGAAACCGAGGAGAAATTTATATCAAAAATCGTGACACAATAAAGCAGTTGTTTGAAGATTCACAACGCAGAAATGGAACACAGCAGTATTTAGGAATTTTAGCATATAGTGTGGAGCATCATCCTATTATGCTGTTGCAAGTGTGCGCGAATTTTGAAGACGGATTTGGTAATGCAGAAGATGCTGACACTATGCTGAATACAGTGCTGATTCCATATATAAAACAGCTATATCTTGCTTATGAAATTCAATGTATGCATGAACAGCAGAAATTGGGAACTTGAGGTGTTTGGAGATGAAAGAAAAAGTATCTGAACCAATAAAATATAAAATTTACGTTTCGGATTTTGCTCCTGATAAGCTGGAACGAAATTATAAAAAAATGCAGATAATCCAAAAAAGACTTGCAACCTCAAGAAAAAAGATGTTTGGATGTATAGAAGTAGGAAAAACAAAAGAATAAGCCTATTTAATCAATATAATATGCCTTGCGAACATATAGGAACGGTGCTATACTGAAGCCATCAAAAAACATTGGAGGTGTCCGCTATGCCCCGTCCCAAAGGTAGCAAAAACAAACCCAAAACCGTAAAAGCGACCGTTGACTTCGCTGCACAGATTACTGAAAAGCAGTCTGCAAAGGAAGCTGTCACCGCCGAGATTGCATCCATTACTGCGAACATCGATACGCTGAAAGCTGACCTGAAGACCAAGAAAGCAGAGCTGAAATCTATCGACAAGGAAATCGTCAGAATCGAAGCTAAAAAGGTCAAAGCCGAAACCAAAGCAGCAGAATCTGCAAAGAAAGCTGAAGCAGAGGACGTGCTGAAAAAGCTGTTGGCCAGCGGTGTGAGTGCAGACGAAATTCTCGCAAAGCTGAAGTAATTAAAAAAATCTGACGCAGAGGTTGACGGAAACATCTACGTTGCAAGCAGTGCAAGTTGGTACCAACTCGCGATTTTTGAATCGGATTTTTCAAAATCCAAATTCAAAATGCTTGTTGGGCTGTGCCCAAACCCCATTTGTTCTGCATCGTGCCGATGCAGGCTGCGCGTTTGTTCCAAACGCTTTTATAACAAAACGAAGAGACAAGACCAGAGTTCTTCTCAAAGAAAGGACTCTGGTCTGTCTTCGTTTATCGGGACTTTGTTTTCAGCGCTGCTCTTTTTGTCTGTGCGACCCGACCACATAGCTGGACGGGGGGAAGCAGTCATTTTGCCGTCAAAGTCAAAAGGAAAACGTAGGGAAGGGGGTGATTTTCTTCAGTGCAGACAGCATATTGAACACAGACCTTACTATAAAGGTATCGGCTACTGGGAAGCAAGGATACCAACAGCTATGTAAAACCGCAGCCCTCCGACTGCGGTAAAAATCAAAGATTGGATAGCTGCGAAAGGATCTGTTTACTGATGCTGATCAGTTCGTCCAGCCGGGCGCGCAAGTCCTCTAAATCGGCAGCATAGACTTGACCGTTTTCGTTGGCAGCTCTGGCGTACTGGTTCAGATTGTTGCTGCACATCTGCAAAAGGTATGCCATGCGGCGCAGCTGCGGCAGATCAAGATGCAGACAATATCCGTCCAGCGCCATTTTGCGCAGATAGGAACCAATGCTCAGAATGCCGCTGGATTCCATTTTGTTCCGAATTCGTTCCAACTCCGGCTTGCTGACCCGGAAATGGAGTTGCTGGTCACGGCGGTCATTCATCGGGATTCACCATGGCGACTCCTTCAGAACGGATGATACGAATAGAATCGTTGTTCATAGGCTTTTCTCCATTTTGATAAAAGAAAAAGACCCCATCGGGTCTTTCGTTGCGGTTCAGCGTTCATTCTGCCGCTGCCGTTTGCGCTGCCACTGCTCCAGCAGCTTGATGATGGTGTCCTCCATCTGTTTTGGAGTGTAACTGCGGGGAAAGTATTTCCGCAGGGTTTCATTTTTGATGACAACTTTGTCCAGTTCATCTTTCTTGGCTTCGCCCATGACTGCAAAGGCAACATCATACGAGAAGTGCCCTTCCAGCGCCAGCTTCTTGAGCCGTTGTGCTTGGGAAAGGGACGGCGCATTCTGGGTGTCCTGCATAGCTTCTAAAAAATCCCGCTGTTGGCTTTCGTCCAGATAGGACAATTCCACAGCGGGATTAAAGGCAATTTTCTTTTCGTCTACCATGTCCAGCAGTTCTGGGATAAGGTTGGTCAGACGAATAAAACGCTGGATTTGCGTTTTGCTCTCACCAGCATCATTGGCGACCTGTTCAACTGACCACAACTTCTGACCAAGTTGGTCAGAAGTTAAATCTGACCGGGCACCTTGCTTTTTTAAGGCTTCCAGCTTCATTTTGTAGGCGAAAGCCCGCTCGCTGGGGAGGATGTTATCTCGTTGGAGATTCGAGTCCACCATGAGCAAAACTGCGGCATTATCGTCCATTTGACGGACGATAACAGGCAGCGTGTCCAGTCCGGCAAGCTGTGCAGCGTGCTGACGGCGGTGCCCGGAGATGATCTCGTAGCCTCCTTCCGGGCGTGGGCGGGCAATCAGTGGAGACAGCACACCGTACTGCTCCACGCTCTCCACCGTGCGCTGCATGGACTCGTCATCTAAAACCTTAAAGGGATGGTTCGTGAATGGGTGCAGTTCCGCAAGGGGAATTTGCTGAATCTGTTCCCGCCGCTGCTCCTGCCGGGATTCCTCGGTAGAAAAAATGTCATCTGCACCTTTTAGCGACATGTTAAAGCCGCTCTTTGTCATTCGCCAACACCTCCTCTGTAAAAGACTGGTAGGCTTTTTCCTGCGGTATTGATTTTCGCAGAACGTACGAAAAGGGAAGTGGTTTTGCCGATGTCGCCTTTCTGGTTGACGATGGTAATCGTAGTAGTTTTCTTTGAAATTTTTATCACCTCGATTTTGCTAAGTCGTGATTGGTTTGGTTCTGATAGGAAAGCTGCATCGTGGTGGGTGCGTTGTACAGAGAAGCGAGCAGATATTGCTTCATGTTGCGGATCGGGCTGCTGTTCTCTGCAAGGCACTTCAGCACAAAACGGATATGGTCGGCGTTCAGCTTCATAAACCGGCTGCGTACCACCTCGGCAGGTTTATCGTCCCCGGCAATGTGCAGCAGCTTGCGGTTGGTGGCGCAGGTATCCACCAGCAAATCTACGATCTGATAGATGGTGTCCTCATCGTCCGGGCAAAGCCGGAGCAGGAAGTCTACCTCCAAAGACTGAGAAAAATATTCTTCCAGTTGGGTGCGTTTGCTCATCTCCGCCGCTTCTTCAGAATAGAAAGGATCGGTCTCACTCATTTCAGTATTATTCTTATTAGTCTTATTTGCTTGCGGTTTTGACTGTTCCAGAATTGCGATTTCGGCAGCACCAGAATTGCTGTTTTGGCAATTCTGTACTTGCGCTTTTGGCAGTCCAGACGAAAAATCCTTGACGTAGATTAGGCTGGGCCTGCCCAGACCACGGCGTTTGCGCTCGACGAGGTCGATGTCCTCTAGTTCCCGGAACAGCTTGACCGCCTTGTGTTCGGCGCAGCAGAGGGATTTCTGCACTTCCTGGACGGTGTAGATGATATACACCCGGCCCTGCTCGTCCCGCCAACCGTTTTTCGCCGACAGGCTCATGCGGTCAAGCAGGATGCCATACAGTATTTTGGCATCTGTGGACAGATTTTGAAACCGCTGCTCCTGAAACAGCGCCTTTGGAATACGGAAGAACGAAAACAGCTCTCCGGCTTGTCCGTAGAAATAATCAAGTGTCATATGATTCTGTCAAGACTGAAAAAATAACGCGGATACATCAACATCATTGAAAATTCCTCCTTATAGATAATTCGTGCAAATAAAAAAGCGCAACTTCGATTTGTGAAAATCGAAATTGCGCGATGTAACTTAGCAGGGGATAAAAGTCATTTGTCGGGGTCGGTTGACCACAATTTGACCACAATAGAAACGAAACTTCTTGACATCAAACGAAATAGAATGAAAAAACGGATTCGAAAATTGGTGATATAGCGTATAGTGTGTGCCGTTTTGACCAATGTGCCCGCGAGTGGAGCACAATGGGGTTCAAGAGGCCGTGAGTTCGATTCTCGCCACTCGGACCATAAGTCCAACGATTTCACGTTAGAAATCGTTGGACTTTTTTGTTTATAGGCTGGCCTCATTTGGCTTTGACCACAATTTTGACCACAATGCCAAAGATTTTATCTGGTCAATCGCAGGGGCAAGTGGGCTTTTTTGACGCAACATCATCTGCTGCGATATGCGAGCCAGCGTTGATGCCAACGATTTGAAAAGCTGGCTCGCGATAATTCGTGCCGTTCCGTCCAATTTTCAGGCCGAAAACGCCTCGCTGAACAACTGGATCGCACTCTGCCGAATGGATTCCTGAACATGGAGATCATGCTCAGTCATCTCGGTATCGGCATGGCCTACGATGCTCTGGATGGTCTGGATATCCACGCCCAACGCCTGCATCGGCGATACAATTCCTTTTGTTTAATGGGCCTGTTTGACGGAGCATACAATCAAATTGTCAGGTTTTTGGCAATACTGTCGATTGCGTCAAACAATTTTTTTCCCCTCCCCAAAAAATTGGATTTTGGAGTGTTTTTCATTGACCGATTGCGGAATTAGCTGTAAAATCTAAAAAAGAATAGTGGCTGTAGAGTGGGGTACTCTACGATCTGCTCGATCTTTAAGTATTATGATAAGGATTACGCCAATGCGGTGCTGGAACTGCAGGCGGCCGTCCGGTTACAGGGAGCAGGTACTGAAAGCTATCGGGGGTCTTGCTATTGCACTTGCCAATGATGGAAAGCTGGAAGAGGCACAGCAGGAGCTGGATACATTGCAGAAAAAAGGCGCTTCCTTCGGTGACTGTGATCTGGTTGCGGCAGAGATTCTGTCCTTGCAAAAGAACTATGATCAGGCGCTTGCGCTTTACATAAAAGTGTTCAATGAGGTGGAGGACCCGCAGCTCCTGAGCCATGCTTACCTGTCAGCCGCAAATGCAGCGCTGAATCAGGACGATAGGGAAAAGGCTGTGCGCATTCTGAAACAGAGATGCCAGAACCTTCCGGAAGGTCAGGCTGTGCTTCAAAAGGAGATGCTTGCGGATCTTATGATGCAGCAGGCAGCATCTGACAAAGAAAATGCAGAAGAATACTATGCTGAAGCGCAGCAGCTGCTGGAGGAACTGGTGGACAGCGGCTACGATACTATTGCCACCCGGTTGAATCTGGCAACTGTACTGCAGGCATTGGATCAGTACAGTGAAGCTGAAAAGGTTTTGAAAGATCTGCAGGAGCAGTATCCATCGGATTATCGTTTTGATATGCAGATGGCCTATCTTCTGATCGACCAGCTCCGCACCAGCGGATGGCTCAAATAAGGAGGGAATACCTGCGTCTACCGGACAGATCTTTTGTGTGGTTGGAATCGTTGGCATGATCGTTTCGGCTGTTGCGGCAGTCGTTTCAGCATGGATCCTGCGCAGGCAGGAAAAAAAGCTGAAGGAACAGATCTGGAACGAGTATCAATAAAAATCAATCGATTAAGGGGTATGAAAAAATGCTGAAAAAACTTAGTGTAACGGCTGTTATTCTTGCAATGTCGGCCATGCTTCTGGTGCCGACTGCATACGCGGTGCAGTCAGTAGACGCACCGGCACAGGTGGCTTTGTGACGATTGACGGCAAGCTGTATCATGTTTCGAAGAATGGCTATGCCATCGATCGGTACGCCAAGGGTCTGCACGAGATCGACGGAGGAATGTACTATGTCAAAGAGGATGGCTCGTTCCTGACGAACAGCGCGGTAGAATACCTTACTTTTGATGCGAATGGCCGCTATACCTCTGGCAATGCAACGCTGGACAGCTATGTGGATCAGGCACTGGCTGCGTGCACAAACTCTGGCATGACGAAGGCGCAAAAGCTGCGCGCCGCCTATTTGTATGTCCGGGATCACGGCGCATACCTTGCCCGTCCGCATCAGGCAAGAGGCACAACGGCTTGGGCAGAAGAGAGCGCTTTGTTCATGTTTGAACACAAAAAGGGCAACTGCTACTGCTTTGCAGGCCAGTTCCTTTATATGGCCCGGCGGCTGGGCTACAATGCCTATGTAGTGTCTGGCGGTGTGGGCCGCAAGGACTCGGACCATGCATGGGTCATGATCTGCGAGAACGGAGTTCCCTATATCTATGATGTGGAACTGGAGTGGGGCTATCGTGCCGGCAGATACGGCCATGCAGAATATAATATGTATAAAATGCCGCTGAATAAAACGGTGTTCAGCTACCAGTTTCCGTGATTGCTGAGGTAGCCGAAAAATGGTTTTTAGTTCCGTAATTTTCTTGTTTCTGTTTTTGCCCATCGTGCTGGGATGCTATTATCTTTTGCCCGGGCGGGAAGCAAAAAATCTCTGGCTCGTCGCAGCCAGTCTGCTGTTCTATGCCTTCAGCGGGCTGTGGTATATTCTGCTGCTGCTGTTCTCTGTGTTCTGCAATTATCTGGCCGGTCTGTTCGCCTCCGGGCGAAAGAGCGTGCTCTATGCCGCTGTGGCCGTTAATCTGGGAATCTTGGGTATTTTCAAGTATCTGACTTTTCTGGTACAGACGGTAGACCGGCTGCCGGGCGTGACGATCCCGGTGCCTTCCATCGTTCTGCCGGTGGGTATCTCGTTCTTCACCTTTCAAGGGCTGAGTTATGTGATCGATGTATACCGGAATGAACGCCTGAAGAGCACTCATTTCCGGGATGTACTGCTGTACATTGCTCTGTTTCCACAGTTGGTGGCAGGACCGATCATCCGCTATGAGGACGTGGCAGATGAGATCCATAGCCGCCGAAATACGCTGGAGCAGCTGGCAAAAGGCCTGCGCCGGTTTATTGTGGGCCTGAGCAAGAAGCTGCTGATCGCCGATATCTGCGGCAATGTTGTAGCACTGATCTACACGCCGACCGCTCTGTGCTGGACAGCCGGACGGCTTGGCTGGCCGCGGTGTGCTATCTGATGCAGATCTATTTCGACTTCAGCGGGTACAGCGATATGGCCATCGGCCTGGGCTTGTGCTTTGGGTTCCACTTCAAGGAAAACTTCAACTATCCGTACATCTCGGCCAGTATTCAGGAATTCTGGCGCAGATGGCATATCTCCCTTTCCACCTGGTTCCGGGAATACCTGTATATCCCATTGGGCGGCAACCGGAAGGGCAAGGCAAAGACTTACTGGAACAAGCTGATCGTGTTTTTCTGCACGGGGCTGTGGCATGGTGCAAACTGGACCTTTATCGTCTGGGGCCTGTGGCATGGCTTCTTTATCGTGGCAGAGGACGCCGTTAAAAAGCTGTTTGGGCTGGAAAAACATGGCAAAGGCGGGCGGAACCCTGCGTGTGCGGTGCTGAAACATTTGTACACCCTGCTTGTGGTGCTTGTTGGCTTTGTGATCTTCCGTGCAGACAACATGGGGCAGGCCTTCTCAATGATAGGAGCCATGTTTTCCGGGGGCTCTGCCTCTGCGCAGACAGGGCTGCTGCTGGCGCAGTGTCTGACCCCGCTGACCCTGTTTGCACTGGCGGTTGGCCTTGTGGGCAGTACGCCGGTTTTGCCGCTGGTCTGCCGTAAAGCAGAGCAGCAGACCGGAAGCGTGTATGCATGCCTTCAGGCACTGAGTTATGCAGGGGCGCTGGCGCTTTTGCTGGTGGATATCCTGCATCTGTCGGCTGCATCCTATGTGCCTTTTATCTATTTCCAGTTCTGAGGTGGAAAAATGCAAGTGAAAAAATTAGGATATATCCTGTTTGTGGGGGTCATTGCCACAATTTGCATTTTGCCTGTGGCTGTGATGCCTTGGCAGACGGAAAAAGCGGTGGGCAATGAGCAGCTTGCATCCTTTCCTGAATTACGGAAAGAGGATGGTAGCTTCAATACCGGTATCCTGAATGAGTTTTCGGATTATTTTGCGGATCATTTCGGGCTCCGTCATGAGATGATCACCTTGAACGATCAGCTTACCGGAACTGTGCTCAAAACGCTGGACAGCAGCAGTGTGCTGTTGGGAAAAGACGATTGGCTGTTCTATAAAAGCACCCTTGCGGACTATACCGGCGCAGAACTCTTTACAGCCCGGCAGAGTTATGCGGCCGCTCATGTACTGGGTCTGATGCAGGAATACTGCGAAGAGAACGGCATTGAGTTCTGCTTTACCATCGCACCCAATAAAAATTCCCTGTATGGCGGTCAGATGCCGGCACGATATACGGCAGCCTCCGTACGGAACGCCCAACTGCTTCAGCAGCAGATGGAACAGCAGAATGTCCGGTATGTGGATCTGTTCAAAACACTGTCTGACCACGAAGAGCAGCTGTATTACCGTCGGGACAGCCACTGGAATATGCGGGGCGCACAGCTGGCAGCACAGACTTTGCTGAAAGAACTGAAAGGCTCTGAAGCGGAGTTTGATTCCCGCATCAATGGAAAAACATCCCCGCATACCGGCGACCTGTATGAGATGGTTTACCCTGCCGGAAACGAGACGGAACAGGATACGGCATACGACTTTACCTATCAGTATGACGAAAAATTCCACTCGGCAGATGATATCACGATCCACACGGAAAATTCGGCGGCAGACGAAAGCATTTTTGTATACCGCGATTCCTTTGGCATTAATCTGCATCCTTTTCTGGCACAGAGCTACGGCAACGCCTGTTTCTCCCGGAATATGCCCTACCTTTTGACGGCTGTTACAGAAGAGCAGCCCGATGTGCTGCTGGTGGAACTGGTGGAACGCAACCTGAACTGGCTGCTGGAACGCGCCCCGGAAATGCCTGCTCCGGAACGCACGGCAGTCCCGGCGGCAGATACCGGTACAAGCGCGAAGGCACAACGGAAGGACAGCCGAATGGAGGGGACTTTCTGCCTGACAGGCGATCTGAGCGGGCAGCGTGTGGATGACGACTCTCCAATCTACATTCTGGCAGAGACCGGAACCTACGAAGCTTCCCCCTGCGGAGAGGGAACACAGCCGTTTACGGCGTATCTTCCGCAGAATGTGCGGGAGCAGCAACTAAAAGCAGCATTTCTGTCGGACGGTGAATGGGTCTTCTGCGCCCTGGCCGACTGACTGAAAGAATAGAAAGAAGGAACAAACAAAATGAATGTAAACTATAAGATGATGGGTGTAGTGCTCTGCGGTGCGATGCTTCTGGCATCGGGATGCGGGGCAAAAGCAGAAACGACCGCTTCCTCGGCTGTGGAATCTGAATCGGTTTCCGTTGTGGCATTGGAGGCTGCTTCGTCGGAGGCTGTGCCGGAAAGCGAGGCTGTCTCGGAGGCAGTTTCCGAAGCTTCTTCTGCGGTAAGCGAGGCGGCATCGGAGAAACCGGCCGAATCCAAGGCAGAGTCCAAGGCAGAATCCAAGGCCGAGACTGCGGCAAAATCTAAGCCTGCAAAGCAGGAGACGGCTGCTTCCTCCAAAGAAGAAAAGACGGAGCCTGTGGAAAGCAAGCCCGTTACAGAGACTGCTCCGGCAGAAACTGCCAGCCTGGAAACTGCCCTGAAGTATGTGGGTAAAGACGTTTCCAAGCTGTATGCCGCTATTGGCAAGCCGAACAGTTCGGAGTATGCTTCCAGCTGCATCGGTGATGGCGAGGATGGCCTGCTGTATTACAACGGCTTTACTGTGACGACCTACCGTGAAAACGGTAAAGAGACGGTACAGGACGCCTATTAACATGAAATTCGGCCTCTGGCATTCCACCGGGGGCTGAATCTTTATATGGGAAGATGAGAATGAAACGCCAGAAGATCAAACGATATCGGTTTAGTGTGACGCAGAATACGCGCAGAAGAAGGGCGGCAAGGCCGCTGAAAGCCGTCGGTGTAGTACTGGTGTGCCTGTGTCTGCTCACAGGGGTCGCTTTTGGAGTTTACAAAGCGATCCAGAGTAAGACTACGGGGTGGCACGGCGAAGGACTGCATCGCTACTATATCTCGCCGACTACCGGCACCCGTGCGCAGGGGCTGTATGAGATCAACTATAAGCTCTACTATTTTGACAGCAACAACTTTTTGAAGATCGGCTGGATCGAAGAGAACGGCTATGTCGGCTATGCCAACGCAGATGGAGAGCTCACCCAGGGCGAAGCGAAGATAGACGGAAAATACTACTATTTCCAACCGGAGACCGGACAGTTGTACACCGGCTGGATCATGCTGGACGGAGTGCAGTACTGCTTTGACGAAACCGGACATCCGCGCACCGGTACTTATCAGGAGGACGGAAAGGTCTGGGAACTGGATAGTGATGGACGGGTCAAAAACCGACTGAACGGTTGGAAAAAAACGGACGGCGTCCTGAAATACTACGACAACAGCGGCGCACCGGCACAGGGCTGGACAGAGATCGATGGAAAGGATTATTTCTTTGTGGACGGTGTCAGTCAGGCCGGCTGGGTTGAAACGGATGCGGGCACGCGCTATTTGGACGGCAACGGAAATCAGATGACCGGGTGGTGTGTGATCGACGGCCAGCCCTATGCTTTTGGGACAAATGGAGAACCGAAGCAGGGATGGGATCATTCCCATGAAAAAAGCTACTATTTTATCAACGGCGTCAGTCAGTCGGGCACATTCGGGGAGGGCGCACTTAGCAGCAACCTGAACGGCAGCGGCAGTGTTCAGCCGGTTGGGAATCAGGCACCGGAGGACGATCTTGCAGAGGATGCCGAGGGCGAACCGCCGGAGGAAGAACTGCTGGAAGCACAGCCGACACAGACCGAAACAACGGAAGCGGGGCAGACTGCCCCGGCGGCACAACAGCCGACGCAGTCGCCGGAGGAATCGGCGGCAGAGCAGGAGACCGCATCGAAGGCACCGACAGCGCCGGAAACTCCGGCACAGGAACAACAGGAAGAAGGGACGGAAAATACATGAAAACAACAAGACGTGATTTTCTGTGCCTTTCGGCCATGGCATGCGCATGGCTTCTGACGGGCTGCCAGAACCCCACAGTGGAAGAGCGGGCTGTCAGCTGGCAGCAGCAGGAAGTCAGTGATCCGGTCTCTGAAACCGGACCGATGTGGAATGCAGCACTGGACGACAATGCGGTTCTGCGGGATGGCATCCGCGTTCCCCAGAACTTCGAACTGCCGTTGGAAGGTTCAACAGGCTTTGCAGGGGCGGCTGTGATGCTGCTGTACGAGAGACCGGATGGGGCCAGTACGGTACTGCGCAGACTTGCAGCGGGAGATATGTTTTATATCCGGCAGGAGTCTGGCGCATATTGGCAGGTCTGCCTGCTGGACGGCACCGTGGGCTGGTTGGAAAATGAACTGTGTATGATCAATCTGCCCGATGTTCTGCCTTCCATCGTATACGAAAACCCCAATGCCAAGGCATCGATCTTTAAAACCTGCGGAAAGGATATTGAAGGCATTACGGGACAGAAACTGTATGACGGCCTGTTCTACAACCAGCGCCTTGGGCGGGATGAGTATCTAATGCCTATCAATTACGCTATGGCAAAAAAAGTTGGTGCAGCGCAGAAAGATGCTTTGAAGGCGGGCGATTGCCTGAAGATCGTAGAGACATTCCGGCCCTATGAGGTGCAGATGCTGGTAAAGGATGCAGTGTACGCCAAGGCAAGGATGGACAAGGAACTGATGACGGCGCTGAACAAGGGCGCGTGGAATATCGGCTGGTTTATTACAACGTCTCTTTCCAACCATCAGCGCGGTGTGGCAATGGACACGACCCTGCTGCGCATCACTGAGCAGACAGAGCACAGCATGGCGGGGTGTCCCTTTGTACAGGTGACCGGTGAGGAATACGCCATGCCCTCTGCCATGCACGAGCTGAGCAGTGCGGCGGCCTGCTTTACCGGCCCGGTAACTTCTAATTCGGCCACCGCATGGAAGCGGGCCACTGCATCGGCATCCATGACAGACGGTGCGCGGCGGCTGCAGGGGTACTGTACCAATGCAGGCATGACACCGCTGGCCTCGGAGTGGTGGCACTTTAACGATCTGGATGCACAGAATAAGGTGCGCATGACCTCTGGAAACGGAAAATTCTGGCTGGACGGCTGTGTCAGCTGGAAAATGTTTGAAGCATAACTTTGGGGTTGCGCTTTGGAGGAATACAAAATGTAGCAACTGAAAAAAGCAAAAAAGCGGTTACGGCAGCGGATAAGATCGAGTTGGGACGGAAATACCTGACCGAGCTGAACTACACCGAGGCTGTGGCGTCTTTTACCGAGGCCATCGGCCTTGACCCGGAGAACATTCCAGCATACATGGGCCGTGCCGAGGTGAATGAACTGACGACTGCCAACGAGACCGCATGGGCAGACGTGAGCGAAGCCGAGAACGGCGCAGTCACCGCCGAAGCCCTGACTGCCGCCGCCCCCACTGCGGAAGAGATCAGTGCGGTATCCCTGAGCAAGCTCTATGTCTACTACGGCAGCCACGAAGCCCGCAGCCGTGAAGGTGAGGGCGTATGGTTCATCCTGAACCCCGGCAAAAAAGACCTGACCGCGTAAAGCCCTGCATCACTCGGAAATTGCGCAGCAGGTCATTCGGATCGAGGATGGGCAAACTCTGTTAGGAGGACTGTATTATGAATACCACATTGCGGCGGGATGCGGATGAGATCATCTGTTCCAGCATTCAGGCAGTGCTGCCGGATAAAGCGGTGTGCCGCGCGCTGGAGGACTTTCAGCCCGGAGGCGGCAGAGTGCTGCTGGTGGCGGCAGGCAAGGCCGCATGGCAGATGGCGCATGCCGCCGTGCAGGCACTAGGGCGCGTGGACGGCGGCGTGGTGGTGACCAAGTACGGCCATGTGAAGGGCGAAATTCCCGGCATAAGCTGTTATGAGGCGGGTCATCCCGTGCCGGATGACAACAGCTTTGCAGCCACCGAAAAAGCTTTGGCGCTGGTGCAGGGGCTGACCGCAGAGGACACGGTGCTGTTTTTGCTTTCCGGCGGCGGCAGCGCCCTGTTTGAAAAGCCGCTTGTCTCCGGCGGGGAATTGCAGGACATTACCAATCAGCTCCTTGCCAGCGGAGCCGATATCGTGGAGATGAACACCATCCGCAAGCGGTTGTCCGCTGTCAAGGGCGGGCGGTTCGCTCAGCACTGCGCGCCCGCAAGGGTGTTCAGCATCGTGCTCAGCGATATTCTGGGCGATCCGCTGGATATGATCGCCAGCGGCCCGGCGGTGCCGGATTCCTCCACCTGTGCACAAGCGCTTGCCATTGCGGAGAAATACCACCTGGACCTGTCAGAACAGGCAAAGGCGCTGCTGGCGCAGGAAACGCCGAAAGCCCTTGACAACGTGACCACACAGATCACCGGCAGCGTCCGAGAGCTGTGCACCGCTGCCGCTAAAGCCTGCCGGGAGCTGGGCTATGAGCCCATCCTCCTCACCGACCGGCTCTGCTGCGAGGCGCGGGAGGCAGGCAGCTTTCTGGGTGCCATCGCCCGCACCCATGCGGGACAAGGAAAAAAGCTGGCCTTTATCGCGGGCGGGGAAACCGTGGTGCACCTGACCGGCAAAGGGCTGGGCGGACGCAATCAGGAACTGGCGCTGGCCGCAGCCCCGGCGCTGGCGGGACAGAACGCCGCAGTGTTCTCCGTGGGCAGTGACGGCACCGACGGCCCCACCGATGCCGCTGGCGGCTTTGTGGACAGCACCACCCAGGCCGCGCTGAAATCCCAGGGCTGCGATATCTTTGCCACGCTGGCTGATAACGATGCCTACCATGCCCTGCAAAAATGCAATGGCCTGATCATCACCGGCCCCACCGGCACCAACGTCAACGATGTCTCGGTCGCTCTGGTCCGGGCGTGATGTTTCCATCGTACCGTGGAGAAACCTTGCCGATGGTGATAAA
>ERZ779877.1054-NODE-1054-length-25786-cov-3.015701_pt1 | contig 25786 bp, 17 predicted proteins | sample MGYA00511556_ERZ779877 | MGnify/ENA primary metagenome ERZ779877 (study PRJEB29588, sample SAMEA2159338) | human gut metagenome | biome: human gut; feature: human-associated habitat; material: faeces | place: Denmark | collected 2008/2010 ...
GTCCGATTATCTTACAGAAGGCGGTTGAAGTGCAGCAGGGCGATACACCCAAAAGTCTGCAGCAGCGGGTCATGGAGGAAGCGGAATGGAAAATTTTGCCCCAGGCCATCGATCTGATTGCCCAGGGCAGAGTAACCGTTGTGGATGGAAAGACGATTATCGCATCGTGATGCAAAATTGCATCGCATAACAGCGAAAGCGCCTGAAAATATGGAGGTTCATATGAAAATTCTGATTGTGGGAAGCGGCGGCAGAGAGCATGCGATCTGCTGGAAGTTATCTAAAAGCCCGAAAGTAGATGAATTATACTGTGCACCGGGAAATGCAGGAATCGGTCAGGTTGCTGAATGTGTAAACATTGGAGCAATGGAATTTGATAAATTAGTTGATTTTGCAAAGGAAAAAGAAATCGACTTAACAGTTATAGGTATGGATGATCCATTGGTAGGCGGTATTGTTGATAAGTTTGAAGAAGCAGGACTTAGGGTATTCGGACCAAGAAAGAATGCAGCCATTCTTGAAGGTTCAAAAGCTTTCTCAAAAGACTTAATGAAGAAATATAATATTCCTACAGCAGGATACGAGAACTTTGATTCACCTGAAGAAGCAATGAAGTATCTTGAAACATCTAAATATCCTATTGTATTAAAAGCAGACGGACTTGCTCTTGGAAAAGGTGTTTTGATTTGCAATACTAAGGAAGAAGCAATGGATGGCGTTAAGGAATTAATGCTTGATAAGAAGTTTGGTAATGCAGGAAATACTATTGTAATAGAAGAATTTATGACAGGTCGTGAAGTTTCAGTACTTTCATTTGTTGATGGTAATACAATTAAGATTATGTCATCAGCTCAGGATCATAAGAGAGCTAAGGATGGTGACCAGGGTCTTAACACAGGCGGAATGGGTAACTTCTCACCATCACCTTTCTACACTAAGGAAGTTGATGAGTTCTGTAAGAAATACATTTATCAGGCAACTGTTGATGCAATGAAGAGTGAGGGCAGACCATTTAAGGGAGTTATCTTCTTTGGACTTATGCTTACTCCAAAGGGACCAAAGGTTCTTGAGTACAATGCAAGATTTGGTGATCCTGAGGCACAGGTTGTTCTTCCTAGAATGAAGAATGATATTGTTGATGTATTTGAGGCTTGTATCGATGGAACTCTTGATAAGGTTGACCTTCAGTTTGAGGATAACGCATGTGTATGTGTAATTCTCGCATCTGACGGATACCCACTCGCATATGAGAAGGGCTTCGAGATTAAGGGAATGGAAAACTTCAAGGGTAAGGATGATTATTTCTTATTCCATGCAGGTTCTAAATTCAATGAAGAGGGCAAGGTTGTAACTAACGGAGGACGAGTTCTCGGTGTTACAGCACTTGGCAAGGACCTTAAGGAAGCAAGAGCCAAGGCTTATGAAGCTACTGAATGGGTAGATTTCGATAACAAATATATGAGACATGATATTGGTAAGGCAATTGATGAAGCTTAATTAGTAACTGTTAAGAGTCAGGCAAAATGCGAAGCATTTTCGATACTGGCGGAAAATAGTTAGTATTAAAGAAAATGGGGGCAGATGGCTGGAGAATACCGGTTATCTGCCTTAGTGTGTAAATGAGGAGACAATTATGAAAATAACACCAGTTAAGGGTACTAATGATTATCTTCCTAATGAGGTTGAAATCAGGGATTACCTTCAGAATGAGATATTAAAGGTATATGTTGCTAATGGATTTGAACACATTACAACACCTATTATTGAGGATATTGAGAATCTTGATAAGAGTGATGGTGGAGAAAACCTTAATCTTATATTTAAGATTATGAAGAGAGGCGACAAGCTTGACAAGGCACTTGCAAGCGGAGTTACTTCACAGAATGAAAATGTTCTTGCGGATATGGGCTTAAGATATGACCTTACACTTCCTTTAAGCAGATATTTTGCTAATAATAAGGACAAGCTTACACTTCCAATGAAGTGTATACAGATGGACAGAGTGTACAGGGCAGAACGTCCACAGAAGGGCAGATTAAGAGAATTCGTACAGTGTGATATAGATATTATAGGTTCTGATTCAAGAGATTCAGAGGTTGAGCTTATACTTATAACAACTAAAGCACTTAAGGCTATAGGAATGAAGAACTTTAAGGTTAAAGTTAATGACAGACGACTTTTAAGAGCATTTCTTATGGACTGCGGATTTGAAGAAAGCCAGCTTGACAGTGTATGTATAACATTTGATAAGATGGATAAAGTTGGTCTTGAGGGCGTTAAGAAGGAACTTGAGGAGAAGGAATTCGCAGAAGCAGCTATAGCCAAGTTTACAGGATTTCTTGCAAATGTAAGCAATCCACAGGAGATTTCTTTAGAGTCAGTTAAAGATATTCTTGTAGATAAAGCACCAGCAGAAAGCCTCGAATATATTATGAAGTCAGTTAATGAGCTTTGTAATGGTGAGTTCGATGTTGTATTCGACCTTTCATTAGTAAGAGGACAGGGATACTACACAGGAACAGTATTTGAAGTTGAAAGCATTGACTTTAAGGGTGCTATTGCAGGTGGTGGAAGATATGATAACCTTATTGGCAAGTTCTTAGGACAGCAGGTAAGTGCAGTAGGATTTTCTATCGGATTTGAGAGAATATTCTCTATACTTATGGAACACGGAATTGACCTTCCTAATAAGGGCAATAAGATAGCAGTAATGTATGATGAGGGCGAGCTTACAGCAGCTTATAAGCTTGCAGAAAAGTACAGGGCAGAAGGCAAGATATGTTCGCTTTATGTTAAGCCAAAGAAGATGGGCAAGTTCTTAGGAAAGCTTGAAGAAAGAGGTTATGCAGGCTTTATTAATGTGAGTAATGATGACGGGATAAGTTATTTTGAGAACTAATAATTAAAATAGAATTTCGGGTAATCTATGAACAAACTGGATATAGATTACCCGAAGTTTTTACATACGTCTGTATAGAAAGAGTGTTACAGACGGCTGTGTCTGATGTAAAAAGTTTATCTGAAAGACTTAAATGCCTTACGCAGTTAGTTCCTTGCCTTGGCAAGTGCACTGTCTATAGCTGATAACAGCATAGTTGCTGTATATTTACTGCTTGCATTGTAGGTGATATTATCTGTTGAGCCGTTGTTGATAACGGCGGTCTTTATCTCATCAAATGAAGAATTAAGCATAGGATACATAGTCTGCACGGACTCTGAAAGATTAACCATTTCGATATTGTTGATATTGTCGGAGTCAACTGTAACCTGAATATCTATAGGAGTACCATTAAGAAGTATTGAGGAAGTGTATACACCTGGTGAATATGTAGGACAAGATGTATTCTTTTTTACTGTGTCAGTGCTGGTGCTTATATTAACACCTGTACTTTTGGCAGCATCTGAACTGCTTCCGCCAAATATAAATATTGCCGCTAATATAATAAGAGCAGCAATTACGCATACCATAATTATCAGTTTCTTAAGTGGAATTACCACAATCCTGGTTGAACCGCTCATATATCCCCCTCATATAACACACATTTATTTTGATAAAATATATGAGCATTCATATATAAATAGAACTTATATATGGTATACTTAAATGAGTTTCATTGAATAAAAATGTGCACGGAAATGAGGATTATTATGTCATTACAACTTATACTTGGAGGATCGGGTGCTGGCAAGTCAACATATTTATATAGTTCAATAATAGAGGAGTCGATTAACAATCCAGACACAGATTATATAATTATCGTGCCAGAGCAGTACACTATGGCAACACAGAAGCGTGTAGTTGAGCTTCACCCACGAAAGGGAATTCTTAATATAGATGTCATAAGCTTTGAAAGGCTTGCTTATAGAGTATTTGAGGAGGTCGGGGCTTCTGACTATCCGGTTCTTGATGATACAGGAAAGAATCTTATAGTAAGAAGAATATTAGAACAGCACAAGAAAGAACTTCGATTCTTTAGTGGTAATATATCCAATACCGGATTTGTGGCTGAGATGAAATCAGTCATATCAGAGATGTTACAGTATGATATAACTGTTGATAAGATAGATGAAATTAATAAAACTGTTGATAATAACAGTCTGCTTGGAATGAAATTAAGTGACATTAATGTTGTTTATAGTGGATTTAGGAATTTTATAAAAGATAATTACATTACATCAGAGGAGATACTTGATCTTCTGTGCAGGAAAGTGCAGGAGTCAGAAAAGCTTAAAGACAGTGTGATAGCACTTGATGGTTTTACTGGCTTTACGCCTGTACAGTACAGGCTTATTGGTCTGCTTCTTGATATATGCACGGATATTAAGGTGGCACTGACTATAGATACAAGTGAGAAGGTTAATGTCAATGAGGGCATTGAGAACCTTTTCTATATGACTAAGGATACAGTGGCACATTTGTATAAGATATGTGATGAACAGCATATTAATATAGAAAATGCTGTGATGATTGATGATGATAATATATCACGTTTTAAGTCGTCAAAGGAGCTTGCATTTCTTGAAAAGAATATATTCAGGGCTGGAAGCAGGCATTATAATGGTGAAGTAAATGATATAGCTTTGTATGCAGGGACAACGCCGAAGGACGAATTGCAGTATATAACAGGAAAGATACTTGAGCTTACACGTCTGTCAGGCTACAGATACAGTGATATAGCGGTTGTTACAGGTGATATTGGTGTGTATGGAAAGCTTGCCGCTAATATATTTTCCCAGAATGAAATACCATTTTTCTTAGACCAGAAACGTCATATAACAGATAACTGCTTAGTGGAAATGATTACCGCAGTACTTGATATTATCGAGAAGAATTATGCCTATGACAGTATGTTCAGATATCTAAGAACAGGATTTACCCAACTTACAAGAGATGAGATAGATATTCTTGATAATTATTGTCTTGCAGTTGGCATAAAGGGCAGGAAGCAGTGGAACAATGAATGGATAAGAAAGTTCAGGACAGGAAGGGAAGATACAGACCTTGGACTTCTTAACAGATTAAGACGCGAAGTCATTACTCCAATAGATGTTCTTCACAAAGATATTAAGGAGGCAGATGGAAATGTAGCTGCCATTACCAGGGCTTTATATGAATTCATAGCCGGACTTGATTGTGAAAGAAAGCTGTCATCTATAGATGTGGATAGTGAAGAATATGGACAGATATATAAGAAGATAATAGAACTATTAGATAAGATAGTTGAATTGTTAGGCAGTGAGAAGGTTACATTAAAAGAATACAATCATATTATAGCATCTGGATTGGAGGAGATTAAGATAGGACTTATACCTCCGGCTAACGACTGCGTTGTAATAGGTGATATTGAGAGAACAAGACTTGATAATATAAAGGTAATGTTCTTTGCTGGCGTTAATGATGGGTATGTTCCAAAAAAAAGCGACAACAGAAGCGTTCTTTCAGAAACAGACAGGGACAGGCTTAAGGGTATGGACGTATCATTATCAATGTCAGTCAGGGAAAAAGCGTTTATTCAGAGATTTTATTTATACCTTATTATGACAAAGACATCAGAAAAGCTTTATATAACTTATGCACGCAATGGCATGGATATGAAAGCTGTTCTTCCTTCTTACATAATAAGAATGATTAAGAAAATGTTTCCGCATGTTAAAGAGTACGCAAGAGAGGATACATTTGCAGAACACGCATATATACGAATTCCAAAAGCAGACATTGTATGGAGCGAGGGCAATCTTAATAAAGTGCTTGCAGAGGGAATTGCACTTGAATTATATGGAAGGGAGCTTACAGGAAGCGTAACATCATTTGAACAGTTCGCTTCGTGCCAGTTCGCATATTTCTGCCAGTATGGACTTGGGCTTAAAGAGAGGGAAGAATATCAGTTTGCGGTTAATGACTTTGGTACAATTCTTCACGCTGTAATTGAAGATGTGTCAAAAAATATAAAGCAGAACAATAAATCCTTCGTGCTTTTAAGTGATGAGGAAAGAAGCCAGATGGTATCAGAGAGTATCAATGCAATAGCTGAGAATTATGGCAATACGATACTTAAGGACTCAAGCCGTAATGAGTATCTTATACAGAGAATGAAGAATTACGCTGACAGGACACTGTGGGCAATTGGAAAGCAGCTTGCTGACGGAATATTCAGGCCAGATGCATTTGAGAAGGGATTTCTTACACAGATAGAAGAACTTCCGCACGATGTACTATTTTATATGAAGGGCAAGATAGACCGTATAGATGTGTGCGAGGATGACGAAAATTTATATGTCAAAGTCGTGGATTACAAGACAGGACAGTCAGATTTTAATCTTTTAAAGACATATTATGGCTTGAAAATCCAGCTCCTTACATATATGAGGGAAGCAATGATATATGAAAAGAAGAAATATGGTGACAAGAATATAATTCCAGCAGGGCTTTTATATTATAATATTCAGGACCCGATAGTTGAGGCGAAGAAAGATGATGACGAGGTCGAGGCACTTATAAGAAAAGAATTAAGAATGAAGGGCGTTGTTAATTCTAATAAGAATATTATAAGTATGATGGATTCAACAGAGGGTTCATCTGTTAATATTCCTGTCAGTTACAATAAATCTGGTGAACTTGATATGCGATACAGCAGGGTTATGACAACTGATGAGTTCGATAAGCTTGGTGAATATGTTGATAAAGAAAATGTCAATAACGCAGGAAAGATACTTAATGGAAGCATTAATATCAATCCGTATATTAAGGGTAATGAGAACAGTTGTACTTATTGTCAGTATAACAGTGTGTGTGGATTTAGCACAGATATGCCGGGTACAAGTTATCGAAGACTTTCCAATTTAAGCAAAGAAGATATATGGAAATTAATAGATGAGAATAACAGCGGTGAAGCGTACAGCAGTAGTAAAGAGCATAACAGTACAGAAAAGTATAACGATAGTGAAGAATATAACAAAGAAACTGACAGTAATTCAGAGGTGTAATGATGGCAAAGAAATGGACTGATGAACAGCTTAAGGCAATAGATACTAAGAACAGGAATATACTTGTGTCAGCCGCCGCAGGTTCAGGAAAGACAGCGGTTCTTGTTGAACGAATTATCAATATGATTACAGGTGAGAACAGCACGGATATAGACAGACTTGTTGTTGTTACATTTACCAAGGCCGCCGCAGCAGAGATGAAAGCAAGAATAAGAAACAGGCTTGATGATATGCTTGACAATAATGAGACAGATACCAATCTTTTAAAGCAGATTGCACTTATTAACAATGCACATATAACAACAATAGATAGTTTCTGTCTGTGGATAATAAAAAATCATTTTTCAGAGATTGAATTAGACCCCGGTTTCAGGGCGGCAGATAATGGAGAGATTACACTTCTTGAGAATGATGTAATGCAGGAGCTTCTTGAGGACTATTATACAGAGGCAGATGAGGATTTTATTAATCTTGTAGAGGCTTATGGAACAGGACGTAATGACCATAATATAGAAGAACTTATTAAGAAAATATATAATCTTGCACGAAGCAATCCATGGCCTTCTGAATGGTATAAGGAAACGCTTGATATGTATGAAGCACCAGATAATTCTAACAACAGGGCGATAGCTGACCTGTATGAAAGCATTATCAATTCGCTGAGTGATTACTGCCGCAAATATGAATATATGATTGAACTTTGCCAGCACGTAGACGGTCCGGTGTCATATCTTGATGCAATCAATTCAGATTATATGAATATCAAAAGAATACTTGAAGCACCAGACTTTGATGACCTTTCGGTAAGAATAAGAAAGACGGTATTTGACAGATTAAGCAATAAGAAAATGCCTGATGCGAGGGAAGATTTAAAAGAATATGTCAAGAATGAAAGAAATAATTTCAAGAAATATATTAATTCCCTTATCAGTGGTGTGTTCACAGCAGATATTGATACATTAATGGAAGATGTGAAAGCTAATGCACCAATGATTGCTATGATGGTAAAGCTTGCTAATGATTTTGCACAAAGAATGTCAGAACAGAAAAAAGACCGTGGAATAATAGATTTTAATGATATGGAACATCTTGCACTTGATATTCTTGTAAAGAATAATGCTGGTATTATTGAGTATACCAGGACAGCAGATGAACTTGCAGAGAGCTTTGATGAGATATTAATAGACGAGTATCAGGATTCCAACCAGTTACAGGAAGAAATACTTACTGCTGTATCAAGGCAGAGAATGTCCGATTATTTCAATAATGTATATATGGTTGGAGATGTTAAGCAGAGTATATATAAGTTCAGACTTGCGTGTCCTGAGTTATTTATGAGCAAGTATGATAATTATTCATCGCAGAATGATAACTGCAAAGATACAGCACAGTATAATGACTGCGAAGATACATCATTTGGCGGTGGTGAGCAGAATATAAGTTCTTGTAAGATAGAATTACAGAAGAATTTCCGAAGCAGAAGTAATGTTCTTGATAGTACCAATGATGTGTTCTTCCGTGTTATGAATAAGAATTTCTGCGGCATACAGTATGATGATAGGCAGCAGCTTAACTGTGGGTTAGATTATCCAGCGTGTGAGGATAAAAGAAACTTCGGGCAGGACAGTGAGAAAAGCACAGATATTGTGCTTGTTGATATGTCGGGTGATGAGGACGGCGATGGAATAAGGGCAGAGGCAAGATATGCCGCATTAAGAATAAGAGAACTTATGTCAGAAGATAATGCTTATTACGTGTATGATGCTGACCTTGAAGATTACAGGAGAATAAAATATGGTGATATTGTTATTCTCACAAGAACGCTTACAGGCTGGGCAGATGTGCTTGTTAATGAACTGCTTGACTGCGGAGTGCCGGCTATGGCAGATACTGCACAGCAGTATTTTAAATTAAGGGAGATAAAGGTTCTTATAAGCCTGCTTACCTGCATAGACAATCCATTGCAGGATATACCTATGGCTTCTGTGCTTCTGTCATACTTTGGAGGTTTTACGGAAGATGAATTATGCAAGATAAGAATATCAGGAAAGAAATATTCACAGAAGTTTCTTATCAGGCAGATGAAGAGCATAGCAGAGAATGAGGACGAGGATTGCGATTATAAGAAATGCAGTGCATTTATTGATAAGCTTAATGCCTTAAGAGATAAATCCAGAATAATGACTATCTATGATTTGCTGTGGGAGATTGTATACAACACAGGTTATTATGATTACGCAGGAACTATGCCGGCAGGAGCTAAAAGACAATCTAATATAGATGTGCTTCTTGACAGGGCATCTTCATTTGAGGGAACAAGCTACAGCGGACTTTTTAATTTCTTAAGATATATAGAAAGATTGCAGAAATACGACATAGATATAACCGACTCACAGGGTATGGGAGATAACGGCGACTCTGTAAGGGTAATGAGCATACATAAGAGCAAAGGTCTTGAGTTTCCGGTTGTAATTGTAGCCGGACTTAACAAGCAGATTAATAAAATGGATGCAAGAAGCAGGATTGTTATTGATAAAGAGCTGGGCATAGGTGCTGATTATGTTAATCTTGACCGCAAGACCAAGACATCTACTATTATAAAAGGGGCGATTGCAAGAAAGATTGTAAGAGATGGAATATCCGAGGAAGAAAGAGTTCTGTATGTTGCAATGACACGAGCAAGGGAAAAGCTTATTATGATGGGAAATGTCACTGACACAGACAAGGCAATGACAGGCTGGAATTCAATTGCTGATGAGATTAGAATGTCTGGAATATATTCTTATGCTGACTGCGAGAAGATAGACAAGTTCGCAGATATGGTAATTCCAGTTGTACTTACTGGAAAGGAATACAATAAAGGAGAATTCAATATAAAGCTTATTGGTGTGGAAGAAATTAATTCTTTATTGAACAAATCGGACATTGACCAGACCGGAATCCAAGCGGCAGATGAAAGTCAGGTAGGCGAAAAAACAGCCTATGGAACTTCGCCTTTAAAGGAGCTTCCGCCATATATTAAAGACCCTGATGCAGACAGAAAAGTAAAAGTAACTGTCAGTGAGTTAAAGAAAATGCAGAATGAAGCAGATTACGAGCAAAATGCTTTTGCGGCAGACAGTATCAAAAAGGCTGTGGGCATTATGGAGGCAGAAAGAATTAAAGAAGCGGCTGGCGGTGTTAAAGAAGCAGACGGCGGGACAGAACCTGAAGCTGCAGACGAATATATTCCAACAGTTCCTAAGTTTATAAGCAGTGAAGAAAAAGAGCTTGTAAGTAATGAACGTGGAACGGCATACCACAGGGTTATGGAATGTCTGAATTATTCAAAAGCTGGAAGCACTGAGGATATAAAGAATGAAATTGACAGAATGGTAAGAGAAGAAAAGCTGTCATTAAAACAAGCTGAATGCATAAAGCTTAAGGATATAGATACATTTGCAGGTTCATCAATAGGTGAAAGAATTAAGCGTGCATATGCTTACGGCGGGGTGAAAAGGGAACAGCCATTTGTATTTGAATATGACAGACAGCTTGTACAGGGGGTCATTGACCTGTATTTTATTGAGGACGGACAGCTTGTTATAGTTGATTATAAGACTGACCGGGTGTTAAGAGGCAGGGCAGGAGAGGACGAGCTTAGAAGAAGATATTCTATCCAGCTTGATTACTATGCTATGGCACTGTCACAGATAACAGGCTTAAAGGTTAAAGAAAAAGTAATATATTCCTTTGCACTGGGAAGAAGCTTAACTGTAGAGTAATTATCTGGAATAGGTAATAGAATAAACTGAGTAGTTTATAAAATAGTCCGGCACTAAGTAGTTGAATTAAATTGATGGATACTATATACTAGATTAGTTAAAGTGTAAAATGATTTAAGAAATGGAGAAATTATGTCAGATATTACAAGTGAAATTAAGAAAAGAAGGACATTTGCAATCATATCCCACCCGGATGCTGGTAAGACAACACTTACTGAGAAGTTCTTGTTATATGGTGGTGCTATTAATCTTGCTGGTTCTGTAAAGGGTAAGAAGACAGCGAAACACGCAGTATCAGACTGGATGGAGATTGAGAAGGAAAGAGGTATCTCTGTAACATCTTCAGTACTTCAGTTTAATTATGATGGATATTGCATTAATATTCTTGATACACCTGGACACGAAGATTTCTCAGAGGATACTTATAGAACTCTTATGGCAGCAGATTCCGCGGTCATGGTTATTGACGCTTCTAAGGGTGTTGAGAAACAGACTATCAAGCTTTTTAAAGTATGTGTTATGAGACACATTCCTATATTTACATTTATCAATAAGATGGATAGAGAGGCTAATGACCCATTTGAGCTTCTTGATGAGATTGAGAGCGTACTTGGAATTGCTACATGCCCAATTAACTGGCCTATCGGCTGCGGTAAGGAATTCAAGGGCGTATATGACCGTAAAGAGAAAAATGTTTCTTTATTCAAGGCAGCCATGAATGGTCAGAAGGAAGTTGATACTGAGATTGTTGACGCATCAGATGAGGCTGTTCTTAAGGACAGAATTGGTGATGCTTTCTATGACAAGCTTCAGGAAGATATCGAACTGTTAGACGGAGCAAGTGCAGAGTTTGACCAGGAAATGGTAAGTGCTGGTGACCTTACACCGGTATTCTTCGGTTCAGCGCTTACTAACTTTGGTGTACAGACTTTCCTTGAGCATTTCTTATCAATGACAACTTCTCCGCTTCCAAGAAAGTCTGACCAGGGAGTTATTGATCCATTTACTGAGGATTTCTCAGCATTTGTATTCAAGATTCAGGCTAACATGAATAAAGCACACAGAGATAGAATTGCTTTCATGAGAATATGTTCAGGTAAGTTTGAAGCCGGAATGGAAGCTAACCATGTACAGGGTGGCAAGAAGATAAGACTCAGCCAGCCTCAGCAGATGATGGCGGAGGAGAGACATATTGTTGATGAGGCATATGCGGGAGATATTATCGGTGTATTTGATCCGGGAATATTCTCTATCGGTGATACTATCTGCAAATCTAACAAGAAATTTGCATTTGAGGGTATACCTACATTTGCACCAGAACATTTTGCAAGAGTAAGACAGATTGATACTATGAAGAGAAAACAGTTCATTAAGGGTATCAACCAGATTGCACAGGAAGGTGCGATTCAGATATTCCAGGAGTTCAATACAGGAATGGAAGAGATTATCGTGGGCGTTGTTGGTGTCCTTCAGTTTGAAGTTCTCGAATACCGTCTTAAGAATGAATACGGTGTTGATATCAGACTTGAGCCGCTTCCATACGAGCATATCCGCTGGATTGAGAATCCTGAGGAAATTGATGTGAACAGAATTGTTGGTACATCAGATATGAAGAAGATTAAAGACCTTAAGGGCAATCCGCTTCTGGTATTTGCCAATAGCTGGTCTGTTAATATGGTACTTGAGAGAAATGAGGGCTTAAAGCTTTCAGAATTTGGAAGAAACTAGTTAATACTATACATTCAGGAGTCAGGTGATTACATGAAATCAGGATACAAATGTAGTGCAAAAAGAATAGCCGCAATTGGTGTCATGTTATGTATGCTTGTGCTGACATGCCTTACGGTTACTTCTGTGCTTAATACTAAGGCGGAAGAGTCCATTGGTCAGGGACATGTTAATTATGATGTTACAGATCTTCGTATAAGGACATCACCAGTCAGTGGTTCAGTCATTACCAAGGTTGATGGTGGCTTTAAGTTTGATATATACGAAGAGGTCGACACAAGTTCAGGATTATGGTATGGAATAGGATTCTATCTTAACGGTGATTATTACAGAGGTTACGTTACTTCTGAATATGTAACTGTTGATAAGAGAAATGATTATGAGCCGGATGCGGATTTCGAGGAGTACCTTGATTCGCAGGGGTTCCCGGATAGTTATAAGGAAGGGTTAAGACAGCTTCATGCGCAGTATCCTAACTGGGTGTTTGTGGCGGACCATAATGGGACTGACTGGAACACAATGGTTGAGAAGCAGAATGTGAAAACCAGAAGCCTTGTTCATAAGGATAATATAAGTTCATGGAAATCTACAGCAGATGGTTGCTATAACTGGGAGATTATGGAAAGGAAGGCGAGACACTGGTGCTGAATGCCAGCCATCCGCTGGTACAGTATGTACTTGATCCAAGAAATTTCCTTGATGATACATATATATTTATGTTTGAGGCACTGTCATATGATTCATCTGTTCAGAATATGAGTGGAGTTGAGAGTATAATAAGTGGTTCATTCATGGATGGCTCAAGTCATGATCTTGACGGTTATACTTATCCTTCGCTTTTAATGAAAGCAGGAGAAATGTCTCAGGTTAGCCCATATCATCTTGCTACGAGAATAATTCAGGAACAGGGATATAATGGAACGGGAAGACAGATATCAGGAAATGTAAGCGGATATGTAGGCTATTATAATTATTACAGTCAGAATGCATATGCGTCAGGTGGTTATACTGCTGTACAGAATGGATTAAGATATGCAAAGGGATCTGATTCTAGTACATTAAGACCTTGGAATACAAGATATAAAGCGGTAGTAGGTGGAGCAATTAATCTTGGTAAATGGTACATAAATAAAGGTCAGGATACTATATATTATGAAAAGTTTGATGTGGTTAATTATTCGCATCAGTATATGACTAATGTTTTTGCACCAAGATCAGAGGCAAAGACAAGCAAGAGAGCATATAGTGAAACAACACTTAATAACACATCATTTAAGTTTATAATTCCTGTATATGATAATATGCCAGATGAGGTATGTGCAATTCCTACAGGAGATGGAAGTCCTAATAACAGACTTAAGGATCTGTATGTTGATGGATATTCATTAACACCATCATTTTCATTATACACGACATCATATGATCTGATTGTTGATAATGATGTTACAAGTGTATATGTATCAGGTGATAAGTTAGCTGATAGTGCTGAAGTAGAAGGCTTTGGAGAGTACTCATTATCTGTAGGTAACAACAGAATAGTTGTTACTGTTACAGCAGAGAATGGAGAAAATCAGGACTATGTAATCAATATCGTAAGAAAAGAAGCTGATCCAATACCAGATCCTGATCCGGTTCCAGACCCTGATCCATCAGAAGAGAATGGCTTTGATACAAGCTATGATATAGATGAAGAAGGAAGATTTATATCAGGATTTGAGGTTGAAAGCACAGCTGATGATGTTATAAGCAGTATTTCATTCAAGAATGGATGTTATGGAAAGATATATGGCTCAGATTCAGCAGAGAAAACATCTGAAATAATAGCAACCGGAGACAGATTTGTTGTATATACTTCAGATGGAGATGAGTATGCATCATACGCAGTTGTTATATACGGAGATGCTAACGGAGATGGTAAGATAACAAGTATTGATATGTTATATATTAAGAGACATGTTCTTGATATTAGAATTCTTACAAGTGCTTATTATAAAGCCGCTGATGCTAATCATGATGGTACAGTCAGCAGTATAGATATGTTGTATGTTAAGAGACATGTTCTTGATATCAGATATATTGTACAGTAATTATATTGGAGAATACTATGAATAACATAAAAAGAATAACTGCATTAGTAATGGCAATGTTGATGGGCATATTAATGTTTTCTGGTCTGACTAATGTAAAAGCAGCACAGACAGCACATGTTTCTATAAGTTCTGCCAGTGCCAATGTTGGTGATGAGGTAACAATAACAATAACAGCATCATCTGATGTAAAGATAGAACTGTGTGATATATGGATAGACTATGATGCAAGTATATTACAGTATGTAAATGGATTTAATACTGAAGGTGGTGGAACAGGTAGATTGTTATCGTCTGATGAAACTTCCTTTAAAGTTGTATTCAAAGCCATTAATCCAGGAACAGCAACGATTTCAGTTAATAAATCAACATCATACACAGGTTCGGCAGATGAAGATTTTATGTCATTAACAACATCTTCGGGAACTGTCACTGTAAAAGCTCCAGCCAGCTACTCATCAGACAACACGCTTAAGTCCCTGCAGATAAGTCCGGGAACGCTTTCACCAGCATTTTCACCAGACAGGACAACTTACAATGCAACTGTTGATGCTGATGTCACAGAGCTTGTTGTAAGTGCTGTAGCTAATGATAATGCTGCTAAGGTAAGCATAAGTGGCAGAAGAATGGACCCGGGAAGTAATACAACAACAATTACTGTTACTGCGAAAGATGGTTCAGTTAATAAATATATAATATATACAACAAGACTTGAGGATGGTCAGGAAGCAACAACAGAGGCTGAGTCAAAGACAGAAGCTGTTACAGAAGATGCATCACAGGCGGTTAATAATGATGGAACTGTGACGATAGATGGCAGGAAGTATTCTGTTGTAAAGGATTATTCAGGAATCACAATTCCAGATGGATATCAGGAGATTGACTATGATTATAATGGTCAGAAGATAAATGCGGTTAAAGGCATAAAGACAGGTCTTATCCTTATGTATCTTGAAAGTGAAGATGGAAAAGGCGGGTTCTACATCTATGATGAGACTGCGAAAACATTTTCACCATACAATACTGTTGCAGAACCAGAGATAACATATGTTGTTCTGCCTATAACGAACTCGTTAGAGAAGCCGGCAGGTTATGCACTTACAAGGTTTACCATGAATGGTAAAGAAGTGCAGGTACTTATGGACGCTGACAGACAGTACTGCCTGTTCTATGGAGTAAGTTCTCTTGGAGAGAAGGGATGGTTCAGATACAGGGTAAGTGATGGCTCGATTCAGGCGTATTCTGTTGTGAAATCTGACACTGCTAATGCTGATGTTAAGGCTGATAATGGAAAAACATCAGGAAACAGCAGATTCTGGCTGATGATAGTATTAATACTTGGACTGATAATAGCGGTATTTATAGTGATTACTATTGTTCTTTGCTCTAAGCTTGCGAAAGTGAAGAAGGTGTTTAACATGGCGTCAAAGGATGGTGTTGACCTTGATGAATACACTGAAAAAGTAATTGAAGGGTACGAATCAGACGAAGATGACAGCTACGCGGAACTTGATACATCAACTGACACAGTCTCTTATGGAGATGATAAGTCAGGTAAGAATGATGTAGAAGAGTTGAAGCTCTTTGATGTTGATGATGATAAGTAAATAATTAAAAAGCCTTAGTGAAAATGTGATGCTCAGATTACATTTTCCTAAGGCTTTTTCTTATTCTTCCGGAAGCTTCCAATTTTCTGCCTGACTATAATAGTCGGCTGACATTTCGTTATATTGGGCAGCCTCGTATGGGTCGTCTGTTGCTGCGGCAAGTTCTTCATAACATTTACCAAGCAAAGATAAAGGCTTGTTTCCGCTGCTTGCCACATCAAGTATGCTCTCTGTCTCAAATGCAGCATTATACAGCCACAGCACAGCTTCCTCATAGTCTGTCTGGTTCATGTAAAATGTTCCTAGAATCAGACACATTTCAGCAGGAGGATTGTCGGCAACTGCTTTTAAAGTGGTCTTAAAGAATGCGTCAGTGTCACCGTCTGCCATATATATCTTAGCAAGAATACAGTTGATTTCTTTCATTAAATCATTGCTTCTGCCTTCTTTTGATAGAATATTTTCAAATATATTCCTGAAAGCAATAAAGTCGGAATCTTCACCGGATATAAGAAGTTCTTTACACAGCATGGTAACTACATAATCTTCAATGTGGATACCTTTTTCAAATGCTTTGAAATATGTTGAAAAATCTCTTTTACTATGGTCGCCCGACTGCATGTGAAGAATTTCAATGTCACTGTCATATACGATTGGCGTAAGCCGTACTGTTTCATGTATTGGTGAAATCCATGTGAATGGACGGAGCCTTTTGAAAAGCTTCGGGCGGAGTTCTTTGTGTGCATTGTATACAGAATTATATTCTGATGCATTGACATAATACATCTGAACAATGTCTATCTCTGGAAGAAGCATATGTTTCAATTCTCTTAATGCGTAGTTGTTAGTATCATCAAGCACTTCGTCTGCGTCAGCACTGAATATGTAGTCACATTCAGCTTTGGAAAATGCGAAATTTCTTGCGGCTGAAAAATCATTTATCCATTCAAAATCATATATTTTATCGGTGTAGTGAGCGGCAATTTCTTTGGTATTGTCAGTTGAGCCTGTGTCTACAATAATCAATTCATCATAAGTTCCTGCGTATGAATCAAGAAACCTTGCAAGAATGTCCTGCTCATTTTTTACAATCATGCACATGCTTATTGATATCATGTTTTTCTCCTGTTCTTAATTGGATTTATATAGGTTATATCGGTAAATGCCTTGATTTTTTTAGGTATTCGTAAGATACTTGTTATCAATGATAACATATATCTGATACGAGGTACACAATGTCAAAAAAGAAATCTGCAGCAGAACCAGTTGAATATATAGACAGTCAGGCTTTTGACGCGGCGAAAGAGAAGATAATCGGTAAGAGCCATAATGACAAGGGGATAGGTACTTTGTCGGAAAAGACACTGCATGCAGTATTAAAAATGTATTATGAACCTGATGAGGATAATCATGAGGTTGCAATAGACGGTTATTTTGCAGATATATATAATGAGCATGGGATAATTGAGATTCAGACAAGGCAGCTTAACAAGTTAAGGGATAAGTTGTCAGTGTTCCTGAATGAATATCAGGTGAGGGTTGTATATCCGATGCCGTATGAAAAGTATTTAAGCTGGATTGAGCCGGAAACAGGGGATATTACTTCCAGAAGAAAGTCTCCAAAGCGATGCTCTGTGTATGACGCGATGTTTGAACTGTATAAGATTAAAGCATTTTTAAAGAATCAGAATCTTAAGGTTACATTGCTGCTGATTGATATGGAAGAATATAAGCTTCTTAACGGCTGGAGTTATGATAAGAAAAGAGGTTCAACAAGATATGACAGAGTACCGGTTGGGATAAGAAGAATAGTAAAGTTTGACAGGATAGAGGATTATATGCAGTTAGTTCCAGCGGATTTGAAGGAAGATTTTACGGTGAAAGACTTTGCCATGGCGGCTGGGGGCAGTGTTGAAGCGTCAAGATATACGCTTAATATTCTTAATTATCTTGAGATAGTAAAGCGTACTGGCAGAGTAAAGAATGGGTATGTCTATAACGTCACAGAAGAATTTTAATATAATGAGCGCAAAAGAAAAGGAAGCGGCTGCGAAGCAGACATTTACTTTTCTTGCGCCATTAACGAACGAACAGTCGTGCGAAGCAGGACGAAAGAGTGCGATAAGCACGGGTTCGTGAGTATAGGGTAGATAAAAAGAAAATTATGATATAATGAGCGCAAAAAATACGCAGAAATATGATATATAAGGAGGCACAGATATGTATGTAATTAAAGATAATACATTTAATATATCAGTAAGAAATCTGGTTGAATTTATGTGCCTTGGTGGGGATATTGATAACAGGGATACAGGTGTTGCTGATGTTAAGGTTATGCAGGAGGGTGCGAGGCTTCACAGGAAAATCCAGCACTCTATGGGTTCTAATTACAGGGCAGAGGTGCTTCTTAGGAATAAAGAGGAGCTGACATCAGAGGGTGGAATTGAATACGAGCTTAGAATAGAGGGCAGGGCAGACGGAATAATAGCTGATATTGAGGAAGATGAGGATGGCAATAAGCTGCCGATAGGTGAGGTTACAATTGATGAGATTAAGACTATGCAGTCAGATGTAGGAAAGCTTAAAGAGCCGGTGTATGTGCATAAGGCACAGGCTATGGTGTACGCTTATATATATTTAACAAGGTATAATCTGGAGAGCATTAATGTACAGCTTACTTACTGTAATACAGAAACTGAGAAAATAGTAAGATTTAAAGAGCAATATGACAGTGAGTCAATTATAAAATGGTACAGAGAACTTGTAGCTGGCTTTAAAAAGTGGATGGATTATGTATTTGATGAAAGGGCAGAAAGGAATGCTTCAATTCAGAAACTGCATTTTCCATTTGAGTACCGTGAGGGGCAGAAGAAGCTGGTTGCGAGTGTATACCACACGGTAAAAGAACAGAAGGTGTTATATATACAGGCACCGACAGGAGTAGGAAAGACTATATCAACAGTATATCCAGCCGTGCAGTCGTGCAGTAATGGCTTAACTGACAAGATATTCTATCTTACCTCCAAGACAATAACGAGAACGGTAGCCGAGGAAACATATGCGATACTAAGAGATGCAGGACTGCATTTTCGCACAGTGACACTGACGGCGAAGGATAAAATATGTCATCTTGATGAGCACAACTGTAATCCAGAGGTGTGCGAGTATGCAAGGGGGCATTTTGACAGGGTAAATGAAGCTGTTTACGATATAATCACTAATGAAGCGGTAATTAACAGGGATACGATATTGCAGTATTCAGTGAAGCATAAGGTGTGTCCGTATGAAATGTCGCTTGATGTTTCATACTGGTGTGATGGAATAATATGCGATTACAATTATGCTTTTGATCCAGATTCTTCATTAAAAAGATATTTTGGTGATGGCGGCAAAGGCAATTATGTATTTCTTGTAGATGAGGCACATAATCTTGTTGACAGGGCAAGGGAGATGTATAGTGCAACGCTTGTCAAGGAAGATTTTCTTGCCTGCAAAAGAGTAGTTAAGGATATGGACAAAAGGCTGGCTTCATACCTTGAAAAATGCAACAAATATCTTCTTGAATTAAAGAGAGCCTGTGATAAAGAATATATAATAATAGATGATTACTGTGGCACATTTTTAGCTAATCTGCAATCGTGTTATTCGTATATGCAGAAGTTCTTGGATAAGAATAAAGGAAAGCCGGTGTGCGATGAGATAATAGAATTCTTCTTTAAGATAAGACATTTTATTAATATGTATGACTGCATAGATGAGAAGTATGTTATATATGCTGAGCATATCGATGACGGTGACTTTGCACTTCATCTGTACTGTGTTGACCCGTCAGGACAGTTATCGCAGAGATTAAGTCAGGGAATATCGACAATAATGTTCTCGGCGACACTTCTTCCAGTGAATTATTTTAAGGAAATGCTTTCAGGAAATGCAGATGACTATGCTGTGTATGCACATTCGCCGTTTGATACTGATAATAAGAGAGTGCTTATTGGACGTGATGTTACAAGCAGGTATACGAGGCGTAATTATAATGAGTACACCAAGATTGCAGGTTATATCCACACACTTACGCAGTCGAAGCAAGGCAAATATATGATATTCTTTCCTTCTTACAGCTATATGAGAGAGGTGTATGATATATATATACAAAAATATGCCTGCAATGTTATAGATCTGCACGATGTTGAGGATGGAAGCTACATTTATCATCTCTCTGAGGGAGAAAATGTATTGATACAGGATAATAATATGACGGAAGCCGATAAAGAGAATTTCTTGTCAGTATTTATGGATAATACAAGTGGAAATGTCACGGGCTTTTGTGTGCTTGGCGGTATATTTTCTGAGGGAATTGACCTAAGGGATAAGTCACTTATAGGGGCGTGTATTGTAGGAACAGGCATACCTATGATATGCAGACAGCGTAATATATTAAGAAATTATTTTGACAGTATAGGTAAGAATGGCTATCAGTATGCGTATGTATTTCCGGGAATGAACAAGGTGCTGCAGGCGGCTGGAAGAGTTATAAGAACTGCAGATGACAAGGGTATAATACTTCTGTTAGATGACCGTTTTATGACACAGGAATACCAGATGCAGTATCCAAGGGAATGGGATAAAGTGTATCCTGTAGATATTAATAATACAGGAAAATGTATTGAGGATTTCTGGAGATTATAAGGCATATGGGGAATTATGAGGGAATTTGTCAATTGTGGTGATATTTGGCAAGTAATATGTTGAGAAATTGTCAGACATATGCTATTATTCTAGTATAAATACGGACTGTGACAATTAATTATATGATTATTTATATTGGAGAGAACTATGGGAGAGAATGAAATCAGGAATTTAGCGGATTCCCATGCGGGAATAGATGAATGGAAGAAAGCTGGATTTAACGAACTTCAGGTGCTTGAGATTACTAAAGGTAATGATAATGGCGTTGATATTTCTATATATGCCAGTCCCGAATATAATTCAAGGCAGATGAAGGTTATAAGAATGGCACTTGAGGAAGGAATTGATGTAAGTGCTATGGCAGATCCGGAGTATAATTATATGCAGATGGAGCAGATTAAAGAAGGTATAAAAGAGGGTATTGATTTATCGCTTATATGCAATCCGAAGTACGATTATTCTGTTATGAGAGAGATTCGTCTTGCATTAAAGTACAGATTTGATCTTACAAGATATGCAAAGCTTGGATATTCTGGTGAGGTGTTAAGACAGATAAGACTGGCTAAGAGAGATGATGTTGATTTAACATTTTTCGTTGATGAGAATTTCGATGCACACCAGCTTAACGAGATTAGAATAGGCTTGTTAAAATGTGTAGATGTATCGAAGTATATGCTTCATGAATATACAGCAGACCAGATGAAACAGTTAAGGTTGGGACTTGAGGCTGGAATAGATATTACCAAGTATAATATGATAGGTTTCTCCTCAGGACAGATGGAACAGATAAGGTTAGGAGAAGAAGAAGGGATAGATGTAAGTCCATATGCAGATCCATTTATCAATGCTGTCCAGATGAAAGAGATGAGAGAACAGATTGAGAATGATGGCAAGGTTCAGGAAGAGCCACAGCTTAATGAACTTCAAAGTCAGGAGATACTGCTTGGACTTCAGAGTGGTGTAGATGTAAGCGTATACGCCGATGCAAGATATACTTGCAGACAGATGGAGCAGATAAGAATAATGCTTGAGAGGGGTCTTGATCCTTCGGAATTATTAGTACATAAAGACCAGTAATTAAGGACATACATATAAGGGGAATTCGATTATAAAGATGACATAAGACAATGTGCTATGGTTGATTGGAGGAGTCAGAATTGAATGATGTACTTAGAGAACAGATACAGTTAAATACCAAAGAAGTAGTTGTCAATGTTGATAATGATCATATGAAAGCAAGTATAGTCCTTAATGGCATAGGCAGTGATGAAGCTTATACATACGAGGAGATTGCAGACAAGCTTTCACAGGCAGGTGTGCGTACAGGAATTAATGAAGCGAGAATACGCGAAGTTATTCTTAATAAGCTGTACGATATTGAAATCGTGGTAGCAGAAGGCAAAAGTGCAGTTAACGGTACTGATGGTTATTACAACTTCTTCTTTGATTCAGAGTATGAAAGAGATAATAAGCCTACATTAAGAGAAGATGGTTCTGTTGATTATTTTAATGTAAAGCTTTTTGAGAAGGTTAATAAAGATGATAAGCTTGCAGAGTATATAGAACCTACCAAGGGTGAATTTGGATATGATATATTTGGAAAGCTTTTAGTTCCAAAGCCAGGAAGACCAGGACCTAAGTTAAGAGGCAAGGGCTTTACAGTGTCAGAGGACGGCAAGTCTTATTATGCCCAGTTAAGCGGTAAAGTAGAATATCGTAACTACGACCTTAATGTAAGTAATGTATATAATGTCAGCGGTGATGTTGATGTTGGAACAGGAAGCATAGATTTTAATGGTGACGTAGAGATTAACGGAAGTGTCAGAGGCAGTGTCAAGATACACGCTATGGGTAATATATACATAGGTGGATATGTTGAAGATGCAGATATATGGTCAGGACAGGATATCATTATACAGGATGGTGTTAATGCAGGTGAGAACGGAAGAATTGAAGCTATGGGCAATATATCAGCAAGGTTTTTCGAGAATGCACATATTATAAGCCATAGTGATATAAAGTGTGATTATATGCTTAATACAACAGCTTTGGCATATGGCGGAATATATCTTGAGGGCAAGAGAGGTTCTGTAATAGGCGGAGATGTCACAGGCGTAAGGGGCATATGTATTAAAGCTTGTGGAAGTGAGTCTTATTCTAAGACTGTATTAAGAGTTGGTGTAACTAAGGAGATAAGCAGTGAATATGCCAAGGTGCTTATGGTGCTTAAGGATATAGATACGCAGATAGACAGATTTAATCAGGCTTTACAGAAGCTTGATATATTAAAGAAGGCAGGTTCTGATAAGTTTGATGAAACACTTAACAGAAAGCTGTTGCAGTCAAAGATTGTTAAGACAGCAGAGAAAGCCAAATATGAAGAAAAAAGCCGTAATCTTTATACACTTGTAAGGGAGTCAGACAGGGCAGTTGTAAGGATTGATAAGAATATATATCCAGGAAGCCGTGTATTTATGGGCGATAAGACATATGTTCCTAGTACCGTATTTACGCATATTGCTTTAAAGAAGACTTCACAGGGTGTATTGATAAGAAATTATGATTCTATGTAGTGAGAATATATTTACAGAGGTTAGTTTATGATAGAAGAGGTTGTTTCAATAGAGCTTCCCGTGCATGAGAGAATGGTTATTAAGAAGAACAGGCTCACACCGAAAGATTATGCTGGCGAGCCTGTTCCAAGAATATCTATTGTTACAGGAATACATGGTGATGAGCTTGATGGGCAGTATGTGTGCTACGAAGTCATAAGACGTGTTAATAATAATCTGGAAAGATTAAAAGGAATTATAGATATATATCCAGATGTAAATCCCCTTGGAATAGATACAGGTTCAAGGGGAATTCCTATGTTTGAGCTTGATATGAACAGGGTATTTCCAGGTGATAATAATGGAGCTGTGGCAGAGAGTGTTGCGGCAGGAATTGTCAACGATATAATTGGAAGTGATTTCTGTCTTGATATTCATTCAAGCAATATATTTGTAAGAGAGATGCCGCAGGTAAGACTAAATGAAGAAAATGCGGAAAGACTGCTTCCATTTGCAAAGATGTTAAATGCGGATTTTGTATGGATATTTTCATCAATAACAGTGCTTGATGCGACACTGGCATACAGCCTTAATCATCTTGGTGTACCTACGCTTGTAGCAGAGATGGGCGTTGGTAACAGAATTAACAGGGAATACAGCCAGCAGCTTATTGATGGAATATTTAACCTTATGAGTAATCTTGGAATATGGGAAATACCAGAGGCTGATAATAAAATAGCTGTCAGAGAGCCTATTATCTCAACAGAGGGGGAAGTTAATTTCCTGACAGCGAAGGAAAGCGGAATATTTGTTCCATCTATTAATTCATGTGGCAATATCCATATGGGAGATGCCATAGGCGACATAATAGAGCCAATAGAGGGAAGGATAATCCAGCATATTGAATCTCCGGTAGATGGTATTGTATTCACATTGAGGGAAAATCCAGTTGTATACAAGGGGGCACTTCTTGCGAGAGTACACGGAGGAAGAGTGTAATGAAAAAAGAAGTTTTATATAGTCTTAAGGGAATATACAGAGAGAATTTTGAGATAGAAGGCTATAGATTTGGACATGGCGAGAAATCAGCCTGCATAGTCGGGGCTATGAGGGGTAATGAGATACAGCAGTTATATATATGCTCACAGCTTATAAAGGTGTTAAAAGACCTTGAAATGAGAGGTGCAATATCGCATAACCACGAGATTTTAGTAATTCCGTCAGCTAACAGATTTTCTATGAATGTTGAAAAAAGGTTCTGGCCTGTAGATAATACAGATATTAACAGAATGTTCCCTGGTGATGAAGCGGGAGATACTACCAAGCAGATAGCTGCTGCAATATTTGAAAGCAGTAAGGGCTACAGCTATGGAATACAGTTTGCAAGCTTTTATATGCCTGGAGATTTCATACCTCATGTACGTATGATGGAAACGGGTTATCAGAGTGCGAGCCTTGCCAATCTTTTTGGACTGCAGTATGTTGTTATAAGAAAGCCAAAGCCTATGGATACGGCAACGCTTAATTATAGCTGGCAGATGAATGGAACAAATGCTTTTTCGATATATACGAACAGCACAGATATTGTTGATGAAAAGTCTGCAAGACAGGCAGTATCGTCAGTGTTAAGATTTCTTACGAGAATGGGAATATTAAAATATAACAATCACAGCGGTTACATAGCAAGTGTCATTAACGAGTATGATTTATCAGCCCTGCCTTGCGGCGGAGGATCACTTACAGCCCTTCCAATTATTGAAACACAGGCCGGTGATGTATCTGCATATATTCCAACTAACGTTATATCTATCACAGATGGACAGATATATCTTGAGACAGAGATGTTCAACTCTGGTTTCAGACCAGCTATTAATGCAGGTCTTTCAGTATCACGAGTTGGTGGTTCTGCTCAGATTAAGGCTATTAAGAAGATTGCAGCACCTATCCGTACAGAGCTTGCCCAGTACAGAGAGCTTGCTTCATTCTCACAGTTTGGTTCAGAACTTGATGCTGATACAAAGGAAACTCTTGCACAGGGTGAAAGAATCAGAGAGATGCTTAAACAGCCACAGTATAAGACTCTTGAAGTTGAAAAGGAAGTCGTTATACTCTATGCTGTTACAAATAAATACCTTGATGATGTTCCGGTTGAAAAGATTGCCGATTTTGAAAGAGGTTTCTTTGAATTTATGGAACAGAATCATAACAACATTTTAATTGAAATAAAGGAAACTGGTGTTATGTCAGACAAGGCAACAGAGGAACTTAAATCAGCCATTGAGTCTTTCAAGGCAAAGTTTGAATAGTGAGGTGATATTATGGCATCAATGCGTAACATAAAACGCAGAATTAAAAGTGTCAATAGCACCCAGCAGATA
>ERZ779877.1060-NODE-1060-length-25719-cov-6.789744_pt1 | contig 25719 bp, 22 predicted proteins | sample MGYA00511556_ERZ779877 | MGnify/ENA primary metagenome ERZ779877 (study PRJEB29588, sample SAMEA2159338) | human gut metagenome | biome: human gut; feature: human-associated habitat; material: faeces | place: Denmark | collected 2008/2010 ...
TATATGTTCTTCACTTTTGTGCAGTAAAGTTTTCCCACAATTATTTTACACTAACTTTCGTTTGCGGCCGCCGGCTGATACGGGAGGGGGAGGCATATGAAACAGGCGCTAAAAGGGCAATTATTTTGTAAAAAAATGATGAAAAATAATGAAGAATTTAGTATAATAGTAACTATATAAAGTACTATTGGAGTGGATTGTAAGGGAAGAAGGCGAATCTGCGCTGTACTAAAACAGGTAAACCGTAAGACAAGAATTACATCAAAGTAAAAGGGGATTCAACGTGATCATTACAAGAGAAACTGATTATGCTGTAAGAATTTTGCGTTCTTTAATTAACCTGCGGCTGAAAAACATCCGGGAAATCAGCGATGAACAGCTCATACCGCGGCAGTTTGCATATAAAATTTCCAAGAAAATGGAACGGGCCGGATACATCGAAATTATCCGCGGAGCCCAGGGCGGCTGCCGGCTGGTAAAGAATCTGCATGATATTACGTTGATGGATTTGATTCAGGTCATGGACAGGGAAAATATGCTCAGCAACTGCCTGGACGAGGGGTTTGTGTGTCCGTACCGTGAACGCAACGGCGGCGACTGCGGCCTTCATACGTCTTTTGGACAGCTTCAGGAACAGCTGACAGCGTATTTTTCCGGCGTCAATTTGTATGACCTTGTCAGCGGAACGTGTCAAAATCAAAAATTGAAATAAACCGGCAATTGTCGGTTTATTTTCCCAGTTTAATTTGATTGATATAATCCAAATACGGTGTTTTGGGGCCTGCTGTATATGGATTTTACATAGGGGAGCAGGTTTTTGCCTTGCTCTTTTTTACGTTTTTAGTGTAATATAATATATAGATATAGAATATAATTGTAATACCTAGATATCGAAATGGAGAGTGTACTATGAATTTTAAGAAAATTGCTGTCGTATGTTTGGCCGGACTGGTTATTGCTGCGGCCGCGCCTGTCGTTTCGACGCCTGCCTTTGCTGCGCGCGGCGGCGTGCGCATGTCGGCTCCTAAGGCCCTTCCGTCGGGATCAAAGGGTACTGTGCGCAACAATACGACGAATAGAACGACGACGAATAATCAGACGAATCAGCAGGCCCGCCAAAACACCCAGGCTAATGCCCGGGCGAACGCGCAGAATCGGACGAATCAATCGTCCGGCTGGGGCAGTGCCATGCGCAATATCGGCTTGCTGGCCGGCGGCATGTTTTTAGGCAGTATGCTGAGCAGCTTGTTCGGCTGGGGGAATATGGGCTTTATGGCTGATATTCTCGGCGTTATGTTCAATATCATCCTGCTGCTGGTCATCGTATCCCTTATTTCTCACTTGTGGCGCAAGTTCAGAGGCAAAAAAAATACTTCTGATGACGACGCCTACCACCGCGGCTATGAAGCGGCCATGCGGGAAGAACGATTCCGCCATAAGGGCATGACCATCGACGTAAAGCCCATTGACGACGACAAGGAGGAACGCCGCCGGTAAGTGGGGCCGCCAGGAGGAGATGGATTTCTGCTTGCCCTTTTTGTACTTTTATGCTATGATAATTGGCATGAAGTACGGCGATGCAGGAGAGGAAGTAGGCACGACGCCAGCGAGATAAGGACGGTGTGAGCTTATCGTTTGGTGCTGAAGGCGCTCCGAAGGCCGCGGCAGGAAGTCACCGACAGGGTGATGCGTATGGCCGGCAAATGAAGCGGGTCTTTCGACCAACCAGGGTGGAACCGCGGGTAATGGATACTCGTCCCTGTAACATTTCACGATGTTACAGGGACTTTTTGTATTATTAGGAGGGAAAACGAATGAATTTTCAGGATATGATTTCTGCTTTGAAAGAATTTTGGTCCTCCCAAGGCTGCATCATTTATGAGCCCTATGATGTAGAAAAAGGGGCAGGCACCATGAATCCGGCTACGTTTCTGCGGACGCTCGGTCCCGAACCGTGGCACGTCGCCTACGTAGAACCGTCCCGCCGTCCTGCTGACGGCCGCTACGGCGACAACCCGAACCGCTTGTACCAGCACCATCAGTTCCAGGTCATCTGCAAGCCTTCGCCGGACAACATCCAGGAGCTGTATTTAAAGAGCCTGGAAACCTTGGGCATCAACCCGAGGGAACACGATATCCGCTTTGTCGAAGACAACTGGGAATCGCCGACCTTAGGCGCCTGGGGCCTCGGCTGGGAAGTCTGGCTCGACGGCATGGAAATCACGCAGTTTACATACTTCCAGCAGGTAGGCGGCATCGACGTCGCTCCGGTCTCGTCGGAAATTACATACGGCATGGAACGTCTGGCCATGTACATTCAGGGCGTAGAAAACGTCTACGATTTGAAGTGGAACGACGACGTGACGTACGGTGATATTTTCCATCAGAACGAAGTGGAACAGTCGACGTATTCCTTTGAATTGAGCGACTCCGATTTGCTGTTCCACCTCTTCGACCAGTATGAAAAAGAAGCGATGCGGGTCATCAAGGCCGGTTTCGTCATCCCGGCCTACGACTACGTGCTGAAATGTTCCCATACGTTTAACCTGCTCGACGCCCGCGGCGCTATCAGCGTCAGCGAACGGGCCGCCTTCATCGGCCGGGTCCGCAACATGGCCCGGGCCTGCGCCAAGGCCTATTTGGAACAGCGGGAAAAACTGGGCTTCCCCATGTTGAAAAAGGAGGAAAACTAAATGAGCAAAGACGTATTACTTGAAATCGGCACCGAAGAAATCCCGGCTCATTATATGCCGAGCGTCCTCTCGCAGGTACAGCAGCTGGCTGCTGATAAATTGAATAAAGCGAACATCGCCTATGAAACTATCCGCGCCGTCGGAACGCCGCGCCGCGTAGCCCTCCTCGTCAAGGGCGTCGCGGAAAAGCAGGCCGATATTTCGTCTAAGAACAAAGGCCCCTCCGTCAAAATCGCTTACGACAGCGACGGCAATCCGACGAAGGCCGCTATGGGCTTTGCCCGGGGCCAGAAAATCGCCGTAGAAGACCTGGTCGTAGAAGACGGCTACGTCTACGCTAACGTCACCAGCATCGGCGCGGAAACGGCGGGCCTCTTGCCCGACATTTTGACAGGGATTATTACGGGGTTAGGGTTCCCCAAGAGCATGCACTGGGGTTCTCTGGATTTCCATTTCGTCCGCCCTATCCGCTGGATTGTGGCCCTCTTCGGCGACGACGTCGTTCCCTTTGAATTAGCTGGCGTCAAATCCGGCCGGATAAGCCGCGGACACCGCTTCCTCGGCACAGGCGATTTCGAAATTCCTTCCATGGCCGCTTATGAAAGCACGGCGAAGGAACATTTCATCATCGTCGACCCGGAAGAACGAAAAGAACTCATTTTAGCAGGGCTGCAGAAACTGGCCGATGAAAAAGGCGGCACGATCATCATGGACGACGACCTGCTGGAAGAAGTCATTTTCCTCGTCGAATATCCGACGGCCTTGTGCGGCGAATTTGACGAAGATTACCTGAAGCTGCCCGAAGCGGCGATCATCACACCGATGAAGGACCACCAGCGGTATTTCCCCATGCGCGACAAGGACGGCAAGCTCATGAACCTGTTCCTGACAGTCCGCAACGGCGACGACTATCATCTGGAAACGGTGCAGCACGGCAACGAACGGGTACTCCGAGCCCGCCTCGACGACGCCAAGTTCTTCTTTGAAGAAGACAAGAAGCACAAGCTCGTCGATTACGTAGAAAAATTAAAGAAAATAGTCTTCCAGGACGGCCTCGGCACGCTGTACGATAAGGCCCTGCGCCTGGAACAGATCACGGTGTTCCTCAATCAGAAATTAGATCTCGGCTTGTCCGACGAAGCCTTGAAGCGGGCGTCCCTGCTGGCTAAGGCCGACCTGGCTACGCAGATGGTCATGGAATTTACGGAATTGCAGGGCGTCATGGGCAAGGAATACGCCATGATCGACGGCGAAGGAGAAGACGTCGCCGAAGCCCTTACGGAACAGTATCAGCCGCGCTTTGCCGGCGACGAACTGCCGCAGACTGATATGGGCAAGGTCCTCGGCCTGGCTGATAAATTCGACACCATTACGGGCATGTTCAGCCGGGGCTTCATCCCGACGGGCTCCCAGGACCCCTTCGCGCTGCGCCGTCAGACTATCGGCGTCCTGAACATCCTCATGGATGCCGGCTGGAACCTGAACTGCCATGAAGTATTCGCCTTCGTCCTCGACCTTCTCCAGGTGGATAAGGACAAACAGATGGAAGTCATGGGCCAGCTCAACGATTACTTCGTCCTGCGCCTGAAAAACATCTTCCAGGACAAGGGTGTGGATTACCATATCATCGACTGTGTCCTCAGCGACGATACGCTCAACGCTGCCAAGGCCGCCCGCCGCGCCCAGGCCCTCATCGACGCCGACCTCATGGGCAAGACGGAACTGCTCCAGGCCTTTACCCGCGTAGGCAACATGATCAAGGATGCGGAAGACACGACTGTCGACGCTTCCTTGTTTGAAACGGACGAAGAAAAGGCGCTGTACGCCGCCTGCCAGGCTATGGAATCGGGATTGGCCCAGGCGTACGCCGTTTACGATTACGCCGCTGCGGCTGATATCCTGTCCGAAGGCATCGGCGCTATCAACGATTTCCTCGACAACGTCCTCGTCATGCATGAAAATGCGGCCGTAAAGGAAAACCGCATCCACCTGCTGACCTTGACGTACAGCCTCATCAGCCCCATCGGCGACATCAAGAAGCTGTCGTAAGGCTATTGTCACAGCTTCTTTACAATTAGGCATGGACGAGCGTCCTTCCTTGTGTTTTAAAATTTATATGTGATATAATACATAGCAGGTGCGGTCTATTCCCGCATCTGCTATTGCCTTATGAAAATAAGCTTGGCGTAAAGGAGTGACTGCTTATGAATATGAAAAAAATCGCCTTAGTACTGGCGGGTATCGCATGCGTGGCCGGTTCGACGTCGTTTGCCGCCGACACCATGACGATTAAGAGCTCAAATAGAGACAGCTATGCGGAAGTATTAGTATATAAAGCCAAAGACGGCGACTACTATCAATATTACAACAGCATGTACGGCTACGTCGTCGATATCCCGAAATCGGCTACCCAGGCCGATATGAACGAAGGCGGCGACGGCTGCTATTTCCAGGATCCGAAGGACGACGCCTTGTTTATGACTTACGCGGCGAAAAATGCCCTGAATTTCTCCATCGACGAATTATGCAACATGGATATCGGCGTCAACGGCTCGCCTGAGCTGACCATGAACGTGCGCACGAAAAACAGCTATGCCATCGCCTGGACGGACGGCGCGAAATCGTATTATCATGAATTGTTCTTAAACGAAAAGAATCAGACCTACACGGCCTTTTCCGTCGTATATCCGACAGAAAAGAAAGATAAATACGACAAGATCATTTCCCACATGACGCGCAGCTTTGTGCCGAACGGCGTAAAGATGTAACAGGGCGCGGAAGCGCGTAAACGGGCATGCCTGAAACAGAAGAGGGCGTGCCCTTTTTTGTGCGCCTGCACTTTTTTGCGCGCCTGCAAGGGAAGAAGAGAGGAGACTGGACGTGGCACATTCTGCGACAAAAGGCCATATAGCGGCGCTGCTGACCGTATTTATTTGGGGGACTACCTTTATATCGACGAAGGTCCTGCTGGCTGATTTTCAGCCTGTAGAAATTTTATTCTTCCGCTTTGTCATGGCCTATACCGTGCTGTGGTGCTGCTGTCCCCGGTGGTTTCACATGTCGGGATGGCGGGAAGAGGCGACCTTTGCCGCCGCGGGATTTACGGGAATCTGTTTGTATTATTTATTGGAAAACATCGCCCTGACCTATACGATGGCGTCGAACGTCGGCGTCATTTGTTCCGTATCGCCCTTTTTTACGGCCATGCTGGCGGCTGTATTCATCAAATCGGAGAAGCCCCTGACGCCGCAGTTTTTCATTGGATTTTTTCTGGCCATCGCCGGTATCTGCCTGATCAGCTTCAACGGCTCGGCGATGGAGCTCAACCCGCTGGGCGACATGCTGGCCGTGCTGGCCGCCGTCGTATGGGCCTGCTATTCCATTTTAATTAAGAAGATCAGCCGTTTTGACTATCCCGTCCTCTTGACGACGCGGCGGACCTTTTTCTACGGCATATTGTGGATGATTCCGGCCTTATATCTCTTTGACTTTCAATGGGCGCCGGCCCGCTTTGCCGACGGGATCGTCATCTTCAACCTCCTGTTCTTGGGGCTGGGGGCGTCGGCCTTGTGCTTCGTTACCTGGAGCAGCGCCGTGGCGATCCTGGGGGCTGTGAAGACCAGCGTCTACATTTATTTGCTGCCCGTCGTCACGGTGGCCACGTCGGCTGTCGTCCTCCGGGAACCGGTTACGACGATGACCGTCGCCGGCACGGCCCTGACCTTGCTGGGGCTGGCCTTGTCGGAGGGGAAATTAGGCCGGGCGGCCCATGATAAAATAGAACATGTACATGCGAAATCAGAATAACAGAAAAGCGAAGGCCTTTCTTGAAATGCCCTGTGTAACATGCTATAATTATTTTCGTTAATTTAGGCAGTCCTCTGTTCGTTTTACGATTGTCGTGTGTTGGGCGGCAACGGGGAACACGAATGTCTTATAGGAGGAAAAAAAGATGAATATTATCAGCGTACTTGAACAAGAACAGCTTCGCAGCGACATTCCTGCATTCCGCCCTGGCGACACCGTCAAGGTTCATGTAAAGGTTGTCGAAGGTAACCGCGAACGTATCCAGATTTTTGAAGGCGTCGTCATCGGCCGTCAGAACGGCGGTGTCCGCGAAACCTTCACCGTTCGCCGCATTTCCTATGGCGTAGGCGTAGAACGTACTTTCCTGGTACATTCCCCGCGTCTGGCTAAAATCGAAGTCGTTCGCCGCGGTATCGTTCGCCGTGCAAAACTGAACTACCTCCGCGGTCTGACAGGCAAAGCTGCCCGTATTCGCGAACGTCGGTAATTCCCAAGCAAGAACACATAAAACAAGGATTGGATATATTCCAGTCCTTGTTTTTTTACTAGATACCGCGTCCGGCATATGATATAATATATTGAGTGCCAATCTAATGAAAGTCATAATTATGAATGAGGTGATGTATTGTGGCAAAACAGATTTTTGTTACAGGACATAAAAATCCGGATACGGATTCGATTTGTTCTTCCATTGCATTTGCAAAATTACAGCAATTAAAAGGCGTCGACGCAGTCGCTGTCCGCGCCGGTGACATCAATAAAGAAACGGCTTACGCCCTGGATTACTTCCACGTAGAAGCGCAGCCCCTGGTCAAAGATTTTTACGTAAAGGTCGGCGAAGCGGTCCGCAAGGACGTCGAAGCTCTGCCGTACAGCGCCAGCCTGAAGGACGCGGCGAAATGGTTTGCCGATCACGACAGCGACGTAGCGCCTGTTGCGGAAAACGGCAATTTTGTCGGCGTATTGTATAAGTCCAGCTTAGCCGGCGAATTCGTCAAGACTGTATTGGGCGAAGAACTGAGCACGGTAAAGAGCCTGGTGCAGGACGCCGCTACGATATTCAGCACGTCGGACAACGGCCATGACGTTCCGGCTGAAGGCCGCTACGTCGTCGTCGACGACGGCAAGTACGTCGGCATGGTCTGCGCAGACTGCGTAGCCGCCGTAGAAAAGAGAAAAGTCATGCTCGTCGACCACAACGAAAAGAAGCAGATCATCGACGGCATCGACGAAGCTGAAATCATCAGCGTTGTAGACCATCACCGCATCGGCGGCACCTTGGCGACGGAAGGCCCGATTTTCATTTTGTTCCAGCCCGTCGGCTGCACGGCTACGATCGTAACGTCCCTGTACGAACAGGCAAACATCGCCATTCCAAAGGAAATCGCCGGCCTGCTCCTGTCGGCCGTTATTTCCGACACCGTATTGTTCCGCTCGCCGACCTGCACCCAGCAGGATCGGGAAACGGCTGAAAAGCTAGCCGCTATTGCCGGCGTAGACCTGCAGGCTTACGGCATGGACATGCTGAAAGCCGGCGCCAACGTATCCGATTTGACGCCGGATCAGATTGCCCAGAACGACATGAAGGAATTCTCCGACGGCAGCGTAACCTTTACGATTTCCCAGGTACAGGTCATGGACACGACGGATTTGCTCGAACAGAAGCAGGTCCTTCTCAACGCCCTGGAAAAAATGCGTTCGGCTAAAAACTATGCCGCTTCGTTCCTCATGATTACGAGCATTATCGACGAATCGACGAACCTCATTTTCGCCGGCAACATGGACGCCGTCGTAGGCAAGGCTTTTGCCAAGGACGTCCTCGACAAGGAAGTATACCTGCCCGGCGTCATGAGCCGCAAGAAGCAGATCGTTCCGCAGATTTTGGCAGCCTTGAAATAAGCGGTTACCGTATATGAACCAAAGCCTCATCTTCCCGGTGAGGATTTTTTACTGATTATGGCAAGGAGTTTGTATGAATCCTATTTTAGATACATTGAACGACCGGCAGCGCGAGGCGGTGCAGCTGACCGAAGGGCCGCTGCTCATCACGGCCGGCGCCGGGTCGGGGAAGACGAAGGTACTGACCTGCCGCATCGCCTACCTGCTGGAGAAGGGCGTGTCGCCCTATGCCATCCTGGCGATTACCTTCACTAACAAGGCGGCGAAGGAAATGCGGGAACGAGTGGAAAAGCTGGTCGGCCCGCGGGCGGAAAGCATGTGGATCAGCACCTTCCATTCGTTCTGCGCTAAATTGCTGCGCTTTGAAATCGACGGCCGCTTCGGCTATACCCGCAATTTTACGATTTACGATACGACGGACCAGATGACGCTCATTAAGGACTGCCTGAAGCAGGTCAATCTGGACGACAAGCAGTTTCCGCCCCGGTCCGTCCTGGGGACGATTTCGTCGGCGAAGAACGCCCTGATGGACGCCTATGAATTTACCGGCCGGGCCGATGATTTCTACGCCCAGAAAGTCGCCGAGGTATATACGCTGTATGAAAAGAAGCTGAAGGAAAACAACGCCATGGATTTCGACGACCTGCTGCGCCTGGCCGTGCGCCTGCTGCAGGAATGCGAAGACGTGCGGGAAAAATACCAGAACCGCTTTCAGTATATCCTCGTCGACGAATACCAGGATACGAACCACGCCCAGTACACGCTGACGAAGTTGCTGGCCCAGAAATGGCGCAACATCTGCGTCGTCGGCGACGCGGACCAAAGCATTTACGCCTGGCGCGGCGCAGACATCCGCAATATCATCGACTTTACGCGGGACTATCCCGACGCGGCGTCTATCAAGCTGGAACAGAACTACCGCTCGACGAAGACCATTTTGAACGCCGCCAACGCCGTCATCGACAACAACGAAAGCCGGCCGAAGAAGGTGCTGTGGACGGAAAATCCGGCAGGCAATAAAATCATCCATTACCATGCCCAGACGGAGCATGACGAAGCTGATTACGTCGCCGGCGTCATTTACAACCGCCACGAAATCGGAAATGAGCCCTACGGCGACATGGCGATTTTATTCCGTACCAACTCCCAGTCCCGCGTGCTGGAAGAAAAGCTCATGCGCTACGCCATTCCTTACACGATGGTCGGCGGGACGAAGTTCTACGACCGCAAGGAAATTAAAGACGTCATCGCTTACCTGCGCCTGCTGTACAACCCCGAAGACAGCCTGAGCCTCATGCGGGTTATCAACGTGCCGAAGCGAAATATCGGCGCGACGACGATAGAACATCTGGCCGACTACGCCGAGCAGAACGGCATTTCCCTCTTTGAAGCCTTGTCGTCGACAGACGATATCCCGGCCATTACGAAACGGGCCAGAACGTCGCTGGAAGAGTTTTCCGTCATGATCTTCGAGCTGCTCAATCACGTCGACGAATGGGACGTACAGACCCTTATCGAAGAGACCATCAAGCAGTCCGGCTACGGGGCCATGCTTGATAAAGACGCTGAACACGACGTGCAGGGTGAAAGCCGCAAAGAAAATGTCGGCGAGTTCCTTTCCGTCGCCAAGGATTACATGGATTCCAATCCTCAGGGGAATTTGCAGGATTTTCTGGAAAATATCGCCCTGGTCAGCGACGTCGACGAATTTGAGGGCAGCGAGTCCAAGGTGACGCTCATGACGCTGCATGCCGCAAAGGGGCTGGAATTCCCCGTCGTCTTCCTCGTCGGCCTCGATGAAGGACTGTTCCCGCACAGCCGCACCCTCATGGATTCGTCGCAGGTAGAAGAAGAGCGCCGCCTGGCTTACGTCGGCATTACGCGGGCCGAACGGCAGTTGTACGTGACCAACGCTTCGACGCGGACGATGTACGGCCGCATATCGGCGTATTTGCCGAGCCGTTTCTTAAACGAAATCCCGGCGGAGCTCATAGAAGAATTCCGCCGCAAGACGGCTATGCCCCAGCAGTCGCCGTCCGTGCCGGGACGGCAGCGCGTATCGATTCTGTCCAAGCCCGTGGCGACGACGCTGCCGAAAAAGCATGCCGTCGACACGTCCTTTGCCGCTGGAGACAAGGTGCGCCATAAGATTTGGGGCATAGGCACCGTTCTGGAGGTCATCGGCGAAGGGCAGAACATGCAGATGAAGATACAATTTCCGACGAAAGGCGTCCGGCAGGTCGTCGTCAAGTACGCGCCGCTGGAAAAGGCCTAGCAGGAAGCGAGGAGACAGACTATGACCAAGGGCTTGGAAACGGCCATGTCGTCTATCGACATTTGTTCGGCCAGGCAAGCTACGATTAAGGATAAAATGGAAATGGTGCTGGATATCGGCCAGCTGCTCATGGAGAGCGGCGGCGATTCAAAGAGCATCGTCAGGGACATGCTGCGGGCGGCGGCCTATCTAGGGCTGCACTGGAAGCATTTGAACTTTCACATGACCTATACGACGATTATGGCCAATTACGACGGCGAGAAGAAGTCGTATACGGTATTTCGAAAATGCCGTATTCACGGCATCAACATGACGACGATTGCCGACGTCAGCCAGCTGTCCTGGCGGGCTTTGGAACAGAAATATGAAACGGGGACCTTTAAGGCCGACTTGGAAGCTATGAAGGAAAAAGGTATGCGCCGCCACTATCCTCAGTGGGCGACGTCGCTAGCGGCGGGCATTGCCTGCGGCGGGTTCTGCAAATTGTTCGGCTGCGACTGGGTTGCCTTTGTCTATACGGCGCTGGCGGCCTGCATCGGCTTCTGGGTGCGCCACGGCTTCAATCGCTTCGGCGTCAACCCCTACATCAGCATCGCCGCGTCGGCCTGTATCGCGACGGCCGCGGCCTATTGGACGCAGGCCCTGCCGGGATCGGCAACGCCGTGGTTTCCCATGATCGCCTGCATGCTGTTTCTCGTGCCGGGCGTGCCGCTCATCAACTCCTTTGACGACCTCATGAACAACTACATCGTATCGGGCATGACCCGGGCCATGAACACGATGCTTGTCGTCCTGGCCATGACCTTCGGCATCGTCGGGGCCATCAGCCTGTGCCAGATTCCGGCTTATTCGACGTACGACATCGTGCCCGACAGCATCTACGGCTCTCAGGCTATCGCCGCCGCACTGGCAGCCATGGGGTTTTCTGTCATCTTCAATATTCCGCCGCGCCTGCTGCCCGTCGCCGGCATCGGCGCCGTCATGGCCGTCGGCACGCGGAATATCCTGGCGATCGGCTTCGACGTTCCCATGGCCTGGGCCTCCTTTTGGGGGGCGGCCCTCGTCAGCGTCGTCGGCTTCAAGCTTGCCGGCCGCCTTCGCGCTCCCCGGCCCGTCGTGACTGTCCCAGCCGTCATTCCCATGATTCCGGGCGTCCTCATGTACCGCCTGCTCATCGGCATTTTTTATATTCCCTCCCTGGATCCGCAGGGGCTGCTCACGGCTATACAAAGCGGCGTCCAGGCCTTTATGATTATCCTGGCTATCGCCTTGGGCGCGACGATTCCCGATATTATCGCCCATCAGTTTATCGAGCGGTCGAAGCACCAGCGTCTCTGCCATCTGCTGGCCGTCGCCCGTTCCGGCGAGGACAGCGCCTTTGAAATCGAAACGGATATAGACCAGGCCAGCAACTTGAAATAGCTGCGCATATTTTTACAGGAGGCACGTATGGATGATGTAAAGCAAAAAGCACGTCTCTTAGAGCTGCGCCATATAATTGATGAACTGAGCTATCAGTATTATACCTTGGATAAACCGACCGTAACGGACTACGAGTACGACATGATGTACCGCGAATTGGAAACGATTGAAAAGGACCATCCTGAATGGGTGACGCCCGATTCGCCGACACAGCGCGTCGGCTCGAAGATTTCCGGCGGCTTTGAAAAATACACGCACGACCAGCCCATGCTCAGCTTAGGCGACGTGTTCAACGACGCCGAGCTCATGGAATTTGACCAGCGCGTCCGCAATGATTTAGGCGGCGAAGCGCTGGAATACGTCGTCGAGCTGAAAATCGACGGGCTGGCAGTCAACCTCATTTACGAGTACGGCCAGTTTGTCCGCGGCGTCACCCGCGGCGACGGACGGGTCGGCGAAGACATTACGAACAACGTCCGTACCATCCGGACGATTCCGCTGCGCATCGACAACGATTCGCCCCATATTGAAATCCGCGGCGAAGTGTACATGCCCATCGAGTCCTTCGCTCAGCTCAATGCCCAGCGCCGCGACGACGAGCTGGAGCCCTTTGCCAATCCCCGCAACGCCGCGGCCGGCTCGCTGCGCCAGCTCGATCCGCGCATTACGGCTCAGCGCAAGCTGGCGTTCTTCGCCTATGCCCTGGGCGGCAACGTCGGCGTGGAAATCCACAGCCAGGAAGAGCTGCTTGCAGACCTAAAGGCCTTCCGCTTCCAGGTCAATCCGGAATACTGCAAATGCAAAACCATGGAAGAAGTCATCGCCTATATTCACAGCTGGGATGAAAAGCGCGATACCTTGCCTTACGCGACGGACGGCATGGTCGTCAAGGTAAACTCCTTTTCCCAGCAGGAGCGGCTGGGAAATACCGTCAAGATTCCCCGCTGGGCCATCGCCTATAAATTCCCGCCGGAACAGGCGAAGACCAAGGTGCTGGGAATTTCCGTTTCCCTCGGCCGTACAGGCGTCCTGACGCCGGCGGCAGATCTCCAGCCCGTTCATTTAGCCGGCACGACGGTCAAGAGGGCGACGCTGCATAACGAGGACTATATCAAGGAAAAGGACATCCGCATCGGCGATACGGTCATTATCCAGAAGGCCGGCGAAATCATTCCCGAAGTCGTACGGGCCGTCGTATCGGAACGGGACGGCTCCGAACGGAAATTCGTCATGCCCAGCACCTGTCCGAGCTGCGGCGGTCCCGTCGTGCGCAAGGAGGGGGAAGCGGCGACGCGCTGCATTAATCCCGATTGCCCGGCTGTCGTCGGTGAGAAAATCGCCCACTTCGTGTCGCGCAACGCCATGAACATCGACGGCTTAGGCGACGCCATCGTGCAGCAGCTGCTGCAGAACCACTTGATTCACGACGTGTCCGACATCTACACGCTGAAAAAAGAAGACCTCGTCGAGCTCGAAGGCTTCGGTGAAAAATCAGCAGACAACCTGCTTAAAGCCATTGAAGCCAGCAAATCCGTCGGCTTGGCCCGCATCCTCTTCGCCCTAGGCATCCGCTTCGTCGGCGCCAAAGCCGGCCGTATTCTGGCCGAATGCTTCGGCTCTATCGAGGCCCTCATGGCCGCGTCGGCAGACGACTTGACGGCTATCGATGAAATCGGCCCGCGCATTGCCGAAAGCGTCGTCGCTTATTTTGGTGATGAAAAGAACCGCAGCCTCGTAGGCAAGCTTGCGTCGTACGGCGTTGACATGACCGCGGAAAAACGCCAGCTCATCAACACATCCTTCGACGGAGAAATCGTCGTCCTGACCGGCAAGCTCCAGACCATGACCCGGAAGGAAGCGGAACAAGCCGTAGAATCCCGCGGCGGCAAATGTACCTCGTCGGTTACGAAAAAGACGACCCTCGTCGTCATCGGCGCCGATCCCGGCAGTAAATACGAAAAAGCCCGTCAATTAGGAACTCATATTATCACAGAAGAAGAATTCCAGGACTGGCTGTCCAGAGAATAGAATATACCAGTAAAAGAACGCAGCTCCTATAGTATGGGGGCTGCGTTTGGTTCTATAATAAATATTAGGGTAACGACAGACATCGTATATCTGCCGCTACCCTATTTTACAGAAAAATGGACATACGACGAATCTCCTGTTACTATTAAAGCGACCAAACCCAATAGAAAGGAAGATGTCCTATGTCCAATTCTTAAATTATGCTTCTGCATAATGGCTGTACAGTACGGAATCCATAATCCGACACGTATTGCCTACTGTAAGTCTGACTTTATGAGGGAGGGCATGCACGATTTTGTTGAACGACCGAAAGAATGCCTCTCTGACAAGAAAAAGAAACATCCATTCCGAAGAAGCCGCTCCGTATCAGCCCAAAAAGCTGGTAGAATTAATGCCTGACCAACAGCGAATCGTGGAACTGGAAAAATATTTATGGTATGCGCAAATAGAAATTGTCTATAAAAAAATGGAGGAGACTACTGCTTGAAGACGTTCGAAATGAAAGAAGCGGAATCATCATCTTGAGGAGAATTTGTAAAAAATGTGCTGAACTGCGGGCAGGTTTGCGGACCGGTGCAGATTGGCTTTGTTAGAAGTATAGCTCCTGTTATTCCGCAGGAAATTGGAAATACCCGCGTCACGCATATGACGGAAGCCGATGCAGAGGGCAAAAATGCGCCGGGAACGATGGGCCGAAAATATGTTGTGCCTTATGGATTGTATAAGGCCGAGGGCTACGTGTCGGCCAATTTGGCCCGCAGGGTAACGGGATTTACAGAAGAAGACCTGAAGCTTCTGTGGACGAGCATTATCAATATGTTCGAGCACGATCATTCGGCAGCTCGCGGTAAGATGACTGTACGGGAGCTCATCGTATTTAAACACGACAGCGAATTAGGGAATGCGCCGGCCCATAAATTGTTTGAAACCGTTTCGGTTCAAAAAAAATCTGACGAAGTCGTTCCCCGCTCATATGATGACTATGAAGTGTGCATACATGAAGATAAAGTGCCGACAGGCGTAACCTGTATGCGAATGATATAAGGAGCCAGCAGATTCACTGATAGTAAAAAGCGCAATCTTGCAGTGGCAAAGGAATACGCCCTAGAGAGTAAGACTGCAGCAGGTAAAAGTGCGAATGCAAAGCATAGGCTGTTTCGCCAATGCATTCGCACTCAAAGCCTTTAATGGTATTAAACTTTGCGGCTATTTGTTATGGTCAGAAGCAAGCATGCTGCATAAAGATATCTATATTTGCTGTATGGAAAACTGTGGTATACTAAATGTAGCGGTCATCCTCTATGCGAGGATGTGGATTGAAATAATTCGCCCGTGGGCACGAATCCGTATTACAGAAGGTCATCCTCTATGCGAGGATGTGGATTGAAATAAATGCTTTGATTGCAGCATTATGCGTTTCAAAGGTCATCCTCTATGCGAGGATGTGGATTGAAATATAAGCGCCGGCCAGTTCCCGGCACGCCGATAATGTCATCCTCTGTGCGAGGATGTGGATTGAAATGTCTAACAAAACATCTCCGTAACGATTCGCCGCGGTCATCCTCTGTGCGAGGATGTGGATTGAAATTGGTGCTCGTACATGTCCCGGTCATCTATCATCAAGTCAGCCTCTGTGTGAGGATGTGGATTGAAATCAGCGTCAGCGTAATATCGTCGGCGCTGTTTGACGTCATCCTCTATGCGAGGGTGTGGATTGAAATATTTCGTGGTGGATTGACCAAGACACTGGCTACCCGTCATCTTCCGTGTGAGGGTGAGGGCGCTTTGCTGATTATTTTCGCATCAAAAGCATACGAAAAGACATCCGTTTGAGTATATTCAATAATTATGTTATATACAGCAGGTATTAGTTAGAGTTTTCTGGACATCAAAAAAGCAAGACTGTATAGCCAGTATTATCCAGATATTTCACAAAGCAGGCGTTGCAGTTTATGAAATCAAAGGATTGGGCAACGCGATTACTGTATATTCAGATACACAGAATGGCGAGCTGTACTCCATTCAGATTATTTAGGACAAAAGTTGAACTAGGAGAAAAAAACTGATGTTGAAAGCTATGGATTAAGTCTTGCATTCTGTAGTGCCAGAATTTTAACCCAAATAAAATGGGCAGAGAAAAAACATTGGAAATATGCGGTTTTTGCCAACCGGAAAAATTTAGGGCAAAATAGGGTAAACCCGCTGACACGCTAGTAAGTATGTCGTATGGCAATATGTTTTCTTACAGTTATCTGCCGAGTAGGCAGTTTAGAAAAAGAAGGCCGCTGCATCGGAAAAACCGATTGGGTTATCTGCCGAGTAGGCAGTTTAGAAAATCCATTTCGTAATCCTTGCACATAATATCCTGTTATCTGCCGAGTAGGCAGTTTAGAAAGGCCTACGCATTATCCCGATCCATCCGCTTATGTTATCTGCCGAATAGGCAGCTTAGGAATATTACGTCAAAGAAATGCTGATGTAAAGTTGTTATCTATGGCACTGGCGAATTGGGTTGTTTTGCTTTTGTGTGCTCCTATATACTTTTTAATCTTGCCGCAATTACAGGTCCGGCTCATAATTTTCCGCCAAAAATCTTTACACTTCTCCTGCCATATAGTATAATAGTCATTGTCGTACGGGCGCTCAGTGAATCGAAGACTCCGACGTTCACTTAGCGGTTTGCGAATAGATTATAGTCACAAATGGAGGAAGACAGATGTTAACAGTTGATCAGAAAAAAGAAATCATTGCTAAATTTGGCGCTAACGAAAACGATACGGGTTCGCCGGAAGTACAGATCGCGCTGCTCACGAGCCGCATCGTGTATTTGACGGAACATCTCCGCAGCCACAAAAAGGACCATGCGTCCCGCCGCGGTTTGCTGAAATTGGTCGGTCAGCGCCGCAACTTGCTGGCATACTTGCAGAAACACGACCTCGAACGGTATCGTGCGATTCTCGAAAAATTAGGTTTGCGTAAATAATTGCATAGTTGAGGCTGATGTACATGCATCAGCCTCTTTTTTAAGGAAGCGCAGGGTGGTAGGTTGTAGCGCGCGGACAGGGGCTGTCCGTACGCTAGTGCCTATCACCTGCGGGTATGATGAAGGAGGTACACGAATGGAAGAAAAGAAATTCCAAATGGATTTTGCCGGCCGCCCGCTGATTATCGAAGTCGGCAAATTGGCGAAACAGGCCAGCGGTGCTGCACTGGTACGCTACGGCGACACGGCTGTATTCGTTACGGCGACGGGCTCGAAGGAAGCGCGCGAAGACGCAGACTTTTTCCCGCTCACTGTCGATTATGAAGAAAAAATGTATTCTGTCGGGAAGATTCCCGGCGGCTTTATTAAACGGGAAGGTAAGCCGCCTGAATCGGCGACGCTCTTTGCCCGCCTCATCGACCGGCCCATTCGGCCGTTGTTCCCGAAGACCTATCGTCACGACGTGCACGTCGTCGCCTACGATTTCTGCGTAGACCACGATAACGCCCCGGAAATCGCCGCCATGATCGGCGCATCCGTATCGCTGTGCATGTCCCATATTCCCTTTGCCGGCCCGATTGCCGGCGTCCGCGTAGGCCGCGTAGACGGGCAGTATATCATCAACCCGACCGTAGCCCAGAGCGAACAGAGCGATATGGATATCGTCGTCGCCGGCACGAAGGACGCCATCCTCATGGTTGAAGGCGGCGCTAAGCAGGTTCCGGAAGAAAACATCCTCGACGCCATCATGTTCGCTCATGAAGAAATCAAGAAAGTCGTCGAATTCCAGCTCAGCTTCCTCGACGAAATCAGCGTTCCCAAGCAGGAATTCGTAGAAAAAGAACCGCCGGCCGACATCGTCGAAGCTGTCCACGCCTATGGCGAAGAAGCCATGAAAGCCGCTATTTTCACGGCTGACAAGATGGAACGGGAAGAAAAGATGAACGCCGTCGAAAGCGATATTTATGAGCATTTCGCAGACATCTATCCGGAAGACGGCGACGTCGTCGCGGAAATCACCCAGAAGATGATTAAGGAAATCGTCCGCCATATGATCGCCGTCGACAAGATTCGTCCCGACGGCCGCCGCGTCGACGAAGTGCGTCCTGTCAGCTGCGAAGTCGGTTTGTTCAAACGCACTCACGGCACGGGCCTCTTTACCCGCGGCCAGACGCAGATCATGAGCTTTGCCACCTTGGCTCCGCTCTCCGAATCCCAGCATATCGACGGCGTAGGCCTTGAAACGGACCGCCGCTACATGCATCACTATAATTTCCCGTCCTTCAGCGTCGGCGAAACGAAATCGTCCCGCGGACCGGGACGCCGCGAAATCGGCCACGGCAAGCTGGCTGAACGGGCGCTGGTACAGGTATTGCCGAAGGAAGAAGATTTCCCCTATGCGATCCGTGTCGTATCGGAAGTCCTCGAATCGAACGGCTCCAGCTCCATGGGCAGCGTATGCGGCAGCACTTTGGCGCTCATGGATGCCGGTGTTCCCATCGAAGCTCCCGTAGCCGGCGTGGCTATGGGCCTGGTTACGAAGGGCGACGACTTCACGATTCTGACGGATATTCAGGGCATGGAAGACGCTCTTGGCGATATGGACTTCAAGGTCGCCGGCACGATGAAGGGCGTTACGGCTATCCAGATGGATATTAAAATCAAAGGCCTCAGCCGCGAAATTCTGGCCCAGGCCTTGAAGCAGGCTCACGAAGGCCGCATCCACATCATGGGCAAGATGCTCCAGGTCATCAGCGAACCGCGGAAGGAGCTGTCTCCCTATGCGCCGCGCATCATTACCATGCAGATCGACCCCGATAAGATTCGCGACGTCATCGGGCCGGGCGGCAAAATAATCAAGCAGATTACGGAAGAAACGGGCGCTAAGATCGACATCGAAGATTCGGGCCTCGTATACATCGCCTCCGTCGACGCTGCCGGCGGCGAAAAGGCGAAGGAATGGATTGAAACGCTGACGAAGGACGTCGAAGTAGGCGAAACATACGTCGGCAAGGTTACGCGCATCATGAATTTCGGCGCTTTCGTAGAAGTGCTGCCCGGCAAGGAAGGCTTGGTCCATATTTCCCAGCTGGCTAAGGAACGGGTAGAAAAGGTCGAAGACGTCGTCCACATCGGCGATGAAATCATGGTCAAATGCGTGGAAATCGACAGCCAGGGCCGCGTCAACCTGTCCCGCAAGGCATTGCTCGGCGGCGGCAGCCCGGCTCCGTCCCATCGCGGCGGCGCCCGTCGTGGTCCCCGCGACAAGAAATAAGGTGCGTATATGACTGGCAGAGGATTTGAAATCGTAACGGCTTATCGTGATAAAGGCTTGACGCTTCCAGTGCGCAAGACGGCCGGAAGCGCCGGCTACGACTTGGCGGCGGCGGAAACTGTCGTACTGCAGCCGCATGCCGTGACCGTCGTGCCGACGGGGCTGAAGGCATACATGGAAAAGGACGAATACTTGTCCATTTTCATCCGCTCCAGCCTGGCCTTCAAAAAGGGCCTGATGCTGGCCAACAGCACGGGCATTGTAGACAGCGATTACTACAATAACCAGGACAACGAAGGCCACATCATGATAGCCTACTACAATACAAATGATGCGCCCTATACAATTGAAAAAGGCGAACGTATCGGTCAGGGCATCTTTATGAAATATTTGACTGTCCATGACGACGCTGCGGAAGCTGTCCGCACCGGCGGCATCGGCAGCACGGGAAATAAATAAGGTATGCAGAAGGGCGCTTGCAGGCAGGGAATATCCTGCCTTGGCGTCCTTTTTGCGTTGAGGAGGAACGCGTTATGAGCATCAGCACGGAAACATTAGTATCTCGTCAGGAAATCATGAAGGGGAAGGTTCTCCACGTCACGGTAGATACGGTTGAAATCGACGACGGCCAGGGCGGCGAAAAGAAGACGGCCGTCCGCGAAGCCGTATGGCACTTCGGCGCCTGCGCCATCCTGCCGGTAACAGACGACGGCAAGATCATCCTCGTCCGCCAGTACCGCTATGCGGCAGGCGAACCGATGCTGGAAGTCCCGGCAGGGAAAATCGAGCACAACGGTGAATCGCCGGACATCTGCGCTGCCCGGGAGCTGGAAGAAGAAGCGGCCGTTACGGCAGGAGAATTGATTCCCCTGGGCTACGTCTACACGTCGCCGGGCTTCTGCGACGAACGCATTTATTTGTATCTGGCCCGCCAGCTTCACAAGGGGGCCCAGCATCTGGACGACGACGAATTTATGAATATCGAGCGTTACACGCCGCAGGAAGTAGAAGAACTGATTGCGGACAATAAAATCGTCGACGCCAAGACGATTGCCGCTTTTGAAAAATCGCGCAAATATTTAGGGATATAACCACAGGCATATGCCGCAAGGAGGGATGAACCATGAAATTCAATCGGATTATCGTCATCGTAATGGACAGCGTAGGAGCTGGCGATGCGCCGGATGCGGCCAAATTCGGCGACGCCGGGGCCGATACGTACGGCCATATTGACGCCGCCGTACCGCTGGCCGTGCCGAACCTGCGCCGCCTTGGCCTAGAAAAGGTCGCTCATATCCACAGCGTGCCGACAGATGTCGTCGGCGCGCACGGCCTCATGCAGGAAATTTCCGCCGGAAAGGACACGACGAGCGGCCATTGGGAATTCATGGGAAATCCCGTAGACAACCCGTTCCCGACCTTTCCCGACGCGTTCCCAAAAGAGCTGATGGACTTGTTCACGGCAAAGACAGGCTACGGCTATATTGGCAACGAAGTTGCGTCGGGCACGGAAATCATCGAACGCCTCGGGCCGGACCATTTCCGCACGAAGCAGCCTATCGTCTACACGTCGGCAGACAGCGTGTTCCAGATTGCCGCTCACAACGACGTCATTCCGCTGGAAGAGCTGTACCGCATCTGCGACATTACGCGCCGCGAAGTCTGCGTCGGTCCCTACGAAGTGGGGCGCATCATTGCCCGGCCCTTCATTGGCGAGCAGGGCCATTTCGTCCGCACCGGCGACCGCCGCGACTACAGCCGCCTGCCAAAGCGGAAAATGGTTTTTGAATATTTGAAGGAAGCGGGCTTCTGCGTCGTCGGCGTAGGGAAAATCGGCGATATTTACGCCCATATCGGCCTGACCGAATCGTATCATACGTCCAATAACGGCGAAGACATGGCCGAGCTGACGAAACAGCTTTTGGCCCATCGCCGGGACAAGGGGCTGCTCATGGCGAATTTCGTCGACTTCGACAGCCAGTACGGCCACCGCCGCGACGTCGCCGGCTATGCCAAATGCATTGAAGACTTCGACGCCGCCTTAGGCGATTTCCTGCCGCAGCTGCAGGACGACGAACTGCTGGTCATTACGGCCGACCACGGCAACGACCCGACGTGGCGCGGTACGGACCATACGCGCGAACGGGTGCCCCTGCTCCTGTACAGCCCGGCCTTTGCGGAGGCTGTGAACGTAGGGGTGCGGCAGACCTATGCCGATTTGGGCATGACGATTATGGATAACTTTGGACTGGCAGGACTGGAATTTGGGACGAGCTTCCTGAGCGAATTGAGGTGAACTGTATGTGGCCGATAGACTGCATTGAACATAAGAGGGACGGAAAGGTTCTGACGAAGGAGGAAATCCATCGCTTTATTGACGACTACACGGCCGGAAGGATCGCCGACTATCAGGCGGCGGCCTGGCTCATGGCTGTGTACCTGCGCGGCATGACGGCAGAAGAAACGACGGAGCTGACCATGGCTATGGCCCGTTCCGGCGACATCGTCGATTTGTCGTCCATCCCCGGCGTCAAGGTAGACAAGCACAGCACCGGCGGCATTGCCGATACGACGACGCTCATCGTCGCTCCGTTAGTCGCTGCAGCCGGCGTGCCTGTGGCGAAAATGAGCGGCCGGGGCCTGGGATTTACAGGCGGCACGGCGGATAAGCTGGAAGCCATTCCAGGATTTCGCATCGAGCTGCCGGAAGACCAGTTTCTGCAGCAGGTCCGCCGCATGGGCCTCGCCCTCATTACCCAGTCCGGCGACATCGCCCCGGCAGATAAGCTGCTCTACGCCCTGCGCGACGCGACGGGGACCGTCGAAAGCATTCCCCTCATTGCCAGCTCCATTATGAGCAAGAAAATCGCCTCCGGCGCCGACGCCATCGTGCTGGACGTAAAATACGGCGACGGCGCGTTCATGAAGACGAAGGAAGACGCCCGAAAATTGGCCCGCATGATGGTGGACATCGGCCGCCTGGCCCATAAGCCGACGCGAGCTGTCATTACGTCTATGGAAGCGCCCCTCGGTACGGCAATCGGCAACAGCCTCGAAGTAGATGAAGCCGTCGACGCCTTGTCCGGCCGGGGAGGGCGGCGGCTCATGGAAGTCGTGCGGGCGATTGGCGCGCAGATGCTCCTCGTCGGCGGCAAGGCCGGCAGTGAAGGAGAAGGCGAACAGATCATTGACGACCTCGTCGCCAGCGGCAAGGGATTGGCGAAATTCAAGGAATTCGTCAAAGCCCAGGGCGGCAGCGCGTCGTGGATCGGAAAACGGCCTCTTACGAAAGCGCCCCAGATGTTTACGGCCGTCTGCACTGACGAAGGCTATATTACGGAAATCCACGGCCGGGCCTTGGGCGAAATCGCCATGGCTATGGGTGCCGGCCGGGCCCGCAAGGAAGATCCCATTGATCCTATGGTAGGCATCCGCCTGTTCAAGGAGCTGGGAGATTCTATTAAGGCCGGCGAGCCCTTGTTTACCTTATACGGCAAGGCCGACGCCGACATGGCTCGCATTGCCCAGGAGATTGCGTCTCACATCATCGTGCAGTCCCGGCGGCCGGACCATATAGAACCCGTTATCAGCGAAATCATTACGTAATACCAACGCTGCACGGCGCAGCGCGAAAGGAAGGAATTCATGAAACAGCACCGGTCTGTTCCTGTTGCAAAAGGAAATATATATACGATTGATATACTCCGCCTCGGCTCCAGCGGTGAAGGTGTAGGGCGGTATGAAAATTTTACGGTCTTTGTTAAAGGAGCCTTGCCGGGTGAAACGGTGCGGGCCAAGGTAGATGTCGTCAAAAAGCAGTATGCCGCGGCTGTGCTGCAGGAAATCGTCAAGCCGTCGCCGCAGCGCATTGCGCCCCTGTGTCCCGTATATGCTCATTGCGGCGGCTGCCAGCTTCAGCATATGAGCTACGACGGGGAGCTGTTGGAAAAACAGGGACAGGTACGGGATGCGCTGACCCGCATCGGCCACTTGACAGGAATAGACGTCCTTCCGACCTTGGGAGCAGTGACGCCGTGGAACTACCGCAATAAGATGCAGTTTCCTGCAGCTGCCGCCAAAGGAAAGGCTGTCATCGGCTGCTATGCTGCAGGCAGCCACCGGGTTATCGACGTCGCGTCATGCGCCATTCAAAAGGACGGCAACAACGACATTTTGCGCGTCGTCCGCCAGTGGATGAACGAGTACCATGTACCGGCTTATAACGAGAAGACTCATACCGGCATCGTCCGCCATGTCATGGGCCGTGTCGGCGTCCGGACTGGAGAACTCATGGTCTGCCTCGTCACAGCTCAGGCTGATGTGCCTCATACAGCAGAATTAATCGATATGCTCCGTGACGGTCTGCCCAATCTTACCAGCGTCGTGCAGAACATCAATACGCGCCGCACCAACGTCATCTTAGGCCCGGAAACGAAGGTTATATACGGCACGCCGACGATTCACGATTCCATCGGCCCTCTGACCTTCAACATTTCTGCCCAGTCCTTCTTCCAGGTCAACAGCGAGCAGGCCCAGCGCCTGTATGAAAAAGCCTTGGAATTTGCCGACCTGCAGGGCGATGAAACCGTAGCCGACGTGTACTGCGGCACCGGCACGATTACCCTGTTTTTAGCCCAGAAAGCCAAAAAGGTCTACGGTATTGAAATCGTTGCGCCGGCCATTCGCGACGCCGTGAAAAACGCGGCCGACAACGGCGTGACCAATGCGGATTTCATTCTCGGCGACGCCGTAGAAAAACTGCCCGAACTCATCGAAAGCGGCGTCCGCCCCGACGTCATCGTCCTCGACCCGCCCAGAGCCGGCTGCGGCGAACCCGTCCTCGCAGCCATCGCCCAAAGCCAGCCGAAGCGCGTCGTCTACGTATCGTGCAATCCGGCAACCCTGGCCCGCGACCTGGCCTACCTAAACGACCACGGCTATAAAACTGTTAAAGTCCAGCCTGTCGATATGTTTCCGCGGACACATCATGTGGAGACGGTGGTGCTGCTGACAAGACAAGAAACCGGCGCTGCGGTGTAATGCGTTTATAATCGGTTATCACAATAAAAAGCAGCCGCTTTTCTGTAAGGATACCCTTTGCAGAAAAGCGGCTGTTTGTCGTGGTATAACTCATGGTTCCTGCAGCGTCCAGCCGCAGTCGTTATGGTAAATCATTTGGCGGGTCATGCCGCCGTCGATGCAGATGTTTTCGCCGGTAATAAATCCGGCTTTGTTTGAACATAGGTACAGTACCATATTGGCGATGTCCATAGGATTTCCTACGCGGCCAGCGGGATGCTGGGCGGCGTCGGCTCCATCATAGACCGTATAAGCTGTGTCAATCCAGCCGGGAGAGATGGAATTTACTCGTACTTTTCCGGCCAGGCTGACGGCTAGGGCGTGGGTCAGGGCGGCAATTCCTCCTTTTGCGGCTGTATAGCTTTCCGTTTCGGCCTGGCTCATGCGGTCTCGGGATGATGAAATATTTACGATGGCGGCTCCCGGCGCAAAGTACGGCATAAAGAGCTTCGTCAAATAAAATGGCGCGGCAACGCCGACTTGCAGGGCATAGGTAAATTCTTCATAAGAACATTCGTGAATGCCCTTCATCAGGGGCATGGCGTTGTTGATGAGGTAATCGACCTTGCCGTAGTCGGCAATAACTTTTTCGGCAAAGCTCTGCAGTACGGCTTTGTCGGCAATATCGCCGATGAAATACTCGTTGTCCTGCTTGTCTATAACACAGACGGCCGCGCCGTTTTTCTGAAATTCCTCGGCAATGCATTTGCCGATGCCCTGTACGCCGCCGGTGACGACAGCTACTTTATGTTTAAACATAGGCATTTCCCTTCATGAGTTGAGAATCAATTAGCAACAATTTAGCGCAATTTACAGTACAGGAATCTCCTCATGGAACTTTGCTATCTTTTGCTAAAGAAACGTAGATCTTTTTATTCCATTTCTCTTACGGTTTGCAAATGCCGCAAGGAGTGTAACCTGCGTTGATGGCCTCTTCGCGTGTTTCTAAATATACACGGTGGTCAGCCCGGATTTTCTGTTCGGCCCGACAGCCTTCAGAATGAAACTTCATGCTGTTTGAATTGCCCACATAGGCCAAGGTCATTGCAGACAAGCCTAATGTCATCAAACAACAAAGGACAACAATCTTTCGAATCATAGGTATCACCTTCTATTTTTATTATGGTGCCTTTTTATAGTATTAAACATTTTATGGCAAAATGCAATAGGGATATAGACGAATACGGTGTGCAACTTTTATCCTGGCGAATTTACAATACAAGTGCAACACCTATAAAAAATGACACATAGGTTTCTG
>ERZ779877.1068-NODE-1068-length-25493-cov-3.048982_pt1 | contig 25493 bp, 25 predicted proteins | sample MGYA00511556_ERZ779877 | MGnify/ENA primary metagenome ERZ779877 (study PRJEB29588, sample SAMEA2159338) | human gut metagenome | biome: human gut; feature: human-associated habitat; material: faeces | place: Denmark | collected 2008/2010 ...
TAAAAATGCAAAAATTGGATTATATCAAAAAGGTTATTTAATAAAAATGCCCGGAGATTATTTTTATTTTTCCCCAGACATTACAAGAAAGAAGGAAATTATATGAAAGAACGTCTTGTATTCAAAAAAAGTTTAGCAATCGCCTTAAGACAAAAGGGCTATTCGATTATACGTGTAGAAGTTAATTTTAAAAATCCTCAATTTAATGTGTATGTATTTCTAGATGACGGAACACTAGGCCCTGCAATAGCGGAATTAAATCTTAAAAAGTAAAGAGGGTAAATACTAAAAATGCGAATTGAAAAATGGAATTACCCTCTTTATGCGAATCAAATAGTTATAGAAATAAAGAAAGATGGTAAATATGAAAATGGGCATTTTATTGAAAATTATTCTACTTTTTGGGAATTAAAAGACACTCTTTATAAAAATAAAGAGGCATACGCCGTAATGGCTTTGATAGATTACATTGGTCGTAACGCAAATGGTTTTACTTTTGCTTTAAGCTATGCTGATTTTAATGCGAAAACAGGATTTAAAAAAACATCTTACCATTCTGCGGTTGAACGCTTAAAAGAATTGGGTATTTTACAACCGACGGAGCGTTTAAAACAAGACGAAAAAGGAATAATAGCTCCCATTTTCATTTTTTTAGTGAAAAAATTGCATTAAAACGCATTTTCTTTTTAATAAGCTATACCGTTCTGCCGATATACCCCTATATCGCTCTACCGATATACCCCTATATCGTTACAGCGGTATAGCCCTATATCGCTCTACCGGTAGAGAAAATAATAAGAAATATTAAAAATATTAAATAATAATAACAAGCTACGTCCACCTCTCCCCTTTTAAAATGCTGACGCATTTTAAAAGCCCTCTCCGCCAGCGGAGAGGGTAGTCCCCTACGGGATAAGGTAAATACTTGACAATGCACTTGATTTGTGGTATAATGTACTTACCATTTTAAAGAGAAAGGAAAGGCAAATGAGAAAAATGAATATTCAATCTCTTTCTATCGTTGTACCGAATCGCCGTTGTATCAATAATTGTGCTTTCTGTGTATCTAAAATGCACTGTGGTGAGTTTCCAAATCAAATGGACGATAATGGAGCTTTCTATGACCTCTACGAGCGTGATTATATGCGACGACTAGAGTTTGCTCGCGATAATGGTTGTAATACGGTTATGCTTACAGGCGATAGTGAGCCGCAACAAAATCGTCAGTTTTTACAGCATTTCGCAAATATGAACGAACGTATTCATAATCCATTTAAATGGATTGAGCTACAAACTACAGGTGTTCTTCTTAATGATCCTTATCTACGTTTCTTGCGTAATACTGTAGGCGTATCAACTATTTCTCTTTCCCTGTCTTCTTTTAATGACGATACTAATCGTACAATTATTGGAGCAAGACCTGAAGTCTATAATGATATTGCCTCACTTTGCGCCGCGATTAAAAAGTATGATTTTAATCTGAGGCTGTCAATAAATCTTACCAAAGAGTTTGAAGAAAACTATACGCCCGTAGAGCTATTCACAGAAGCCCACATCAAATTGCGTGCTGACCAAATTACTTTTAGAGTTCTTTATTCTAACGGATTCAGCAAACAGGCTGAATGGGTTGAGAACAATGCGGCCAGCGATGCTTATGTCGCCGCTATTGAAAGCTATGTTAAGAATAACGGTAGAGAACTAGAAAAGCTACCATTTGGGCGAACAAAATGGAGCTGTGAAGGAATGAGTACAGTTATAGATAATGACTGTATGTCTACTTCAGCAACCGCAGACTATAAGTATCTTATTCTGCGTGAGAACTGTAAGCTCTATTCTAAATGGGATGACCCAGCTTCACTAATTTTCTAAAAGAAAGGAGTTTAATGTATATGCTACTAGAACGAATTAAAATACTTGTCTACTATACAGATAAGTCCTCTTTTGAGGGCAAGGCTGTGTTTACACAAATTGTAAACTCACTCGCGGACAATGATGCTGACTCGCGTGAAAATATTTTTGAAAACGCACTATTTCTCGTCAAGCTTCTACGATTTGATGAAGAAAATGAAGACAAAGCTGACCTAATTTATTATCCGCGCGAAATCATGAATAATGATGACTATTATAAGCGTTATGAAAATATGCTCGCGCTATCTCGTTCTAAACGTGATAGCATTATCCCTTATTAAGGTGATAGTATGGGTAAGAAATATGATGTAAACTCAATTCAATCACTCGATCCACGCGAGTTCACTCGTCTTCGCCCGCAAATCTATTGCGGCTCCACGGAATATTCTACACAATTACTGGTAGAAATCTTGTCTAACGCAGTAGATGAATATCGTGCGGGCAATGGTAAGGAAATTATAATTGAAACTAATACAAATGAAAATGGCTACTACGTGAGAGTAAAAGACAATGGCCAAGGCTTCATCCCCAATTCCTTTAGAGAAGATGGAAAATCCATTCTTGAAGCTTCTTTTAGTGTACTCAATACATCTGGCAAGTTCAAAGAAGACGGCGTATATGAAGGTTCTTCACTCGGCAGTTATGGAGTAGGTAGCAAACTTACTAATTTTTTAAGTAAGAAAATGGTAGTTTCTACTGTGCGCGATGGTTTGAAAGAAATTGTGTGGTTTGAAGATGGTTTGTTTTTAAATCGAACCGTAGATAAAGCTCCCGTAAAAGAACACGGTACAATTGTCTGGTGGTATCCAGACCCGCGTTTTTTTACGCACGTTGAGATAAATGAAAAAGAAATTAAAGAGCTTATTCATACTATCGTTTGTCTTTGTCCTGGCCTTTCAATTACTTTCAATGAAAAAGTTTTTATTTCTGTTAATGGCCTTAACGATTTAACAGATACCGCTGTAGGCAAACACGAAATTATCAATTCGCGTTTCGTCTTGCGGGAGCCGCAGTTTGATTTAGTAATGACTTATACTGATGGTTATAATACGACTGTCGTACCATATGTTAATACTGGTCTTACAGAAAAAGGGCCGCATATTACCGCCATTAAAACCGCTATTACGCGAGAACTTAATAAGTTTTTTCGCGATAAGAAATGGTTGAAAGATAAAGATGAAAACTTTAGCGGCGACGATGTACAGGAAGGTATGTATGTAGTTTTCAACCTTACCGCAAAAGGAGTAGCTTATGACGCACAAGTGAAGAACAACGTATCAAAAATTGATATGACAGATTTCATTTCTATTCTTGCGGAGCGGCTTGAAGAATGGCTTTCAAAGAACGAGAAAGACGCCAAGATAATATTCGAAAAGACGCAAAAAGCCCGTAAGGCTAGGGAGGCTGCACGTAAAGCTAGAGACGCAATTCGAACGCCAAGTGGGCGGAAAGAACGGCTACTCAATTTGCCAACAAAACTTGTGGATGCGTGGAGTAAAGACCGCTTGAAATGTGAACTTATTATTACCGAAGGTGATAGCGCAAAAGGTGGGCTAGTTGAAGCCCGCAATGCAGAGTTTCAAGCTGTGTTCCCTATTCGCGGAAAAATTATTTCACTTGCGGGAAAAAATAGTCTAGAGAAAGTATTTGCTAATCAAGAAATTGTGAATATTATTAAAGCTCTAGGACTTGAGCTTGATGCACGTACACACAAGTTGATTTTTGATGAGAGTAAATTAAGGTATGGTAAAGTAGTAATGGCAACGGATGCTGACCCAGATGGCGCGCAAATTAAAAACCTACTTCTTACTGCGTTCTGGTATCTATGTCCAGAGATGGTAGAAAAAGGTTATATCTATGCGGCCATACCACCGTTGTTTCGTATTACTACAAAGAAGAATGAATATATTTACCTTAAAGATGCTGCGGAGTTGGAGAACTATAAGAAGACGCATAAAGAAAAGTTTCTTATCAATAGAAACAAAGGGTAAGAGATAGTCTGGCCCTTAACTATTTATTCACTTGTCAGTGAGGTGGCTTAAGCCGCTAACGAGGAAGTCTTAAGAGATAATCTCGTGAAGCTATAATAATGTTTTAGCTTTGTATCGACTATCCGCTTTGTCGCGGAGTAGTAGTATTATTGACACATACTACGAAACAATAGTATTAAAAGAAATAGTCAGCACTTTCAGTAATGAAAGATTTTGCGTAGGTGAACAAGATCCCGATGAACTTGCTACTTGTCTTCTTAATCCCTCTACTCGCCGCATAGAGCAAATTATTGTCTCTAATGCAACAGATGCAGAAAATCTATTTGATACTTTAATGGGGACTAATGTTGCGGCTCGCCGCGATTGGTTGCTAACACACGCGGAGGAAACGCCAGATGAATGATATTTGTAGCGAACTTGGACAAAACTTTCTAGAATATTCATATGAAACTAATAGCAATCGTGCGTTTCCAGATGTAAGAGATGGACTTAAACCTGGCCAACGCGCTATACTATGGGAGATGTGGAGCAAAGGCTTCACATCTAATCGCCCGCATATTAAATGTGCTAAAGTCAGTGGCGGCGTTGCGGCTTCGTTTTGGCCGCACGGTACTGACCCGATTTATGAGACTATGGCCCATATGGCGCAAGATTGGACAAATAACTTACCCGAAATCGATTGGCACGGTAATAAAGGTAATCCAATTATTGGTGATTACTTTGCATCAAGCCGCTATACAGAATGTCGTTTATCATCCGCGACAGAAGATGGTATGTTCGTTGGTATTGAAAAAAATAATGTACCAATGATACTTAACTTTAGCGAAGATGAAAAATGGCCTGTAGTCTTACCCGCTGTAATGCCGCGACTTTTACTTAACGGTAGTCAAGGTATCGGTATTACTATTGCTAATTGTTGGGCGACTTTTAACCTACAAGATTGCGGGCGAGTAATTGAAAAATATCTGGATAGCGGAGAAGTAGATACTACTAGTTTCTATCCAGATTTTGCTTCAGGCGGTATTATCATCAATCGCGATGAACTTCATACCATTCACGAAACTGGTAAAGGCCGCATTGTATTGCGTGGCAAAGCTGAAGTATGCGGCGATGTCATTCGTATTACTGAATTACCTTATCAGGTATATGTAGAGCCGTTAATTGAAGAGATTAAGTCTCTTATCGCGGATGAAACATTTGTCGAAATTGATGACATAGCTAATAAAAGTGAAACTGGTCGTATTCTTATTGAAATTAAATGCGATTATGGCGCGCAAGCTGTATTAAATAAACTTTACAATCTTACTAGTTTACAAAAGACCATTAGTGTAAATCAAATTGGGTTGGAAAGCAAAACTCCTGTATGTTTTACGCTTGAAAAGTATCTTCATTCTTATATTGAACATAATCTAGAATGTATACGTAAAGAAGCTGAATATGATCGTGCGCGAGCGCAAGAGAGGCTTGAAATTGTGAATGGTCTTCTTAAAGCCCTCGCCGCAATAGATGATATTATTAAGCTAATTAAAAGCTCTAAAAATGCTGAAGAAGCAGTGAATAATCTCATTGCGGTTTATAGTTTTAGCGAGGCACAAGCTAAAGCTATCGTAGATATGAAATTGGGTAAGCTTGCTAATCTTGAGCGTATTGAACTAGAGAAAAAGCAGGCAGAGCTTGAAAAAATTATCAAAGATGCTGAAATCATTTTAGCTTCTCGCGAAAAACAAGAATCAGTCTTTCGCAAGCGACTGAAAGATTTTGTAAAGAAATATGGCAAGCCACGCCGCACGCAGGTCGTTCAAATGGATGATAAAGCGGTTGAAGAAGAGAAAAAGGAAATTGTTTTTCTTGATGAAAATGGTTCTGGTATGCGCCGCAATAGAGCTGGAAAGGGTGCGTCTCGTCCTATTGATGCTACACTTATTGCTTTCACCGCGAATGGTACGATAGTTCAGCTACCTGTACGTAGCATCCCAGAAACTGCACGCTGTTCTGCTTATGATAAGTTTAGTAAAGATAAAATTGTATTCACTGAACTTATTGCGCGTGAATTTATTTATATTCTCACATCACAGGGTATGATTAAAAAGTTCAAAACACAGGACGCACTTACTCTTAAAAAGTCTGGTCTGTCTATTATCGGACTAAATGAAGGCGATAAGGTAGTGTCTATATTTACAGCCGACAATAATGCAGATGTATACGTATTGACGCATAATAAAATAGCTCTGCGCTTTAATACTGAAGATATTGCGGCGACAGGCCGAGCAGCGAAAGGCGTAAAAGCAATTACACTTAAAGAAGATGATTATGTAGAAAATGGTGGAATTACACCAGAAGATATGCGTGTATTAAATGTACAAAAACGTGGAGGAAAGGGCAAAAAATATGAATAAAGAATATAAGGGTTTAATGACTAATATTTCTCTTACTGCGGAAACACTAGCAGAGAAAGCGATGGAAATCCACAAAGAGGATAAAGATGTAAAGTCTTACGCCAGCGCGAAAGAAATGCGTGAACGCTATATGAAGCTAACAGATAAGATAAAGGATGATAAGCCGCTAGAAAAACTAGATTATGCGGCTCTTATCATTGCGGCACAACTTGTACTTGAGAGCATCGAAAACCGCATTAAAATTGAAACAAAAGCTGTAGAGCAATATAAAAACAATCTCATCCCCAAGTTTAAGCATATGCTTGATGTCGAACCAGAAGATTTCGAAGCGCAAGCTAAAGTTTTCTTTGACCCAAAAACTTGACTTTATAATCAAAGTGTGATATAATTTATTTGTTCTCAAAAAGAGGACATCAGTTGAAATGAATGGAGGAAGACATTTATTATGACAGTAAATCACGAAATTATTCTAAATTATCTACGCAAGCATTATGGAGAAGAAGTTACCAAGGCACAAATTGTTGAGGATACTGGTGTCCCAATGGCGAGCGTGACGCGAGCAGTAATTGACTGGAAAGATAAGGGTTATCTACTTGACCGTCCTGAAGAAACTGTTATTATTCTACAAAATGGTAAGGAAAAGTCCAAAACTATCCATCACGTTCAGCTAAATGAAGCTGGTCTATCTTGGACACCCGACGCGAAGTAAAAGAAAAAGGAGAAATTGAATTATGGCAAAGGAAATTACTACACAGGCAGAAAATAAAGTATCAATTATTGGTAAGCTACTAAATGTAAACATTCGTAAGGGTAAGGCTAGAGAGACAGGTGCGGATTATGCGTCTGTAACTTATGAAGTACGAGTACGTCAGTCTTATGAAGGCCACGAAGAAGTAAGTGATGTTATGGTAGAAAACACTGCTAATATGCTTATCCAGAAAGGTCCCAAGGCTGGACAGGTTAATCCTGCGTATGAAAATATTGTAAATATGGAAAAGTTCGTCACTGCAAAGAATGCGGGCATTGATGCGGCAGATACGGTTGTTATCACTCGCGGCGAACTAATGGATAATACTTATGTCTCCAAGCAGAGCGGTAAGGTTGTCCCGCAGCGTCGTGTACGTGCTTCTTTCTGTGCTCGTGCAAATAATCCTGAAGCAGAAGACATTGCGTCTTTCCGTGCGGACATCTTTATTATGTCTATGACTGATGAAGTTGATAGTGAAGGTACGGAAACTGGTCGCCTACTGATTAAGGGTGGACTAGTTGGTTATGGTGGAAAGCTGGGCGTGCTAGAGTTTGTCGTAGAAGATCCGAGCAAGGTTGATTTTATTCGTCGTACTTATGAAGAGAATCAGACCGGTTCTTTTGTTGGCCGCATTCGTGATTGCGTGAAGAATGTTGTAGCAAAGAAGACTACTGGTTCTTGGGGTGAAGACATCCCCGACAATGCTCCTACTGCTATTCACGAGCTAATTATCACTGGCGGCGCAGAGATGCCTTATGAAGAGGATTTCGCGTATGACCCGACTGATATTCGCAAGGCTTTTAATGTGAGAAAGGCTATGCTAGAACAGAAGTTGGAGGAAAGCCGTAAGCCTAAGCCCGCACCCAAGGCTTCTGCGGAGAGCCTGTGGTAAGAATGGGGGCGAAGTGAGTAATGGCTACGCTTGATATTTTTAATCTTAAAAAGACTGTTATTAGTAAAGATTTGAGCGGCAAGTATATCTTACTTTATTCGAAACCTAAAGTTGGGAAGACTAGTTTCGCCGCACAAATTAAGCGTAATCTTATTTTAGCCTCCGAGCTTGGTACAAACGCAATTGATAATCTGTCAGTGGTACCTATTATGAAGTGGAGCGACGTAAAAAATGTTTTGCGCCAGCTTCGCGACCCGAAGGCTCGTGAACTTTATGACACGATTACTTTTGATACCATTTCTCTATGTGCAGACCTAGTAGAAAAATATATCTGCTCTCGCGAAGGAGTAGAGAATATCAGGGATGTCCCATACGGGCAAGGCTGGAAAATGGTATCTAAAGAACTGCAAGAAACCCTTCGTGAAATTACTATGTTGGGGTTTGGGTTAATTCTTATTTGTCATAGTAAGGAGAAAGCTTCTTCTTATACAGATGAAAATGGAGACCCAATTTCAAGTGTGGAACCAGATCTCAGCAAAAATACTTTTACTGTGGTTAATTCAATTTGCGATTTAATTGCGTATATCGGTGTAGAGTTTGATAAGGATGGTAATTCACATCGATACCTTTACACTCGTCAAACTCCCACTATTTTCGCTGGTTCAAGGTGGAAGTATCTCAATCCAAAGATTGAGTTTGGCTATGATGAACTCGTTCAAGCTATTGGTGAAGCAATTGAAAAACAGAAAGAGCTTGACGGAGCGGTTGTTGTAGATAAAGCTGAAATGGTTGTAGAAGAGCAACGCTCATTCACAGATGTAATGGAAGAAGCCAAGAATATCTGGATGAATTATGTCGGCGGCGTAGAAGATGAAGAAGAGAAAGAAAATCGTCTACGTGTTATCAATGATATTGTTCAGAGGGTTTTTGGTAAGCCCATCAAGCTTTCTCAAGCTACTCCATCTCAACAAGATTTGGTTGAACTATTTATCAACACTTGTCACGATGAGCTAAAACTATAAAAAGAAGGGCGGTATATTTTACCGCCCTTTCTTATAAAAGGAGGGATAAGCTTGAATAAAGGATATTTAACTGCACGAACAGATAAAGCGAGTGATGAAGTTTATACTCCATATTATGCTGTAGAGCCTTTAATAAAATATTTGACTCATTTTAATACTATTTGGTGTCCTTTTGATACAAAAGATAGCGAATATGTAAAGTGTTTTCAGCAAATAGGGAAAAAAGTAATTTATTCTCATATACAATTAGGTGAAGATTTCTTTTTTTATGAGCCTAGTGAATATGATATAATTATTTCAAATCCACCTTTTTCTTTAAAAGATGAAGTAATCAAACGGCTTTATTATTTAAATAAACCATATGCCATTTTACTGCCGCTACCTTCTTTACAAGGACAATCACGCTTTCCTTTTATTAAAGATTGTGAAGCTTTAATTTTTGATAAACGTATAAATTATTATAAGGATAAAGATAAAACAGAAGTTCAAAAAGGGGTAAGTTTTGCTTCTTTTTATTTATGTCGAAACTTTTTACCAGAAAAGCTAATTTTTGAAAGGCTTAATCCTTGACATTTTCTTCATTCTATGCTATAATATCTTATGGAGGTGACTTATATGCCTAAATCTCATAAGTGTAAAGGTTGTAAAAAAGTATTCCCAGATGAACGTATGACTGCGTTTGCAAATAGTCCAGATTTATATTGTCCTTACTGTTATAAAGAAAAAGCAGAGCGACTTATTTTTCAAAACTTCGTTCAGATGTTGTTTGGCCTGAAATCTCCCGGCCCCCGCATTTGGGCCGAACGCAAGCGTATTCGTGCAAAATGGGGTTTTACTGATGAAGATATTGTGCGGACGCTGGATTATGTTTATAATGTGCGTGGCCATAAGAAAGTAAGCGAAAGCATTTATATGGTAAATCCGCTAATGGTAGATGAAGCTCGTGCTTATTATAAAGATGTCGGTTATAAAAATTTTGCTCTTGCGCGAGCCGCAGAACAAATGAAGAACTTACAGGATAAATGTATTGGTATGATGGACACAGCGCCGCATAAAGAAAAAAAGCTCATTGATATGGATGAGCTTTTGAAAGAAGAGGATTGATAGCCTATGGAGCTAACGGAGTTCGCCACTTATAGAAATGTGTTAGGCGGGCTGATGAAAAGTCCACTGCTTTTTACGCAATACACTGATATAAAAACCGAAGATTTTGGTGGACATAAGGTATCAAAAATTATTTTTGCTACTATCAATAATATGTTTCAAAATGGTATTTCCACTATGACCCCTATTGAAGTAGATATGGAGATTGAGCGTTATGAAGCAGCCGCAACAATCTATCGCGCAGAAAAAGGATTAGACTATCTCAATGACTGTTATGAATATTCTGCATTAGATAATTTTGATTATTATTATAAGCGACTGAAAAAGCTTTCACTTATACGGACGTTGAAGAAAAATCATTATGATGTGAGTTATTTCTTTAAAGAAGATTGTGATACACTTCAAGAAGAAAATGAACTAATTGAACGTTTCGATAAAGCTACAATGGAAGATATTTTTCAGCATATCGAACGTAATTATAATGAAATCCGCAGTGCGTATCTTACGGACGCTAAAGTTAATGCGGTTGCGGCTGACGGCGTACGTGCACTGATTGATAATTTTAAGGTACATCCAGAAATTGGTTTTGATATGGAAGGCAGCTTATTTTCTTACGCGTGTCGCGGCGCGAGGTTGGGTAAGTTTTATTTACGTTCAGCTCAGTCTGGTACAGGGAAGACCCGTCTCGCAGTATTTGATGCGTGTAAAATCTCCTATCCAGAACACTACGACGCAGAGAGCAAATGTTTCGTAACAGAGTTCACTAGTGATGGAGAGCTTCGTCAACCGCAAAAGACTTTGTTTATTACTACAGAAATGGATAAGACAGAAATCCAAACCATTATGATTTCTTATTTGTCAGGTGTAAATGAGAAACATATCCTTACGGCACAGTATGAAGAAGATGAAGAAGAACGTATTCTTTATGCTGAACGCATTATGGAGAAATATCAAGATTATTTCTATCTAGAAGAAATTAGCGACCCGAACCTTACAAACGTAGAAGCTTTAATTAAACGTTATGTTTCTATAGAAGAAGTAAAGGTGATATTCTTTGACTATATCTTCACAAGTCCTTCACTTCTTGCACAATTTTCTGGTGCGAAAATACGAGAAGATAGCGCGTTAGGTTTGATGGCGAACCAGCTAAAGCAAATAGCCAAAGATTATAATGTTTTTATTATGAGTTCTACCCAGGTGAACGGAGAGGGTATGGCTAATGAAGGATTTAAAGATGAACGATGTTTGCGTGGCGCGAAATCTCTCGCGGACAAATGCGACTTTGCTTGTATCGTATCGAGAGTGACAGATAAAGACCTTCAATCTGTATCCCCTATGCTAAAACAAGCAGGTTTGGCCGCGACTGCGAACTCAACACTAATGGAGATACCAACACACGTAATTGATATTTATAAAAATAGGCGCGGCGGTTTGCGCGGAGTTCGCGTGTGGACACGTTTGAACTTGGGTACAGGAGAAAGAAAAGACCTATGTATCACGCGTGACAATAACACTCCCTATCCCATTGAAGAGTTTAGTGAAGGCATTTTGCGTTCATATAAAATGGTTCCGTATACAAAATGGAAGGAAGCATTAAATGGAGAATAATTTTTATGATGGTGACCGCGAGGCTTATCTCGCATCTCTTTCAAAAAAAGATGTGGTATCTTCTTTAACAATAGAAGACGTAGAACGTTTTTTGAAGAGCTTAGGGGTTGAGACGATAGAACGAAAAGGTAAAAACATTCTTATATGTCCTACTATTTGTCACAACCCCATAGATGATCCCGGCTCAATGAAGTTATATTGGTATCAAGATAATAAGATTTTTCATTGTTATACAGAATGCGGAGATAGTATGTCTATCTTTGAGCTTTATAAACGCTATATGAATGTGAACAATGGCCCTATTACTGACGTAGAAGCAGAAGCGTATGTAAAGCAATTTGCGAAAAATATTGAAGTTCAAACAGTAGACACAACTCGTAGCCGCGAAGGTATAGACAAAGAAAAATATTATCAAGAAAAATCGGTTATACAGCTTAATGCTTATCCGCAATTTCTCATTGATTGTTTTACTCATTACTATCATCCTTCGTGGTTGAGAGAAGGTATTAGTTGTGAAGCAATGGATAAGTTTAACATACGCTTTAGTATAAATCAAAATAAAATTATTATCCCTCATTATGATATTGATGGGCGACTTGTAGGCATTCGCGGGCGTGCATTTAACCCAGAAGAACTCGCCGCAGGATGTAAGTATATGCCAGTAATGATTGGTGATACTATCTACACTCATCAATTACATTTTAATCTTTACGGTATTTATCAAAATAAAGAAGCTATTGCGCGTACACGTCGCGCAGTGTTAGTTGAAGGTGAAAAATCAGTGCTTAAGGCTTATGATTTTTATGGGACGGATAATATTTTCGTCGCTGTTTGCGGCTCGAACCTTAATAAATATCAAGTAAATATTCTAACCAAACTGTTAGGTGTAAATGAAATTATTATTGCGCTTGACAAAGAATATGATGACTGCTTTAGTGCAGAAGGCCGAAAATATGAACGTAAATTAGTAGATATGTGTAAGAAATATGCAAACGATGCGCGATTTTCTTATATTTATGATCGCGAAGGATTACTAGGTAAAAAAGATGCACCAGTAGATAAAGGAAAAGAGATTTGGGAAAAATTGTATAAAGAAAGGATAAAGGTGAGGTAAATTGAACTATGTATTAAAACATAATTTTTCTAAAGATACAGAATGTCTTCGTGAAATACTTGAGCAAAGGGGGGTAGAAAATGTAGATGAATATCTAAAGCCCTCTAAAGAGTGTGAAATAAATCCCTACAATCTTGAGAACATTCGTGAAGGTGCGTATATGTTACTGCGGCACTTACGTAATGATAGCGGGATTTTAATGATAGTAGACTGTGATTAACTAACATAGTTTCAGTCTTTAATAAAAACTCTCGAAATTGCGGGAAGTTCTTGATAGCTTTTTCTTCTAAATACTTTTAGTGATAAATTGTATGGCTTTTGTAATGAAAAAGATATAGAAACAATGAAAAAGTATAAGATAATCCGCAGACAAGCTACTTTAACAAGTAGAAGTTTCAACGACTGTAATGGGAGGCAGTTTTCTGTAATGGACAGTCTAAACCCTTTAAGTACGCAGAAATGCGGGGTATAAATGTGTGATGGTTACACTTCAGCATCCATTTTATGGCTTTATATTAAATCTATTTTCCCTAATGCTAGGTTGGATTTCACAGTTCATACGCATAAAGAGCACGGGCTTGAGGATAAAGTAGAATGGATTCTAAATGAAAATAAATGGGATTTAATTCTTGTACCTGATGCAGGTAGTTTTGACGGTCAAGAAATGAAAAAGCTTGCGGCAGAAGGGATTGACGTACTTATAATTGACCACCATAGTCTCCCTGACGGCTATGATATGGCCGCAGAAACACCTTCAACTGCAATTGTAATTAACAATCAGCTCTCTCAATTTTATAGTAATAAATCTCTTTGCGGCGCAGGTATGACGTATAAGTTTTGTGAAGTACTTGATGATATTCTAGGCATTAACAATGCGGTTTCATATCTTGATTTGGCCGCACTAGGAGAAATCGCAGACGTTATGTCGCGCGCGACGAGTGAGACAAATTATATTATTACTCAAGGATTAAAGAATGTAAAAAATCAATGCTTTGCGGCCTTAATTGAAAGCAATGAATATTCTCTAAAAGAAAAAGCACTATATCCTTATCCTGATTTAAATGCTATTGATATTGCTTTTTATATTGCTCCAATGGTTAACGCAATTGTACGTGTAGGTTCTTATGAAGAAAAGAGAAATCTTTTTTATGCTTTTGTTGAACCGCAACGCAGTGTGAGAAGTACTAAACGCGGTGCGACAGAGTTTGAATACGAAAACGTTATTACTCAAGTTCTGCGTGCGGGACAGAATGCAAAGAACAGACAAAACAAAATTAAAGAGCACGCCATTGACTTAATTGATTATAAGATTATGAAGGATGGCCTTGACCAAAACAACGTAATTATAATTGAAATAGATGATAGTGATGATATACCGCAAGAAATGACTGGCCTCATTGCAATGGCTGTTGTAAGCAAGTATGGTAAACCTTGTATGATTGGCCGCCGTAATAGTAGAGGTGAGCTGCAAGGCAGTATTAGAAGTAATAGTAATTTTGAAGGACTGCCTAGTTTTAAGAAGTTTCTTGAAGATAGTAATCTTATGATGTATGTTGCGGGCCACAATTCCGCCGCCGGGTTCGGCATTAAAGAAACTTCACTTAATTCACTTCTTAATTATGCTAATTCTCAACTTAATGCAGACGATTTTAAAAATTGCTACCAAGTTGATTATGTATTTGACGCAGAAGAACCCGCGATTTCAACCGTGGGTACAATTATAGCGAAAAATGAACAATGTTTTGGCAATGGGATTGAAGAAGTAACTGCGGTTATAAAAAATGTACCATTATCTCTTATCTATATTATGGGCAAAGAACGTAATTGTATAAAGATTTCACATAACAATGTGGACTATGTTCGTTTTAAAGATGAGGATTTTATTCAACAAGTTGCAGAAAATCGTCGTGGTACGGTTAATTTATATGTAAAGTTTAATCTTAACACGTTTTGCGGGCGCACGTCGCTTCAGTGCTTTATCAATGATTATGAGTTTGTCGCGGAAGATAGATTTGCTTTTTAATTATATGGGGAGAAATGCTTGACATTTCTCCCTAATTGTGGTATAATGGATGAAAGAGAAAGGAGTGAAATGTTTTGTGATTGCACGATTTGAAACGCATTCTCACTTGGATACTTCGAACATTAGACTAATTGATAGTATTAATAAGCCTAAAAAGCTCATTAAGACCGCATTTCAAAAAGGATACAGTGGTATTGCTATTACAGACCACGAGTTTGTAGGGAATATGGTAGACGTATTAAATGCGGAAAAAGAACTTAAAGAAAGTGGAGAAATTGACAAAGATTTTAAAGTTGCTTTAGGCAATGAGATATATCTTACAAGTTCACGCGAAAAAGAAAAAATTGAGAAATATTTTCATTTTCTCTTAATAGCAAAAGATACTAAAGGACACGAAGGACTGCGCAAATTAAGCTCTAATTCTTGGTATAATTCTTTTATAGACAGAGGGATGTGGCGTGTCCCTACTACAAAAAAAGAATTAACAGAATTGATGAAAGAGTATAAAGGCCATATTATCGCAGATACGGCGTGTATAGGTAATGAGCTCTTTTATTGTCTTGAACAAGAAGACTACGACCGAATTGATAATTTTGTCGAACATTGTCTTGAACTTTTTGGGACAGATTTTTATTTTGAAATTGCGCCGAGCGATAGCGCAGATCAAACTAAATATAACAAGTTTATTAAATATTTAGCAAAAAAATATAATGTAAAAATCGTCATTGGGACAGACGCACATTATTATACAAAAGAAGATAGGTTTGTTCACAAAAGTTTTCTACTTTCAAAAGATGAAAGTGGTTTGCGTGAGACAGATGATTTTTATTCTTATACTTACTTAATGTCTAACCAAGAAGTAGAAAATATTTTAACATATTTTACAAAAGAAGAATTAGAACAATTTTACTCTAACAGTTTGGAAATACGAGATAAAATTAAAACTTACGATATTTTTCATACACAAACAATCCCACAAGAAAATGTTACTGTATATGAGAAAGGGTTATGTCCAGAGTTTACGGCTGATAAATATCCTACTGTAAGAAGTTTTCTTGATGGAGATGATATTCAAAATCGTTATTGGGCAAATGAATGTTATAATGGACTAAAAGAAAAAAATATTTTTGACGAAGACCATTTAGCTCGCATTGAAAAAGAAGCAGATATTCTTAATGTTATTTCTGGAAAGTTAGGAGTTGTAATGTCTTCTTACCATAATACTTTAAAACAGTATATTGATATGATGTGGGAAGAAGGCAGTGTAGTCGGCCCTGGACGAGGCAGTTCAGTCGGTTTTCTTTCTAATTATTGTTTGGGTATTACACAACTCGACCCTCTTCCTTGGGGTTTAGCAGAATGGCGTTATCTTAATAAAGAAAGAATAGAGCTTGGTGACATAGATTTGGACCAAAGTCCGTCGAAACGCAAGCAAATCCTTAAGCGCATTCGTGAGAGAAAAGGCGGCGATACACGAGTTCTACAAGTCGCAACTTTTGGGACGGTATCTACAAAAAGTGCTATTCTAACAGCTTGTCGCGGCTATCGTCTACAAGATGAGAATGGAAGAGAATTGTATCCTGAAGGTATTGATATTGATACTGCTCAATATATGAGTTCTCTTATTGAACAAGAACGAGGTTTCTTATGGCCGCTTCAGGATTGTTTTTATGGCAATGAAGAAAAAGGAAGAAAACCTAATCAAGCTCTTATCAATGAAGTAAATAAATATCCTCGTCTACAAGAAATCATGTTCGCGATTGAAGGGCTTATTGACAAACGAGGTACGCACGCTTCTGGTGTCATTATTTATGATGTCGAACCGTGGCACACCAATGCAGTTATGAGAGCACCTGATGGAAGTTTAACTACTCAAATGAGTCTTAAAACGTCAGAAGCTGCGGGCGATTTGAAGTACGACTTCTTGGTTACCGATATGTGCGATAAAATAGGGATGACGCTTCAACTCTTACAAGAATATGGGTATATTGATAAATCATTAACTTTACGTCAAGCTTATGATAAATATATTCATCCTAATGTAATTAACCTGAAGGATGAACGTATTTGGGACGCATTAGGGAATAATAAAGTTATCAACATTTTTCAGTTTAATACAGGAGTAGGACTTGATACAGCACTTCTTATTAAACCGAAAACGCCATTGGAGATGACGTGTTGTAATGGTTTGTTAAGACTAACTGCGGAAAAAGGAAAAGAACGCCCTCTAAATAAATATTATCGTTTTAGGAATAATATTCAGCTATGGTATGACGAAATGAGTTCTTACGGCCTTACAGAAGAAGAACAAAAAGAGTTAGAGCCATATTTGCTAGTGGACTATGGCGTCACACCTTATCAAGAATGCCTCATGAGGGTACTAATGGATGAGAACATCGCACACTTTAGTCTAAAAGAAGCAAACACAGCTAGAAAAATCTGTGCAAAAAAGCAACTTAATAAAATCCCCGCTTTAAAACAACAAATCTTTGATTATATGAAAGGCAAAGAAAAGTTTGCGACTTATGTTTGGGAGTGTATTATTGAGCCGCAAATGTCTTATTCATTCAGCATTGTGATGGTGCTTACATATCTATCCATTTCATCAATGGGGTTATACACAAAAATACTTAAGATCTAGCCAATCAAAGTAGTGTATAGCTAACGAGGGTAAAATCTCGTGGGGTAAAATGTATTTTTAAATAAAATAAAAAGGAGGTGAAATATTCATCAATGGGGGTTATTTATAAAGTGACCAATCTAATAAATAAAAAAGTGTATATTGGACAAACAATTGATTTAGAGCAACGAAAAAGAAATCATAAGTCTGAAAGTTATAATCAAAAATCTTCAGGCTATAAATGCGCTTTTCATTCAGCAATTAGAAAGTATGGATGGAATAACTTTGTTTGGGAAATATTAGAAGAGATAACTGATGATTTAGACGAAATGAATGCACGAGAACGATACTATATTGCTTTATTTAATTCTTATTACGAAGGTTACAATGAAACATTTGGAGGGGAAGGAAATAGAATTGAGAAAAAAACTTTTCAAGAATGTTGTAAGTCTTCCAAAATATTAAATGAAGAAGAAATACGAGACATACAACAAATGTTAATTGATGGTTATCAAAATAATGAAATACTTAAAAAATATCCAAAACTCTCACGTAGTCTATTAAATAATATCAATATAGGATATAATTTTAAAAGGACAGACATACAGTATCCTTTAAGCCCTTATCACTCTCTGTTCGATAAAAAGACGCAAGATGAAATTATTCAAAAAATAAAGGATAAAGAGTCATATTCTTCTATTTCCAAACAATATAATATATCTATCGGATTAATTTCTCTAATAAATCAAGGGAAACAATGGAACAGAAAAAATGAAACTTATCCTTTAGCTTATAAAACTTGCGCAGATAATGACAAAGGGGAAAATATCCAAAAAGATTTAATTTATTCTACGATGTCTTTTAAAGAGATAGCAAAAAAGTATAATATTTCTTACGCCGCAGTAATAGCCATCAATTCTGGAAGGAATAGACATAATAAAACCTTTAAATATCCATTAAGGAAAAATAGTGATTTTAATCAAACTATATAAAAATACATTTTATCCTGTATCGACTATCTCTGGTTAGACAGAGAGTAGTAAAACTATTGATACGTTTTACGAAACGGTATGATAGCTCTAATTGGCAATTAGAATATAGCTATTAAGAAATAGTCAGTTGTTAATCAACGCAATCATTCACTCCCATATAGCTTCGTCGGCTTACAAGGTATTGTATTGGCCCTTGACTTTCCGCAAGTTTTTTGGAATACTGCTAATCTAATTATAGATAGTGGCGGCATTGAAGAAGAAGACGAAGAAGAAGAAGAAGAAACCGTCTCCCTCTACGAACCCGAAGACTGGGAAGATTATGAGTATGAAGACTTACCTGACCGTTCAGGTAAAAAGAAAAAGAAAATTAAAACAGTTAACTACGGTAAAATTAGTACCGCAATCGGCAAGTTTAAAACTTATGGTATTAACGTCGCGCCACCAGACATTAACGTTTCTACTTTCACTTTTACGCCAGTTGTAGAAACTAACACCATTCGTTATGGATTGCGTGGTATTTCACGTATCTCTACTGACCTTGTGAATACGATTATTGCGAACCGTCCTTACACTTCTCTCGCGGACTTTCTTGCTCGTGTCCCTACTAATAAAATACAAGCTACCAATCTTATCAAATGCGGAGCCTTTGATGATATTGAAAAAAAACCGCGAGAAGAGATTATGCGGGATTATATTAACAGTATAGCTGACCATAAGGATAAACTTACGTTACAAAATATGCCCATTCTTTTTGAAAAAGACTTGTTACCAGAAGAAGTAACCCTTTATAGGAAGCTATTCTTCTTCAATAAGCATCTTAAAGCTGATTGTAAGTGTAGCACTTATTATGAGCTTGGTGAACGAGAAGTTGATTTCATTGCGGCCAATCTTGATATGGATATTCTTATCGACGGTAATAAAGTAATGCAAAAGACTTGGGACAATACTTATAAAAAAGCAATGGAGCCTATGCGTGTTTACTTAAAAGAACATTCAACTGAATTGCTTGACAAATTGAACAATATGTTGTATAATGAAGAGGCTGATAAATATGCAGTAGGTAATATTAGTAAATGGGAAATGGAGAGCTTGAGCTTTTATTATCATAAACACGAGCTTGATTATTGCAGTACAAAGTTTGATAATTTCTTTGACCTCCCAGAACAACCCGTGGTAGAGCGTACTTTCACTACTAAAGATGGTGCGACAATAAATATTTATCAGCTCAGTCTTATTGCGGGAACAGTCATTGACCGCAATAAGATGAAAAACACTATCACTCTTCTTACACAAAATGGAGTGGTAAATGTAAAGATTTATAAAAATCAGTTTGCAATGTTTGATAAACAAATATCATTTATTGATGATACTGGTAAGAAAAAAGTACTAGAACGTTCGTGGTTTGCTCGCGGTACGTTGTTAATGGTTCAAGGCTTCAGACGCGGACAGGATTTCGTACCAAAGAAATATAAATCTTCTATTTATCCTGTTATTTCAAAAATTAACGGCGTAGGCGAGTTTGGTTTGGACGTTCAGTATGAACGAGTGGAGGGGTAGAAATGATTGGTATATATGATTGCGACCTATTCAATTATAAATCTCTCTATCATCTCCCCATTCCAAATCTTGAAGTGATGAAAATATCTAGTTATTATGTAGTGGAGGAACGGCAGTATTGCCGTCTCCTCCTTCCTGGTGAGCAGGACATCGATGCTTATGATATGCTTTATTGTTGCGCCGAGCATACAGATATTTTTCCTTCGCATTTTATGCAGGCTCGTAAATTAGAACTTGTAGGCGCGGGCTTTAATAACGGACAATATAAGCCTTTTAGTAATTCTCTTATTGATTTTACTTTGCCACGTACAACCGTGTACAAAGAGTTTTTGCGAGATAAGTTTGATGTAGGATATGAAGTACGGGATATTACTCGTTTTCTTGATAGTACTTATTATCGCATTATGGCTGGTGATGAAATATTACCTATCCCCGCAGTGCGGCACCGCAATCCATTTTACATTTATGACACTAATATATTTGTAGATGGATGGGAAAAAATTATAAAAGAGATTAAACGTCGCAATCCTTCGAAAATTGTATGTCTTCATCCCATTTGGTGTGATGATATAGAACTATATTTTAGTGCAATAAAATATGGTATCAGTCCCACAAGTGAGTTTATACTTAATTTAGGATTAGATTTAGAGTTAGCTAATTCTTATTTTAAGCAATATACAAATAAGATGCTTGCATCTATTCTTCTAACTTCAGCTATCTATTTGCCATTAGGCGGCACACACCGCACTATAGAAGAATATGTAAATGATTTTGTCTACACTTTAAATCTACTTTTCACATTTTGGGCACACGAGATACCAGTAAAAATTAAATACCTCCCGCCCGCAATGGGGGCTAAAAATCCTATAAATCTACTTTGTAAAAAAGCGGAAAACGTTTTCAGCCTCACTACATCAATAAAGCGGGCATCCTCTTTAGCGGAACAAATACCTAAAGGTAAGACAGGTAAAGAAATTAGAGAGCAATATGATTTATTGTGTCGTTATTGTCCGCAAGCGAATAATTTATTTAACCAATCTTATAAAGGATTGGTTGAAAGAAAAATATGGAGGCCGGTATGATAGAAGAAGAAAGATGTAGAAAATGCGATTGTTTGCGTGGACAACTTGTGCGAGCTTTGAGCACAATGGAAAAGAAAAATGATGTATTTGAAATAAAAAAAGAATTAGAACAGGTTCAAATGGGATGCGAAATTAGAGAGTGTCCTTACTGTGGGAGGAAGCTTGGATGAAACTATATACATTACCTACTTGCGGCATTTGTAAAATGATTAAAACTAAATTGGAAAGAAAAAATCTATCTTTTGAAGAGGTTGTGGGAGAAGATTTTTTCATTCAACATAATATTGAAAGTGCTCCTGTTCTCATGCTTGATGACGGAACATTTCTAACTGAACTCACGGATATAAATAAATGGGTTGAAGGAAGGGGTTAAAATGAACTTAAACATTAAACTTGATAAAAACTTTACCACCGCTTTTAATAAGCTTTCTGCACAATATGGCGAAGAAATGGCTTATCTCAATGGCTTTGGAGATAAACAACTTTCTTATACAGATTTTATTGATAATTTTATTGACAAAGAGACCATTGCGGACGCATCAGTAGACGGAAGTGCAAACGTAGGACAAAAAACTATGGTAACTCTCTTAAATGAGATGAGTAAACCGCAACAAAAACTATTGGCTTTTAATAAGATTTTTTATGAGCTTAATAAAAAGTTTGGTTTTAAGGTTGCTAATGAATGGCTTGAAAGTGAATGGACTGGAAAAAGTTATCTACACGATGCAAACACCTCTTCTTTTGTTTCATATTGTTTCTCTTATGATTTAAAAGATTTAGCCGAAAAGGGTTTATTTTTTATAGATAACTTTAACGCGGAGCCGCCGAAACATTTAGGTACTTTCATTGATTTTGTAAAAGAGTTCGTTAGCTTCGCCGCGAACTCTACTTCTGGCGCTGTAGGACTAGCTAATCTTATCCCCTATATGTATTATTTCTGGGATAGAGACGTAAAAAATGGATATTACACTGAATCTCCTGAAAAGTATGCTAAACAGCAAATCCAACGTTTTATTTACGCCGTAAACCAACCTTTTTTACGCGGTTCAATTCAATCAGCCTTTACTAATACTTCAGTATTTGATAGATGTTATCTTGAAGCACTCTTTGGCGGCACGGAGTTCCCGGATGGAACTTTTATGTATGATGAACTTGACGGCATTATGGCTTTTCAAAAGCTTTATCTAGAAACTATGAGCGAAATCCGTTCTAAAAATATGATGACTTATCCCGTTAATTCTATTTCTCTATTAAGAAAAGACGGTAAGTTTCAAGACGAAGATTTTGCTAAATGGGCCGTTAGGCACAATATGAAATGGTGTGATAGTAATATTTATATTGATGATAGTGTTACTAGTCTATCCAATTGTTGTCGCTTGAAAAATGACATCAAAGACTTATATTTTAACTCAATTGGTGGAACAGCTCTTAAGGTTGGTTCTGTAAAAGTTAATACGATTAACCTTGCACGTATTGCTTATGACTGTGACAAAACCGAAGAAAACTATCTTGAGCTACTACGTCAGCGTGTTATTCTGTGCTGTGAATGCTTGGATGTGGTACGCAATATTATTAAACGTAATGTAGAAAAGGGGCTTATGAAAAACTTTTCTAGTGGAATGATTGATTTCGAGCATCTTTATTCAACAATAGGCGTTATTGGTGTTTATGAAGCTCTGAGAGTATTCGATTATACTTTCAAGGACGAAGTTGGTAATACTTATTATAAACCGCAAGCTTATATTTTTGGGAAAAAGATTTTTGAAACTATTCATGAAACTAAAGAACAGTGGGCTAAAGCCGCGAATGTAGATTATAAGTTTAATCTTGAAGCCGTCCCCGCGGAAACCGCTGCGGCGAAGCTGATGAAGAAAGACTTGTTCTTTTATCCAGAAGAAACAATTACAGATTTACCGTTATATGGTAATCAATTTATCCCGCTAGGTATTCAAACCACACTTGAAGAACGGGTGAAAATTGGAGCAGCTTTTGATGGCTACTGTAATGGCGGATCAATTTTACACGTAAATCTCGATGCTCCCATTAAAGATTTTAATACAATGTGGCGTTTAGTAAACTATATCGCAGACAGTGGACTTACTTATTTTGCCTTTTGCGTGCGGATTTCTGCTTGTAAACACAATCACGGTTTTTATGGTAACGTATGTCCAGAATGCGGCTGTCCCGTTGAAACTACTTATCAGAGAATTGTCGGTTTCTTAACGCCAGTAAAAACCTATTCTAAAGAAAGAAAACAAGAGTTTTATAAAAGAGAGTGGCATAAAATTTGAAAATAAAAAATCTATACTATGATGATTGTGTTAATTATGGTGGCCATATTTGCTTGACTATTGCTATGCCAAAATGCTCTTTCAAATGCGGAAAAGAACTGTGTCAAAATAGTCCTTTAGCACAGTCGCCTACCATAGAAATGGACAATGAAAAAATTATAAACAATTTTTTAAAATCTCCTTTAATGGACGCAATTTGTTTTCAAGGATTAGAACCTTTTGATAGCTGGGAAGAATTAAAGACTTTTATTGAACATTTTAGAAAAGTTTCACAAGCTCCTATAGTTATCTATACTGGTTATAATAAAGAAGAAGTAGAAGAAAAAATAAATTTATTATATCAATTTAAGCCTATTATTATAAAATTTGGACGTTTTATACCTGGGCAAGAACCTCATTATGATAATGTACTAAATGTAAAATTAGCTTCTAATAATCAATATGCGGAGGAATTATGAAACAACATATTACAAATAATGTTGAAATAAAAAACATTGTATTGCAGGGACTTAAACAAAATGAAGGATATTGTCCTTGTATTGTAAATAGTAGAGGAAAACCGCAATATAAGTGTATGTGTCAAGATTTCAGAGAGAATAAAAAAGTTGGTGAAGCTTGTCATTGTGGTTTATTTATAAAAGATGAAATGTAAAAAAATTGGGCGGGTGTAACTTTATACCCGCCCAATTACTTGACTTTTCATCCACTCTATGATATAATAGACTTACAATTTGAAAGGAGATAAAAACTATGCCACATCCTCATAAGAAGCGCCGTATTATGGAGTTCTTTACGATTTACAATACCATCACTGGTTCTTACTTCGTAAACAAGAGCCAACGTCCCGCTGTATCGGCCCGTCATCAGTTTCATCGCGCTTTTAAGCCAGAACGTGAAGACTATAATTGTGATTTCTATCAAGACATTCGCAAGTATGGCGAAGATGCTTTTATTGTGCGATATTCTGTTGAAATGCCTGAATGGGCTGAATGTCGTGCGCATTATGTGAAGAAAGAACAGGTTGATGAAGCTCTCGCGAAAATTATTGACGAGATGCGGAAGGAGCCAACTGTGCTATGAGCATTATTAAACTAAAGCGTGCGTGGTATGTAGAAAACAAAGCTATTTACATTTTTTCTCGCACGCAATATCTTGGTAAAGAAAACGAGTATGATAACTATCCGCAGCTAGAAGGTATTGATATTGAATGTGATACTAATCTTCTTGCGGACGTTCTTACCCGCCATCCTGAATGTAAAGAAGTTCATTTTGGTTATGGGTGTTGCGAGCCAATGAATACACCCAAGCAAGTATTTCAACTCGCACGCGATATTAGAAAAAAATATCCTGAAATCCCTATTTACATTCACTGTAATTATACGTGGGAACGACTGAACAAGTATAATAATACTTTCACTTATCTGGTTCAAATCGCGGAGCTAGGTGGGCCATCGTATATTCAGTGCGCGGACAGCTTTCACGATTTAGAAGAATATTTTATTAATATTGGGGAAAAGAAATTTAAAGCTTTACAAGTATACGAATGGTTATACCTAAAAAGAGTAGATAGTATTGATAAGATGACTAATATCAAAAAAGAAATTCAAGATAAATTAAAAACTGATTTTAGTATGGAAATGATTAAAGTAGTTCAAGTACAGCATGATACTGATGCTCATAAATACTTATTTTTACTTAAAGACCATAATTATATCGAAGCCGTTTTAATGGAACATGACTATGGTTTAAGTGTATGCGTATCTAGTGAAGTAGGATGCAACATGGGCTGCAAATTTTGTGAATCAGGTAGAAGAAAAAAAGTAAGAAACTTAGAAGCTTATGAAATGGTTGAACAAATTCTTCTTATTGAAAAAGATATAGGTAAGAGAATTTCTAGTATTGTCGTTATGGGAATTGGTGAACCATTTGATAATTATGTTAATCTTATGGACTTTATAAGAATAATAAATGATCCTAAAGGTATTAGTATTGGCGCTAGACATATTACTGTATCAACATGTGGTCTTGTTCCTAAAATCTATGAATTTAGTAAAGAAGATTTACAAGTTAACCTTGCTTTAAGCTTACATGCTCCTAATGATGAAATTAGAAACCAAATAATGCCTATTAATAAAGCTTATAATA
>ERZ779877.1073-NODE-1073-length-25430-cov-4.101044_pt1 | contig 25430 bp, 20 predicted proteins | sample MGYA00511556_ERZ779877 | MGnify/ENA primary metagenome ERZ779877 (study PRJEB29588, sample SAMEA2159338) | human gut metagenome | biome: human gut; feature: human-associated habitat; material: faeces | place: Denmark | collected 2008/2010 ...
CTCCAGATGGAGCTCGCCCATGCCGGCAATGATCGTCTGGCCGGTCTCCTGGTTGGTGTAGGTCTTGAAGGTCGGGTCTTCTTCAGCCAAACGCAGCAGGCCGAGAATCATCTTCTCCTGACCGGCCTTGGTCTTCGGCTCGATGGCGACCTGAATAACCGGCTCCGGGAACTCCATCTTCTCAAGGATGATCTGGTTCTTGTCGTCGCACAGGGTGTCGCCGGTCGTGGTGTCCTTGAAGCCGACAACGCCGCAGATCTCGCCGGTGTAAACCTCGGTGATTTCCTTGCGCTCGTTGGCGTGCATCTGGAGCAGACGGCCGATGCGCTCACGCTTGCCCTTCGTGGAGTTGAGCACGTAGCTGCCCGAGCCGATGTGGCCGGAGTAGACGCGGATGAAGCTCAGCTTGCCGACGAACGGGTCGGTCATGATCTTGAAGACCAGGCCGGAGAAGGGCTCGTCGAAGGAAGGATGACGCTGAATCTCCTCACCGGTGTCCGGATCGGTACCGGTGACGGCCTCGACGTCGAGCGGGCTGGGCAGGTAGTCGACGACAGCGTCGAGCAGCTCCTGAACGCCCTTGTTCTTGTAGGCGGAGCCCACGAAGACGAGGTTGAGCTCGTTGGCCAGAACGCCCTTGCGCAGAGCAGCCTTGAGCTCCTCGACGGTGAAGTCCTCCTCCATGAGGATCTTCTCCATGAGCTCGTCATCAAAGCTGGCAGCAGCGTCGAGGAGCTCCTCGCGCTTGGTGGCAGCGATGTCGGCAAACTCAGCCGGGATCTCGTCCATCGGCTCAGGGTAGGTCATACCCTTCTCGTCGGCCTTGAAGTCCCATGCAGTCATGGTGACCAGGTCGATGACGCCCCAGAAGTTGTCCTCGGCGCCCATCGGGACCTGAGCGGCCACGGCGTTAGCGTCGAGACGATCCTTCATGGTCTCGATAGCGTTGAAGAAGTCAGCGCCCACGCGGTCATACTTGTTGATGAAGGCGATGCGGGGGACGTTGAAGGTGGAAGCCTGACGCCAAACGGTCTCAGACTGGGGCTGAACGCCGGCAACGGCGTCGAAGACGGCGACAGCGCCATCGAGGACGCGCAGGCAGCGCTCGACCTCGGCGGTGAAGTCAACGTGGCCCGGGGTGTCGATGATCTGGATGCGGTAGTCCTTACCGTCCTTATTCCAGAAGCACGTGGTAGCAGCGGAGGTAATGGTTACGCCGCGCTCCTGCTCCTGAACCATCCAGTCCATGGTGGCAGCGCCCTCATGGACCTCACCGATCTTGTGGGTCTTACCGGTGTAGTAAAGAATACGCTCGGTCGTGGTGGTCTTACCGGCATCGATGTGGGCCATGATGCCGATGTTACGGGTATCGGAAAGCTTGTACTTAGGCTTAGCCATGTTAGTTCCTTACCTTAACTTACCAACGATAGTGAGAGAACGCGCGGTTGGCCTCGGCCATCTTGAAGACGTCCTCACGCTTCTTGACGGAAGCGCCCAGGCCGTTGGAAGCGTCGAGGATCTCGTTGGCGAGACGCTCGGCCATGGTCTTCTCCTTGCGAGCGCGGGAGAAGTTGACGATCCAGCGGATACCCAGAGCGGTGGAACGACGGGAGTTGACCTCCATCGGGACCTGATAGGTAGCGCCACCGACACGCTTGGGCTTAACCTCGAGCGTGGGCTTGACGTTGTCCATAGCCTTCTTGAAGGTAGCGAGAGCGTCGCCACCCTCGGACTTCTCGGCAACGATCTCGAAAGCGGTGTAAACGATGCGCTCAGCGGTGGCCTTCTTGCCGTCAAGAAGGACCTTGTTGATGAGCTGAGTCACCAGGCGGTTGTTGTAAACGGCGTCAGGCTGAACCTCACGACGATTAGCTGCTGCACGACGCGGCATGTGAAATCTCCTTAAGTGTCTACCGTGCGGCGCTTAGGCGGCACACGGCGAAAGTATCAAAACGTTATCTGGCTTATTTAGCCTTGGGGCGCTTAGCACCGTACTTGGAACGGGCCTGCATACGGTTCTGGACCGGAGCAGCGTCGTAGGCGCCACGGATGACGTGATAACGGACACCAGGGAGGTCACGGACACGACCGCCGCGGACGAGCACGATGGAGTGCTCCTGCAGGTTGTGGCCCTCACCCGGGATGTAAGCAGTAACTTCGATGCCGTTGACAAGGCGAACACGGGCAACCTTACGAAGAGCCGAGTTCGGCTTCTTGGGGCTCGTGGTGAAGACGCGGGTGCACACGCCGCGCTTCTGGGAGTTGTGCTGCAGAGCAGCGTTCTTGGACTTCTTGGGCACGGAACGACGGCCCTGGCGAACCAGCTGGTTAATAGTAGGCAAAGCGTACTCCTTCTCGAATGATTCCAGCTTTCTGTAAAGTGCAACGGCTTGAATCGAGGGGTCAGCATCCCCCTACGAAACACGCAGTTCGATAGGATACGTGCCGTTAGCTGTGCCGTCAACAGACCACGCCGCCGGGCGTATCCCAAAATGAGCATATTTCCGCAAAGCCTACACAAAAGGAATCCCCTCCTGTGCGCGTGGTGGATCCCCGGCCCGGGCGGCACGGGGGTTAAGTTTGCTGCTCTACAGTCCTGGCTCGCACGGAGGCCACATTAAGTGGCCTCCGGCTCGTGCGGAACTCGCGATCGACCAAATACTAAAGCCCTCGGAACTTAGGATACATGGTTGGAGTCGCTCTGCTGCAAAATTTATCGGCCTGTGATTTATTCCATGTCCCAGGTAGGCTCATCTTCACCACCTTTAAATAAAAAGAAGTACCGGTTGGGGCCGGTACTTCTTTTGGTGCGTTGTTTTTGGCTGTAGCTTTTCGGGTTAGCTTACAGGCCGCAGGCTGCTTTTAGCTCTTCGACTCGGTCGGTTTTCTCCCAGGTGAAGTCGGGGTCTTCGCGGCCGAAGTGACCGTAGGCTGCCGTCTTTTCGTAGATGGGGCGACGCAGGTCTAGGTCGCGGATGATGGCGCCCGGGCGCAGGTCGAAGGTCTTCTCTACGGCTTCAACGATCTTGTCCTCGGCAACATGTGCGGTACCGAAGGTGTCGACCATGATTGAGAGGGGCTTGGAAACGCCGATGGCGTAGGCAAGCTCGACTTCGCAGCGGTCGGCCAGACCGGCGGCGACCACGTTCTTGGCGACCCAGCGCGCGGCATACGCGGCGGAGCGGTCGACCTTGGTGCAGTCCTTGCCGCTAAAGGCACCGCCGCCGTGACGGCCGTAGCCGCCATAGGTGTCGACGATGATCTTGCGGCCGGTCAGACCGGCGTCGGCTGCCGGACCGCCGAGGATGAACGAGCCGGTCGGATTCACCAGCACGCGGTATTCGTCGTGGGCCACACGGTCGGCGAGCACGTCATCCAGCACCGGACGGATCACATGTTCGGTGAGCTGTTCCTTAAGCCATGCCTGGTCCACTTCCGGGTCGTGCTGGGTGGAGACCAGCACGGTGTCGAGACGCACGGGATGGTCATCGTCGTCGTATTCGATGGTCACCTGCGTCTTGCCATCCGGACGAAGATGCGGCACCTCGCCGCTCTTGCGCACTTCGGCGAGACGATACGCCAGACGGTGCGCCAGATGAATCGGCAACGGCATAAGCACGTCGGTCTCGTCGCACGCATAGCCGAACATCACGCCTTGGTCGCCCGCGCCTTGCGCCTCATACCGCTGTTCACGGGACGCCTTCGACTCCTCCTCGCCACTCAACCGGGCAACGCCCTGGTTGATTTCCGGACTTTGCTCGGTAAGCGACACCGTCACACCGCAGGAATCGGCGTCAAGTCCCACGCGGGAGCTGGTGTAGCCGATATTGCGCACCACGGAGCGCACGATGTTCTGGATGTCGGAATAGCCTTCGCTGGTCACCTCACCGAACACGAAGAACTGTCCGACCGTGGCGCAGGTCTCCACGGCGACATGGGAATGCGGATCCTGCGCGAGCATATCGTCGAGAATCGCATCAGAAATCTGGTCGCAGACCTTATCCGGATGGCCCTCCGTCACCGACTCGGCGGAAATCAACTTCAATTCAGCCATACGGCTGCTCCTTTCGCGAACACCCAACCGTTCGCATCCTGTGATCGCCCACGAAAAACGCCCCGTCCTTCACAGACGCAATCAATAGTTAATTGTTGACTATTCAAAGCGCACCGCTCAGGTATCGGGGCGAATGAAAAATGATGCCAGTCCCTCTATGGGAACCGTGTAGATCAGTTGCCTTCGGTCAGATCGTCCTCACCAAGGGTTTCCTCAAGCAGACCACTGTTGATCTCGCGGAACGCGATGGACAGCGGCTTCTCCTGATTCTGGTATTCCACCAGCGGGCCGACGTTCTGCAGCAGACCCTCATTGAGCTGGGTGAAATAGGAATTGATCTGGCGGGCACGCTTGGCCGCGAAAATGGCCAGAGCGTACTTGGAGTCCGCATGCTCCATCAAATCGTCGATCGGCGGATCCGCAAGACCGGTCGGGGTTGGCTCAGTGCCGAATGCCATAGTGATTATCTCCAAATCATCAGATAAGCCAAAAGCTTCTTTTCCAAAATCATTAGTATAGGCAATCCACTGGACCTCAACCTTACCTCTCCCACAGGCCTTCTCCGCCAGCGTAGTTATCCAACCTGTAAGGGAATCACACGGTTTTCCGAAAATTTCCACATAGTGACTCTTGACAAAACACGTGTCCCGTTTAGCCAGCACAATAGGAGGCATGGAAATGCGATCTGCAAAACTAATGAATGGACGAGTATTCGCGGGCGCTCGCGCCCTCTACCGCGCCGCCGGTGTGGATGGCAAGGATTTCGGCAAGCCGATCATCGCCATCGCCAATTCCTTCGACGAGTTCCTGCCGGGACATGTGCACCTGAACAAAGTGGGCCGTCTGATTTCCGATGCCATCAAGGAAGCCGGCGGCATTCCGCGCGAGTTCAACACGATGGCCGTTGATGACGGCATCGCCATGGGCCACACCGGCATGCTGTACTCCCTGCCGAGCCGCGACATCATCGCCGATACCGTGGAATATCAGGTGAACGCGCACTGCGCCGACGCGCTGATCTGCATCCCGAACTGCGACAAGGTCGTGCCGGGCATGCTGATGGCCGCGCTGCGACTCAACATTCCGACCGTGTTCGTTTCCGGCGGTCCGATGGAGGCCGGCACCACCGTGCTGCCCGACGGCACCGTGAAGAAGAACACCGATCTGATCGACGTGATGTACGCCTCCGCCGATGACAATCTGAACGAAGAGGATCTGCTCGCCTACGAGAAGACCGTCTGCCCGACCTGCGGTTCCTGCGCCGGCATGTTCACCGCCAACTCCATGAACTGCCTGACCGAGGCCATCGGTCTGGCTCTGCCGGGCAACGGCACCATTCTGGCCTCCCATTCCTACCGCAAGGACCTGTTCAAGCGCGCCGCCGAGCAGGTGGTGAAGATCGCCAAGCAGTATTACGACGATGACGACGATTCCGTGCTGCCGCGTTCCATTGCCACCAAGAAGGCTTTCGAGAACGCCATGACCATGGATGTGGCCATGGGCGGTTCCACCAACACCGTGCTGCATATCCTCGCCATGGCGCAGTCCGCCGACGTGGACTTCACACTGGATGACATCGAGCGTATCTCCCACACCGTGCCGTGCATCTGCAAGGCGTCGCCGTCCGGCGAATGGGAGATTTCCGACGTGCACCGCGCCGGAGGCATCACCGGCATCCTCGGCGAGCTTGACCGTGCCGGCAAGCTGCACCGCGACGTGCATTCCATTGATTACAAGTCGTTGGAAGACAAGCTTAACGACTGGGACATCATGCGCGACACCTGCACCGAGGAAGCCAAGCAGATGTATCTGGCCGCTCCGGGCCACATCGTCTCCCCTGAACCGTGGACGCACACCACGCTGTTCGATTCGCTCGATCGTGACCGTGTCAACGGCGCCATCCACGATATCGACCATCCGGCGGTCACCGAAGGCGGTCTGGCCGTGCTGCGCGGCAACCTCGCGCCTGACGGCTGCGTGGTGAAGACCGCAGGCGTGCCGAAGGAGATCTGGACGTTCCGCGGACCGGCGCTGGTCGTCGAATCCCAGGAGCAGGCCATCGAGGTCATCCTCAACGACACGTTGAAGCCGGGCATGGCTCTGGTCATCCGTTACGAGGGACCGAAGGGCGGTCCGGGCATGCAGGAGATGCTGTACCCGACCTCCTTCGTGAAGGGCAAGGGCATCGGCAAGCAGGTGGCCATGCTCACCGACGGCCGCTATTCCGGAGGTTCTTCCGGTCTGGCGATCGGACACATCGCGCCTGAGGCCGCGAACAAGGGCCCGATCGCTCTGATCAAGAACGGCGATATCATCAACATCGACATTCCGAACCGTACGGTGAACGTCGAGCTTTCCGACGAGGAGCTGGCTCAGCGCCGCGCCGAGCTGGAGGCCGGCGATGGCTATGTCGCCCATCGTGATCGCAAGGTTTCTCAGGCTCTGAAGGCTTACGCCGCCTTCGCCCGCTCCGCTGACAAGGGAGCGACCCGTGATCCGGAGCTGATCGACAAGCTGTCCGGTCTCGCCTGATTCAAACATACGAAAAGGGCCTGCGCGATTTCGTGCAGGCCCTTTTCGTATGCCGGTTTTTATTGGCTGGATAGTCGGATTGACGGATTACAGGCCGAACTCTTCGGCGATGATATGCCAAAGCTCGTCTGCGGCCTCGTCGACCACGTTATTGACGATGCGTTTGTCGAATTCCGGCGCAGCGGCCAACTCGACCTTGGCGGTCTCAAGCCTTTTGGCCTGCTGCTGAGGGGTTTCGGTGCCACGGCCGATCAGACGACGTTTCAGTTCTTCGAAGGACGGCGGCTCAATGAACACGGTAAGCACTTCGAGGCCAAGTTCCTTCGCGCGCCGTTTGACCGTCCGGGCTCCCTGTAGGTCGATTTCCAAGACCACGGGGATATTGCGTTCCAGATGTTCCACGACTGGTTTCACGGGTGTGCCGTAGTGGGCGAGGCCGAACACGTCGGCGGTTTCGAGAAACTCCCCCGCCTTTTCTTTGGCCAGGAATTCAGGTTCGGTCATGAAGAAATAGTTCACGCCGTCCACTTCGCCCGGACGAGGCTGGCGTGTCGTGGCGGACACCGACAGCCAGATTTCGGGGTGCTGTTCGCGTACGCGCCCCAGAACAGTGCCTTTGCCCACTCCGGCGGGTCCGCAGAGCACAATCAAACGTCCATGTTGAGAATCAGCCATTCCATCCCCACTCTTGGTTATGTCTTGTTTTCCAAAAAGGAAGCTATTCAGAAAAAGAATTTATTCGGCGTCTCCGTCAGCCGCATCATCGGCGTTCTCGTTTTGAGCCTCGGTCAATGCCTGCCGAATATCCCTGGCGACCGACGCGGTGGCTTCGGTCAATTTTGCGATGTCGGGACCGTGCGTGGCGATGGAACGAGATACCGTAACCAGCACATTGCCCTTGGTGCCTTTGAACACGGTCTTCAGATCGCGTGTCTCCGCTCCCTGCCATCCGTAGCCTGGGGAAAGAATCGGTCCGGTGAACTTGGCCGGATCGACGCCCGAATCGTTGATCCACTGCCCGATGGTGGCACCGATGATAAGGCCGACGGAACCCATTCCATCATTGCCCTTATTGAATTTCTGAGCAGTGCTGGCGATGCCGTACGCCACTGTTTTACCCTTGTATTCGCCTGCCTGACGAATCGCCGTCTGCAGGCTGGCGCCTTCCTGGTTGGACGTCAACGAGGCGATGAACACGCCCCTGCCGTTGTTGAGCGCGTCATTGATGACGCCTCCCAATGACCGTGCGCCGTAATACGGCAGCAGGGTGATGGCGTCTGCCAGCAATGGCGCGCCCGGCTTGAAATAGGCGTCCGCGAACGCGGAAATCGTGGTCGGCAGGCCGCCATGCAGGCAGTCGACGATGGTGATGACACCCATCTGCCGTGCCGCATAGAGCACGCGTTCAAGCGCGGCGATGCCTTTGGAACCGTACCGTTCGAACATGGAGAACTGGAATTTGACAGCTGCGGCACGGCCATTGGCCGCCTGCAGCATACGCATGGAATACAGTTCCGCACCCAACGCGTCGACGTTATAGCCCCAGTCAGTGAGGAGCTGCCGATGCGGGTCGATGCCGACGCACAACGGGCCGTATTTGGCCATTGAATTGCTCAGTCGCAGACCGAAATCCGAACGCTGGGCATTCACTTCCTCACTGCTGGGGCTACTCATCATTAGTCACGGCTTTCCAATTCGAACAGCTGCGTGGAATGATCCTGAATACTCATGATCTGATAATCATTATTGCGCACCGCCTCGATAGCCATCAACACGGCGGAGAATTCCGTCATGGTGGTGAACTGCGGCAGGTCGGCTGCGATAGCCGCCGAACGGATGGCGTAGCCGTCGGAACGGGAACCGCGGGAGTTCGGCGTGTTGAGAATCAGGTCGATCGCGCCTTCCTCGATCAGCTGGACGACGTTCTTGCCGACGCTGCCCTCCGCATGGTAGGTGGTGATCGGGTCGTCTGGATCGGAGTCCATACGCACGCTGATCTTGTCGACGATCTTGGAATCGATGCCGTAGCGGCGCAGCACGGATGCCGTGCCTTCGGTGGCCCAGATGTTGAAGCCGAGCTCGACCAGTCGCGCGGCGAACAGCGGCAGCTGGCGCTTGTCGGTGTCGTTCACGGAGATGAACACGTTGCCGCTGGTCGGCAGGCCGCCTTCGTATGCGGCGAGCTGGCTCTTGGCGAACGCGTGCGGGAAGTCGCGGTCGAAGCCCATGACCTCGCCGGTGGAACGCATTTCCGGTCCGAGCAGCACGTCGACGGTCTTGCCGAGCGGAGTGCGGAATCGCTTGAACGGAAGCACGGATTCCTTGACGGCCACCTGCTGGCCACGATGGATGTCGCCACCGTCGCCGTGGGGCAGGAGCAGGCCGTTGTCACGCTGCTGCTGGATGGTTTCGCCGACCATGATGCGGGCGGCGGCCTTGGCCAGTGCCACACCGGTGGCCTTGGAAGCGAACGGCACGGTACGGGAGGCACGCGGATTGGCCTCGATGACGTACAGAGTGTTGGCCATGAAGGCATACTGCACGTTGATCAGGCCCTGCACGCCACAGCCCTTGGCAATGGCGTAGGTGCCTTCACGCAGACGACGGATCTGGTCATCGGACAGCGTGCTCGGAGGCAGGGTGCAGGCGGCGTCACCGGAATGGACGCCAGCTTCCTCGACGTGCTCCATGATGCCGCCGATATACAGCTCCTCGCCGTCGAACAGCGCGTCGACGTCGATTTCCACGGCATCCTGCAGGAACTTGTCGATGAGCAGCGGCGAAGGCAGACGGCCGGACACGACGGTGTCGGCCTGGGCTTCCTTCAATGCGCGATCGACGTACTTGCGCAATTGGGCGTCGTCGTAGACAATTTCCATGCCACGGCCGCCGAGCACGTAGCTCGGACGGACCAGCACCGGGTATCCGATGGCGTGCGCGGCCTCGCGGGCCTCGTCCAGGCTCAGCGCGGTGCCGTAGCGCGGCGCGTTCATGTCGGCCTTCTTCAGCACCTCGCCGAAGAGCTCACGGTTTTCGGCCAGATCAATGGATTCAGGCGTGGTGCCGAGAATCGGAACGCCTGCGGCCTTCAGTCGGGCGGCCAGGGACAGCGGGGTCTGGCCGCCGAGCTGGACGATGACGCCCTTGATCGGACCCATCTTCTTTTCGGCCTCGTAGATCTCGAGCACGTCTTCGAAGGTGAGCGGCTCGAAATACAGGCGGTCGGACATGTCGTAATCGGTCGACACGGTCTCCGGGTTGCAGTTAACCATGATCGTGTCATAGTTCTTGCCCAGTTCCTGCACGGCGTGCACACAGGTGTAGTCGAACTCGATGCCCTGGCCGATGCGGTTCGGACCGGAGCCGAGGATGATCACGGCCTCGCGGTCGCGAGGACGCAGCTCGGTCTCATCCGCGTAGCAGGAGTAGTAGTACGGGGTTGCCGCGTCGAATTCGGCGGCGCAAGTGTCGACGGTCTTGAACACCGGGCGGAGGTCGTACGACCAACGCAGCTCACGGATGGTGTTCTCGCCCTCGTCTCCCAGACGGCGCAGGTGCGCGATCTGCAGGTCGGACAGGCCGGCGAGCTTCGCCTTCTTCAGCAGCTTCCTGGTGAGCTTCTCCGCGTTCTTGACTTCCAGCGCAGTCTCGTTGATGAGCGCGAACTGGCGGATGAACCACGGGTCGATCTTGGTGGCCGCGAAGATCTGCTCTTCGGTGGCGCCTCCCCACAGGGCACGCTGAATCTGCAGATAACGGTGCTCGGTCGGCACCTTGATGGCGTCGAGCAGCTGGGAAACCTCGTCCTCGGACGGCTTGTCACCATCCCAGTTGAAGCCCATGTGACGCTTGTCGATGGAGCGCATAGCCTTACCAAGCGACTCCTGGAAGTTGCCCGCGAGAGCCATGGCCTCGCCGACGGACTTCATGGAGGTGGTCAGCGTCGGATCGGCGCCCGGGAACTTCTCGAACGCGAAACGCGGCACCTTGGTGACCACGTAGTCGATGGTCGGCTCGAAGCTGGCCGGCGTGGACTGGGTGATGTCGTTCTGGATCTCGTCCAGCGTGTAGCCGAGGGCCAGCTTGGTGGCGATCTTGGCGATCGGGAAGCCTGTGGCCTTGGAAGCCAACGCGGAGGAACGGGACACGCGCGGGTTCATCTCGATGACGATGATACGGCCGGTGTCCGGGTTGACGGCGAACTGGATGTTGCAGCCGCCGGTGTCGACGCCCACGCCACGGATGATGGCGATGCCGATGTCACGCAGCTTCTGGTATTCGCGGTCGGTCAGGGTGAAGACCGGTGCCACGGTGATGGAGTCGCCGGTGTGCACGCCGACCGGGTCGACGTTTTCGATCGGGCAGACGACCACGACATTGTCCTTCTTGTCGCGCATCAGCTCGAGTTCGTATTCCTTCCAGCCTTCGATGCCTTCCTCGATCAGCACCTCGTCGGTCGGGGAATAGTGGATGCCGGCGCCGGCGATGCGGTGCAGCTCGTCTTCGTCGTGCGCGATGCCGGAGCCGAGACCACCCATGGTGAAGCTCGGACGGACCACCAGCGGGTAGCCGAACTTCTCGGCGATCTTGTCGACTTCCTCAAGGGAATGCGCGATGTCGGAGCGGGCGGATTCGGCGCCGGCCTCCTCCACGACCTTCTTGAAGAGTTCGCGGTCCTCGCCACGATCGATGGCGTCAAGGGACGCGCCGATCAGCTCGACGTTGTACTTCTTGAGCACGCCCGCCTCGCCCAGCGCCATGGCCGCGTTCAGCGCGGTCTGTCCGCCCAGCGTCGGCAGCAACGCGTCAGGACGTTCCTTGGCGATGATCTGCTCGAGGATCGGGGTGGAGATCGGCTCGATGTAGGTGGCGTCGGCCATTTCCGGATCGGTCATGATGGTGGCCGGGTTGGAATTGACCAGAATGACCCTAATGCCCTCTTCGCGCAGCACGCGGCAGGCCTGGGTGCCCGAATAATCGAATTCCGCGGCCTGGCCGATCACGATCGGACCGGAGCCGATGACCATCACGGACTTGATGTCTGTGCGCTTAGGCATTGCGGGTTCCCTCCTTGACGGAACGCATGAGATCAACGAAACGATCGAACAGGTATGCGGCATCGTGCGGGCCGGCGGCGGCTTCCGGGTGATATTGCACGGAGAACGCCGGGATATCGACGCACTGCAGGCCTTCGACCACGTTATCGTTCAAATCGATATGGCTGACGAACACCTTGCCGTATTTGCCGTTCTCGAATGGCGCGTCGACGGTTTCGCCGATTGGCGCATCCACGGCGAAGCCATGGTTGTGCGCGGTGATTTCGATTTTGCCGGTGGTCATATCCTTGACCGGCTGGTTGATGCCGCGGTGGCCGAATTTGAGCTTGTACGTGCCGAAGCCGAGCGCGCGGCCCAGCAGCTGGTTGCCGAAGCAGATGCCGAAGAACGGATATCCGGCGTCGAGCACCTGACGCAGCAGATTCACTTCAGGATCGGCCTGTTCCGGGTCGCCCGGACCGTTGGAGAAAAAGACGCCGTCGGGATTAAGGGACTGGAGCTCGTCGAAGGTGATGGTGGACGGCACCACATGCACGCGGCAGCCGCGTTCGGCCATGCGATGCGGGGTCATGGACTTGATGCCCAGATCGACGGCCGCCACGGTGAACAGCGGTTCCTTGCCTTCGAATTCGCCGCAGGGTTCGATGGTATAGGCTTCCTTGGTGCTGACCTCGTCGTAGAGGCTCATGCCCTTCATCTGCGGAGTGGCCTTGACCTCGTCGAGCATGGAGTCGATGGTGCGCAGTTTGCCGTCACCGTCGAGCAGCGCGTCGCCTGAGAAGATGGCCGCGCGCATCACACCGGCGGAACGCAGGTGGCGTACCAGCTTGCGCGTGTCGATATGGCTGATGCCGACGATGTGGTTGGATTCGAGATCGTCGTCAAGGCTGCCGGTGGCGCGCCAGTTGCTCACATTCGGGCTGGGATCGCGCACCACATAGCCTGCGACCCAGATTCTGGAGGATTCCGGATCCTCCCCGTTGATTCCCGTGTCCCCGATGTGCGGGAACGTCTGTACCACGATCTGACGGTCGTAGCTGGGATCGGTAAGCGTTTCCTGGTAGCCGGTCATGCCGGTCGCGAAAACGATCTCCCCGCTGGTCGTGCCGATCGCGCCGTATGGCTCGCCCACATACACCTGTCCGTCTTCGAGAACAAGAACGGCATCCTGAGGGTCAAACATCACGGCTTCGGAATCATACTGGTTCACCAAAACCCCCTTATAGTCAAGGTATTCGTACCAAGGATAGCGGCCGGTTAGGACTCGCGACCCGGCCGAATCGCTTAACTTTCGGCTTTATTCAGCCGAAGGTTCGGTCGGTTGTTCGGCCACTTCAGTGGCTTCCGCATCGGCGCTCACCGCGCTGAGCAGACCATGGATGAACGCCGGCGAATCGTCGTCGCACAGCGTTTTGGCAAGGCTCAACGCCTCATCGATGGCCACCATGTTGGGAACATCATCGTTGAACATGATCTCCCATGCGGCGATGCGCAGGATATTGCGGTCGACGACGCCCATGCGCTTGACCTTCCAACCGGTGGAATGTTCGTCAAGCATGGCGTCGATGGCGGCGATATGCTCCGCCACGCCACGGACGATTTCGATGGCGTAGTCGGGCAGCGGGGTCTGAGCGCCGGGCTGCTCGATGCGCTCAGCAAGAAGGGACAGGATGTCCTGTCCCTTCTCATCCGCTTCATACAACGTGTTCAGAGCCCTCTTGCGAGCGGTGGAACGTGCCATGAAACTTCGCTGTCCTTACTCTCAGTTCTCGCGGCCGAGGTAGGAGCCGTCGGTGGTGTTCACCTTGACCTTCTCGCCTTCGCCGATGAACAGCGGCACCTGGATCTCGGCGCCGGTTTCGACGGTGGCCGGCTTGGTGCCGGCGTTGGAACGGTTGCCCTGCAGGCCCGGCTCGGTGTGGGTGACGGTCAGGACGACGGGAGCCGGCAGCTCGACGGACAGCGGGGTGCCGTCGTGGAAGGACACGACGCAGTCGGTGCCTTCGAGCAGGAACTTGGCCTGGTCGCCGACCAGGGTCTTCGGAATGAAGATCTGGTCGTAGGTGGTCATGTCCATGAAGACGAAGTTGTCGCCGTCTTCATAGGAGTACTGGAGGTTGCGGTTGTCGACGGTTTCGAATTCCATCTTCATGCCCGCGTTGAAGGTCTTGTCGACGATCTTGCCGGAAAGCACGTTCTTGATGGTGGTGCGCACGAAGGCGGGGCCCTTGCCCGGCTTGACGTGCTGGAACTTGATGACGGTCCACAGCTGGCCATCGAGGTTCAGAACAGAACCGTTCTTGATGTCATTGGTAGTCTGTGCCAAATTAACTCACCTATTTCTTCATCTGACGGAAAAGCTTACAAAAAGCCTTGCTCATTATGCCACGGCGTGCATACTTTGGAGCGTTGCCCTTCCATATATAAAGAAACCTCCCTCGGATTCTCATCCTTGGGAGGTTTCTTTAAAACGCTAGTTCAAGCGTGTCTTGATGTCGGGTAGAAACTACTCGATGATCTTGGTGACACGGCCCGAGCCGACGGTGTGGCCGCCTTCACGCACTGCGAAGGTCAGGCCCTCTTCCATAGCGATCGGCTGGATCAGCTCAACGCCGAAGGTAGCGTGATCGCCCGGCTGCACCATCTCAACGCCTTCCGGCAGGGTGATGACGCCGGTGACGTCGGTGGTACGGAAGTAGAACTGCGGACGGTAGTTGGAGAAGAACGGCGAGTGACGGCCGCCTTCGTCCTTGGTCAGCACGTAGACTTCGCCCTCGAACTTGGTGTGCGGGGTCACGGAGCCCGGAGCAGCCAGAACCTGGCCACGCTCGACCTGGTCACGGTTGATGCCGCGGAGCAGCAGACCGGTGTTGTCGCCAGCCTCGCACTCGTCCATCTGCTTGTGGAAGGTCTCGATGGAGGTGACGGTGGTGGTCTGGGTCGGACGGATGCCGACGATCTCAACGTTGGAGTTGACCGGGAGCTTACCACGCTCGACACGGCCGGTCACCACGGTGCCACGGCCGGAGATGGTGAAGACATCTTCGATCGGCATCAGGAACGGCTTGTCCAGATCGTGGACCGGGGTCGGGATGTAGTCATCGACGGCGTCCATGAGCTTCTTGATCTGCTCAACCCACTTCTCGTGGTCCGGAGCGTCATCGTGCAGTGCGCCGTAAGCGGACACGTGGATGACCGGGCAATCGCGATCGAAGCCGTTTTCGTCGAGGAGGTCACGGACCTCTTCCTCAACGAGCTCGATGAGCTCGTCGTCGTCGACCATATCGCACTTGTTCAGAGCGACGAGGATCTTCGGGACGCCCACCTGACGAGCGAGCAGCACGTGCTCGCGGGTCTGAGCCATCGGGCCGTCGGTGGCGGCCACAACGAGGATGGCGCCATCCATCTGAGCGGCGCCGGTGATCATGTTCTTCACGAAGTCGGCGTGGCCCGGGCAGTCGACGTGAGCGTAGTGACGCTTCTCGGTCTGGTACTCGATGTGGGCGATGTTGATGGTGATACCGCGGGCGGCCTCTTCCGGAGCGGAATCGATCTGGTTGAAGTCGTACTCCGGGTTGACATCCGGGTACTCCTCGTGCAGCACCTTGGAGATGGCTGCAGTCAGGGTGGTCTTGCCGTGATCGACGTGGCCGATGGTACCAATGTTAACGTGCGGCTTAGTACGCTCGTACTTTTCCTTTGCCATGTGTTTGTCCTCCTGGACGTCTCGTAGTAAGCCTTGAACTCACTTCAAGGCACTCGCTACATTTTACTGGGTTTGACGGGTTTGTGCCACTTTGGAGCCCGAACCCAGTCAGCGCTACAAAATACTAGCGCTGACTGGAGACAGTTTCCACTTCAGTGGCAGCGCGTGTCACTCGCCGCGCTGGGCCTTGATGATCTCCTCGGAGACGTTCTTCGGAACCTCAGCGTAGGAGTCCATCTGCATGGTGAACATTGCGCGGCCCTGGGTCTTGGAGCGAAGATCGCCGATGTAGCCGAACATCTCGGACAGCGGGACCTTGGCGTCGATGACCTTGACACCGGTGGAGTCGGTCATGGACTGGATGGAACCACGACGTGCGTTGATGTCGCCCATCACATCGCCCATGTACTCTTCCGGAGTACGCACTTCCACGGCCATGATCGGCTCGAGGATGACCGGCTTGGCCTTCGGGGCAGCTTCCTTGAAGCACATGGAACCTGCGATCTTGAAGGCCATTTCGGAGGAATCGACGTCGTGGACCTGGCCGTCGGTGACGGTAGCCTTGACGCCAACCACCGGGAAGCCGGCGAGGATGCCGGATTCCATGGCTTCCTGCACGCCAGCATCGATGGAAGGAATGAATTCCTTGGTGATGTGGCCGCCGGTGACTTCGTTGACGAACTCGTAGGTCTCGCCGTTCTCGGTGTCGAGCGGCTCGAAGTTCATCAGGACCTTTGCGAACTGGCCGGAACCACCGGTCTGCTTCTTGTGCGTGTATTCCTGGTTCATGACGGCCTTGCGGATCGTCTCGCGGTATGCAACCTGCGGGTTACCGACGTTGCACTCCACCTTGAATTCACGACGCATACGGTCGACGATGATGTCGAGCTGCAGCTCGCCCATGCCGGAGATCAGGGTCTGGCCGGACTCTTCGTCGGTCTTCACCTGGAAGGTCGGATCCTCGTCGGACAGCTTCGCCAGAGCGATGCTCATCTTCTCCTGGTCGGCCTTGGTCTTCGGCTCCACGGCCACCTCGATCACAGGATCCGGGAAGGTCATGGATTCGAGGGAGATCGGGGACTTCTCGTCGCACAGGGTATCACCGGTGGTGACGTTCTTCAGACCCACGAAGGTGTAGATGTTGCCGGCTTCGGCGGCATCCACCGGGTTCTCCTTGTCGGCGTGCATCTGGAAGATCTTGCCGACGCGTTCCTTCTTCTCCTTGGTGGAGTCGAGGACGGTGTCGCCCGGCTTGACGGAACCGGAGTACACGCGCACGAACACGAGCTTGCCGTAGAACGGGTGGGTGGAGATCTTGAAGACCAGTGCGGAGAACGGATCATCGGTGGTCGGCTTGCGGTCGATCTCGATGGACTCGTCCTGCGGGTCGAAGCCGACGATGGACGGAACGTCCTCCGGGCTCGGCAGGTAGTCGACGACGGCGTCCAGCATCGGCTGCACACCCTTGTCCTTGAAGGCGGAGCCGCAGAGCACCGGGTAGGCCTCACGGTTGATGGTGAGCTTGCGGATGCCGGCGCGGATCTCGTCCTCGGTCAGTTCGCCGGACTCGAGGTACTTCTCGAGCAGCTCCTCGTCGGACTCGGCGACCTGGTCGAGCAGCTCGGAACGATACTGCTCAGCCTTGTCCTGCAGGTCGGCCGGGATGTCGGTGGTGTCGTAGTGGGCACCCAGATCGCCGGAAACGTCGTTCCAGACGTAGGCCTTCATGCGGATAAGGTCGACGACGCCGGCGAAGTCGTTCTCAGCGCCGATCGGCAGCTGGACGACCAGCGGGGTCGCGCCCAGCTTGGTCTTGATGGTGTCGACGGAGTAGTAGAAGTCAGCGCCGAGCTTATCCATCTTGTTGATGAAGCAGATACGCGGAACGCCGTACTTGTCAGCCTGACGCCACACGGTCTCGGACTGCGGCTCCACGCCTTCCTTGCCATCGAACACGGCGACAGCACCATCGAGCACACGCAGGGAGCGCTCCACCTCGGCCGTGAAGTCCACGTGGCCAGGGGTATCGATGATGTTGATCTGGAACTTCTGCTTCTCGTCATGGGTCTGACGGTTCCAGAAGCAGGTGGTTGCGGCGGACTGAATGGTGATGCCGCGCTCCTGCTCCTGAGCCATGAAGTCCATCGTCGAGGCGCCATCGTGGGTCTCGCCGATCTTGTAGTTCTTACCGGTGTAGAACAGAATACGCTCGGTGGTAGTGGTCTTACCGGCATCGATGTGAGCCATGATGCCGATGTTACGGATCTGGTTGAGATCATTGAGCACGTCTAGTGCCATGATTGTTCCTTAACTCTCGTTCTCGACTAATTACCAGCGGTAATGAGCGAAGGCCTTGTTGGCCTCTGCCATCTTATGAGTATCCTCGCGGCGCTTGACAGAAGCACCGAGGCCGTTGGAGGCATCGAGGATTTCGTTGGCCAGACGCTCAGCCATGGTCTTCTCGCGACGGGCGCGGGAGAAGTCGGTGAGCCAGCGCAGGGACAGCGTGTTGGCGCGGCCCGGCTTCACTTCGACCGGGACCTGGTAGGTAGCGCCACCGACACGGCGGGAGCGAACCTCGAGGGACGGACGGATGTTGTCCAGAGCGCGCTTGAGAACGGCGACCGGCTCCTGGTCGGTCTTCTCCTTGACCATGTCGAGAGCGCTGTAGACGATGTCCTCGGCGATCGACTTCTTGCCGTCAAGCAGAATCTTGTTGATGAGCTGTGCCACAACGGTGGAACCGTAGATCGGATCCGGCAGCAGCTGATGCTTCTTGGAAGGTCCTTTACGTGACATATCTCTTACTTCGCCTTCTTTGCTCCGTACAGGGAACGACCCTGCTTGCGATCCTTCACACCCTGGGTATCGAGGGCGCCACGAACGATGTGGTAACGAACACCCGGCAGATCCTTGACACGGCCGCCGCGAACGAGCACGATGGAGTGCTCCTGCAGGTTGTGGCCTTCGCCCGGGATGTATGCGGTGACTTCCACACCGGAGCTCAGGCGCACACGGGCGACCTTACGCAGTGCCGAGTTCGGCTTCTTCGGGGTGGTGGTGTAAACACGGGTGCACACGCCACGACGCAGCGGGCTTCCCTTCAGTGCCAAAGTCTTGGACTTCTTCGGCTTTGCCTGACGTCCCTTACGGACGAGCTGTTCAATAGTAGGCAACTTGAATTCTCCGATTCAGTGGTTTCTCTTGGTTTCGTGTGACCGCCGCACTGCACCCACACTCCACGACACTGAATCGTAAAGATAGCCACAGTCCACCGGCCCGATGGCCCGTCCCTCTCTCACCGCCGCATTGCTGCGCGTGATGCAATCGAGTTCCGGGATATCCCAACCCGCACGCCTGTTACATAAGGCATGCCGTTGGCACACACGAATTACCAGTATACGGGTCTGCCGGACAAGGCTGGATAATCGTGTCGCGACAGCAACGGCCGTTATACGAAGAGTGGCTCCGACGCCATCCTGGCATCGGAGCCACTCTCCCACGCGCCACCTTGCGCGCATCGCTTCAAACCTCTGAGTCTTTTCATAACCCCATGCGGCCCGGCGTCCTCGCCGTACTGCCTATGCCGCCATCTCGAATCGCTATATTCGGTTGTTCTTCAGTTATATCTTGAAGGCGTTGCGCATGGGCCTCACGGCCATCGGCGCTTCATTGCGACCTGACGAATTCTCGACCGATCCGCAACTCCGGCCTTCACCTTTAGTATACCGCAAACGAACATATGACACGGGGCAAAACACCCCTAAATCCCAATATTTTCAATACCTAACCGAACTTCAGCGCAAAGCAACACAATCTAACATCGCCATGGAAAAACAGGTCAAAACAGAACAGCCTCTGAACCGTTCTGTACGGTTCAGAGGCTGCCTGGCCGATGCCACGAATCATATTCAGGCGTTGACCGTTTCCTCGGACTCATCCTTGACGGCGTCCCCGGCTTCCGAAGCCTTGGCCGCGGAACCCTTCTCGCCATTGTCGGAATCCGGGTGGATCTGATGCTTGTCATCGTGCTCGCGCCACCAGCTGGACAGCACCGAACCGGAGATGTTGTGCCATACGCTGAAGAAGGTGGACGGCACGGCGGCAAGCGGGTTGGACGCGAAGGAGCTCAAGGCCAACGTGGCGCCCAAAGCGGAATCCTGCATGCCGACCTCGAAGGTGATGGCCTTCTGCTGCGCGTAGCGGAAGCCCTTCGGATACACCTTGTACATGAGCTTGGAGAAGCCGAAGCCCAGCGCGTAGCCGCACAGGTTGTGCAGGATGACCACCGGGATGGCAAGCAGCGAGGATGCCACGAACAGCTTCGGACCATTGGCGGCGACCACGACGCCGATGATGAGCAGGATGGCGACCTGGGACACGATCGGCAGCGCCACCGTGACCTTCTCGATCTTCTCCTTGAAGATGGCGTGGCAAATCACACCGAGCGCGATCGGGAACAGCACCACCTTGACCGCGTTGAGGAACAGGGACTCGACCGGCACGGTCACATACTGGGAGGCGAGCCACTGCATCAGCAGAGGAATCATGAACGGCGCGCACAGCGTGGACAGGATGCCGATGGACACGTCAAGCGCCACGTCGCCACGGCTCAGATAGCTCATCACGTTGGATGAGGTGCCGGACGGGCAGCAGCCGACCAGAATCACGCCCACGGCAAGCGGGCCGTCGAGACGGAAGATCCAGCACAGCAGCACGGCCACCAACGGCATGATCACGAAGTGGGCCACCGTGCCGACGACGACCATCAGCGGCTGGGTGAGGATACGCTTGAAATCGTCGAGCGTCAGCGTCAGGCCCATGCCAAACAGCACGATGCCCAGGAAGTATCCGGTGTAGGACTTGCCCCACAGGCTGGTTTGCGGCACGAAGTAGTTGAACACGGCCCATACGATCACGATCACGGTGAACCATTTGGTGAGCCAATCACCAAACGCCTTGATCTTCTGCATTATCGTTTCCTCTTTTCTCAATCACGTTTCCATGGAAGTCATTTCCGAGGAAAACAAAACGGGACCGGCTTTCTGCCGACCCCGTCGTGACATCTTCCGTTGGAATTGCCTACAAATTAGGCACCCATCCATCAAGTGCGTAACATTCCGTTCACATAATGAACATCACATGGCAGCCGAAAGCGCAACACGCCGACGCGCGCACATCCAAAAAATCGTGTATAGTATCCATTCGTTGCGCTTCCGCATGGAAGTGAGAACATGGTGGCTATAGCTCAGTTGGTAGAGCATCTGATTGTGGTTCAGAAGGTCGCGCGTTCGAGCCGCGTTAGCCACCCCGGTGAAACCTCGGAAGAAATTCCGAGGTTTTTTGCTATCCGCGGAGGCCGAACGCGCGGAACCAGACTTTCCCGATCGCAAGCAACCCACAACAAAAGGAACGACCATGCTGTCTTTCGAAAACGACTACTCCTGCGCCGCGACGCCGGAAATCATCGCCCGTCTCGCCGAAACCGCGCCCAACCAGTATCCCGGCTACGGCACCGACGACGTCTGCGAAAGCGCCAAAGCCAAAATCCGCGAGGCCTGCGCATGCCCGGACGCCGAAATCTTCTTCCTCGTCGGCGGCACTCAGACCAACCAGGTCGTCATCGACGCCATCACCCCGCCGTATGCGGGCGTGGTGGCGGCCACCACCGGACATGTGAACGTGCATGAGGCGGGCGCTATCGAATTCACCGGCCACAAGGTGCTCACGCTCCCCCACCATGACGGCAAAATCAACGCGGATGAACTCGGCGAATACTGCGCCACGTTCTACGCGGACGGCAACTACACGCATATGGTGTTCCCCGGCTGCGTGTACATTTCGCAGGCCACCGAATACGGCACGCTGTACACGCTGGCCGAGCTCGAGGCGATCCGCAAGGTCTGCACGAAGTACGACATGCCGTTGTTCATCGACGGCGCGCGTCTCGGCTACGCGCTGACCGCCACCGGCAACGACGTGACGATCGAGGACATCGCGCGTCTCGCCGACGTGTTCTATATCGGCGGCACCAAGGTGGGCGCGATGTTCGGCGAGGCCGTGGTGTTCACGCACGGCAACATGCCAAAGCATTTCGTGACGATCGTCAAGCAGCATGGCGCGCTGCTGGCCAAGGGATGGCTGCTGGGACTGCAGTTCGACACGTTGTTCACCGACGGCCTGTACCTGCGCATCGCCCGCCACGCCAACGATGCCGCGGACCGTATCCGCAAGGTGCTGGTGGAACGTGGCTACACGCTGACTTTCGATGCGCCGACCAACCAGATCTTCGTCACGCTCGACAACGAGACCTCCGAACGTCTGCAACGCGACGTCCGTCTCGGCTTCACGGAAAAGGCGGACGACACGCATACCGTGATGCGCATCTGCACCAGCTGGGCCACGACCGACGAGCAGGTGGACGAGCTGGTCGCACTGCTGTAAAAGACAGTCCGCAAAACAAGGAAAGCCGGGAAATCGCTCCCGGCTTTTCGCTTATGTATAACGATTGTATTGCGATTGCGGCAGGCGCCATTCAGCGACGGTTATCGGCGATCGCCTCACGTTCCATCGCGACGAACTTACGTACGGACGATTCCACCGAATAATTGGTTTTCGTATGTTCGGCGTAGGTGCCGCCCCACTTGGCGAGCTGCGCCGGATGGTCGATCCACCAGTCGATACGACGGGCCAGCGCGTCCACATCGTCCACGGGGAACAACGATTCGTCCAGCAGCGCGAACTGGCCGGCCGCGCTCAGCGACGACGAGGCGATCACCGGCACCAGACCGGCGGCCATGCCTTCGATGACACTCACCGATTCGAGATCGGCGATCGACGGATGCACCAGCAGATCGCCGGAACGCAGCAACGCCGGCATGTCGGCATTCCGGTGGAATCCGATCGAAGCCGGACGAGACAACAGCCGTCCGGCCATACGCTGCAACCTCTTCTTAAGCGGCCCGGTGCCGGCGATCACCAATTCGATGTCCTGCGCGTGACGGCAGCGGGCGATCGCCCGGATCAACGCGACATGGTTCTTCTCATTGGTCAGTCGTCCCGACGCGACGATACGGAACGGCACCGGCGACGGCGGGCCGGACTTATTGCCTTGCGCTGCCGCTTCGGCGTGAACCGCGATTCGTAGCCGTTGGAGATGACATGCAGCTTCGACTTGTATCCATGCGAGCGCAGCAGGCTCGCACCCAATTCGGTCGGCACATGCACATGGTCGATCTTGCGGTACAGCCATATGTCGAACAGCCAGTAGATGAACGAGTCGATGCCGGGCACATATTTCAAAGGCCCCGCGGAATACGTGACGTTCTCCGGCTGCACGTGGTAGCCGGCCGTAACGGCGATGCCCATCTGTTTGGCGACCTTGCAGGCATGCTGGCCGAAACGGAACGGCGTGTAGATATGCACCACGTCCACACCATCGAACGCCTTGCGAAACAGCGTGTCGCTCGGCTCGGCGAACTGCATCTGCTGCTTCTTCGCCACCCAGCTGACCAACGGCACATGATTGACGCGCGCGGGATATTCGGGCGCGCCGATGCCCACCAAACGGACATGATGCCCCTGGCGCTCCAGCTCCTGCGCCCACTGCAACGCCGAATTCGAGGTGCCATTGCCCCGATTCCCCGACGTGTCGACCACCATGGCAATGGTCAGGGGGCGCTGCGTTTCATTCTTCTCATTCTCGGACATGCGTTCCATCCTACGCCGATGGCACAATAGAAGTCATGACTGAAGAGAATCGTGCCCTCGGCACTCCGCTTGGCAAGCATCCGACCCGTGTTCTGTTCCTTGGCTCCGGCGAGCTGGGCAAGGAAGTCACCATCGAACTGATGAGACTCGGCGCATGGGTGTGCGCGGCCGATTCCTACGCCGGCGCGCCGGCACAACAGGTGGCGCACGAATACCGCGTGCTCGACATGGCCAACGCGGACCAGCTGCGCGCGCTGTTCGACGAAATCCAGCCGGACATCATCGTGCCGGAAGTCGAGGCAATCGCCACCTCCGAACTCGCGGCCGCCGCAGCACGTGGCGCGCAGGTGGTGCCAAGCGCCGAAATCGCGGCGATCTGCATGGATCGCGAACGCCTGCGCGTGCTCGCACACGAGGAACTGGGACTGCCGACCACCCCGTACCGTTTCGCCGGCTCTCTGGAAGAACTACGTGAGGGCGCGCAAATCGTCGGCTATCCATGCGTGGTCAAGCCGATCATGAGCTCCTCCGGCCACGGACAGTCCGTGGTACGTTCCGCGGATGCGATCGACGCCGCATGGACGGAAGCGCAGGAAGGCCGCCGCGCACACGACGAAGGCGACGTGTCGCGCGTGATCGTGGAGGCGCTCGCCCCGCTCGACTACGAGCTGACCGTACTGACCGTCAGCTCCAGCGCCGGCATCGTGACCTGCGCTCCGATCGGACAGCGTCAGGAAAGCGGCGACTACCGCGAATCCTGGCAGCCGGCCACCTTCACGCCGGACGTGCTCGAACAGGCGCAGCACATCGCACGAACCGCCGTGGAAGGTCTGGTGGCGAAGGCCCAGGCTTCCGGCGAAAAAGGCTGGGGCGTGTTCGGCGTCGAACTGTTCGTGCTGACCGACGGAAACGTGCTGTTCAACGAGGTCTCCCCTCGTCCGCACGATACCGGCATGGTCACCATGGCTTCCCAGCGGTTGAGCGAATTCGCATTGCACGCGCGCGCGATCCTCGGCCTGCCGATCGCACAGGAACATGTCGCCCTGTCGATTCCGGAAGGCACCGTCGCGGCAAGCCATGCGATCGTCGTCCAAGGCGATGGCGAAGCGGAATTCCGCAACGTCGCCGCCGCGCTCGCCGAACCGGGTACCGACCTGCGTGTCTTCGCGAAGCCGGAAGTGCATGGGCACCGACGCATGGCGGTCGCGCTGGCCGTCGGCGCGGCGGGCTACGCGCTGGGGCGGAAAAAATACCCGGATCGCGTGATCGAGGTGGAAACCGCGCCGAAATCCGGCAACGCCGAGGTGGACGCGCTCATCCGCGAGGCGCGCGGCCAACTGGATCAGATTGCCGCCGCCAACGACGCGATTGCCGACCCGGCGCTTTCCCGCCAGATCGAGGATATCGAGGCGACCTGCCGCCTGATTTTGCAGCGGCTCGAGGAACAGCCGAACATGCTCTCCCAGCTTCGCACGTTCCTGCGCTACTATCTCCCCGCGACGCTCAAGCTCTTAAACGCCCGCGCCGCGCTGGAAGCGGAGGTCAGCGCCGGGCAGAGCGCGGACATCGCCGCGCGCATCGCCAAGGCCGTCGAGCAGGTGCAGTCCGCGTTTCACAAGCAGCTTGACGCGCTCAACGAATTCCGCTTCATCAATCTGGAAAGCGAAATGGACGTGCTGGCGGACATGCTCAAATCCGACGGTCTGACCGCCGAGCCGGACGCGCCCGCCGCCAAGGAAGCGGAAGCGCCGCAGGAGGACGACCCCTTCGCCTCGCTCTTCGCCAAGGGGGAAAAGAAGTAAATGGGTGAATTTTCCGGATTCGCGCTCGTGCCCGAGCAGGGCGCAATCCCGCAGAAGGGGCAGCTCGATCCCGACATGCAGCGGCGCATCGAGGCGATGGCCGCGCGCATCGACCTGAGCGACAACGCCGCCGTGATGGGCTTCGGCGCGCGGGCGCAGAAGGAAATGGGCGCGTTTTCGGATATCGCGCTCCAGCAGATGCTCCGGCAGGATATCAAGCCGCTGGAAAGCGTGATGCAGACGCTGGCCGAGCAGATCAAGGCCTGCTCGTTCACGGCGCAGGCCAAGGGGCTTTTCCGCCGGGTGTTCGGCGGCGCGGCGCCGCTCGCCGAGGTGCAGGCCGCTTATGAAAAGGCCATCCCCAAAATCAACGCCTGCGCGGACGAGATGACCGACCGCCGCGTTGCGCTCATGCGCGACAGCGCGCTGCTGGATCGCCTGTACGAGCGCAACGAGGGGCTTTACCGCGAGCTGTGCTCGCTGATCGTCGTCGGCGACGAAGCCGTTGCGCAGGCAAGGGCGCGGGGCGAAAACCCGCAGAACGTCCCCCGAATTGAGCGGCGCGTGCA
>ERZ779877.1074-NODE-1074-length-25417-cov-4.161501_pt1 | contig 25417 bp, 18 predicted proteins | sample MGYA00511556_ERZ779877 | MGnify/ENA primary metagenome ERZ779877 (study PRJEB29588, sample SAMEA2159338) | human gut metagenome | biome: human gut; feature: human-associated habitat; material: faeces | place: Denmark | collected 2008/2010 ...
CGTTAATCTTAATAAAAAGTAAATTATAAATATAAAATCGAACGCCATGAAATATTTGTCCATCGCCATTACCCTTTTGGCCATTTTGAATAGTTGCACTCAAGAATATTTGTTTTCTCCTACAGATAGTACAGTTTCCATCGTAGGAAATTTATCAGTCCCGTTTCAGGACAATACAGCCAGAGGTATCAGGTCCAATTACCTACCAGATGGAAGTTGCATATCATTCTATAGTTCAGGAGGAATATCTGCCGACAATTTATTACTAACCTATGAAAAGGAAAGATGGAATTTCCCTACTGAACTACAATGGAATCCAGAACGATCTGAAGCTACTATCACCGCCTATTACCCATATATAGAAAAAGACTTTTGTCCCTATGAAAAAGACGGAAGTCTAAAAGATATATTGTATAGTACTGGCATTTTCAAATACCAAAGTCCTATTACTCTGCAATTCAATCATATATTCTCACAACTTATTTTTCAAGTTAACGCTCGCCTAAATTCTCATTTAGAACAAATAAGCTTTACCCCTTCTATTTCAATAAATAATATTGATTGGCGACATGCACAACTGACATATACATCAGATAAGTTGCATACACAAAAATTCACGAAACAAGAAAATGGAATTTATAAGCTGATAGTCCCACCCGCATCAAATATCTCGGTAAATATTACCTTAAAAACTTCTGAAGGTAATTATACAGCGCAGCTCACACCAACAACTTTCCAACGGGGATATCAATATAAATATAATCTTAAGTCCAATAACGAATGTGGCATAAGTACAGCAGAAGATTTTATTGCTTTTACCCATTTAATCAACGGAGAAGTTTATTCCAACAGAACGTTAGATGAATTTGGAACTTCCAATAATGGTAATTGGACATATTACTTGCTCAATGATATTTATTTCACTCCCGAACAATGTGAACGGCTACAACCTATCGGACGCATTGAGTCACAGGAAACCAATTATATGGGATTTAAGGACTGCCTGGACGGACAGAATCATGCACTATACAATTTATATCTCACCCCAAAAGAAGATATGGATTCATATGCTCTGTTTTCTTGTATAGATACAACAGGCATTGTCAAAGACTTGAACATAGTAAATGCTTCATTCACCGGAAGTCATATTTGCAAATACGAAGCTATACTTGCAGGAAGAAATAATGGCACTATAATCGGATGTCATATCAAGGGCAATAATACTTTTGTAGAAATGAATGACAACAAACCAGGAGGAATGGTTGGTATCAACAAAGGATGCATTATAAACAGTTCATCTGAGAACATTGATTTTCAACACCCCAACGGGAAAGTTGGTGGAATTTCTTACAGCAATTCAGGTAAAATACTAAATTGCTATACAAGTGAATGCAATTTTCTTCATACTCAGGCTGGAGCAGGCATCTGCTATACAATGGAACCTAGGAGTGAAATGAAAAATAGCTATGCTTATACGACCGCCGGATATCCGTCAAAGAAAAAATATGCAGCACTTGTCTACTCCGCAAACAACTGTATAATAGAATGCGGATTATCTTGTGACGATGACATAAAAACGGTTTACGGTAGCTATCAAGCTACTCTCAAAGAGATATATACTTATGATGCACAGACCATGAAAACCCAAAATGGAATATTAGTCATGGATATACTCAATAATTGGATTGAGAACAATGCTTCTCTTTACCCTCAATATACTTTCTATGACTGGATTACAGGAGATACCCCTCCTATCATCATACAACAACCATAGATTATGTTTTTTTTATACTCAAGGACAATACGTATGCATAAAATGTTGTATTTTTGCCGCAAAATCTGTTTCTCATGGAAAAAAATAAAAAATTAGTGATTATTATAGCGGCCTTAATCGTTGTGGTTGCCGGAGTTTCATTTTTAGCGTTCAACGAGTTTCGCAAAAATAGAGAAATGACCGAGGTATTCGCTGTCGAAAAGGAAGAAATGGAAAACGAATACAGTACTTTCGCCACTCAATATGATGAGCTTCAAGTACAAATAAATAATGACTCCCTGCGCGAAAAACTGGAAAGTGAAAAGTTGAAGACACAGCGCTTGCTGGAAGAACTGCGACAAGTAAAAAGCAGCAATGCAGCAGAAATCATACGTCTTAAGAAAGAGCTGAAGACGGTACGTGCCGTATTGAGAAGTTATGTCATGCAAATAGACTCACTCAATCGTCTGAACGCAGCCTTAATGGTAGAAAATCAGGAAGTGAAAAGCAAGTATACAGCCGCAACTGCACAAATCAACACGCTCGCGGCAGAAAAAAAGAATTTGAACGAAAGAGTATCGCTGGCTGCACAGCTTGATGCAACGAATATCTCTGCACTTCCGATGAACAAGCGAGGCAAGAAAGCACGTAAGGTAAAAGACGTGAAAAAGATTGCTATATCATTTACCATCGTCAAAAACATTACGGCTAAGACTGGTAACAAGACGATTTATGTGCGTATCGCCAAACCGAACAATGAAATTCTATCAAAAGGTAATACAACATTCCAATATGAAGATCGCCAGATTACTTATTCAATAAAGAAATATATTGAATATACCGGTGAGGAACAAAGTGTTACTGTATACTGGGACGTAGAAGAGTTCCTTCCTTCGGGAACATACAATGTTTATATATTTGCCGACGGCAATATGATTGGCCAGAATTCATTTGAAATGGAATAATACCTTTATGAGAAAAAAACCGATCTATTTCATACTAGGTCTTATGCTCTCGACAGTATTCATGTTGTCGTGTGGAGAAGATCGTTCCGGAGAATATTATGCCTTGATTGGAAGCAAGACATGGATTTATGAAACCATGCAACAGAACTATTTGTTCTACGAAGACCTTCCTGCTGAAGACGGTCTTGATTTTTTCGATAAGCCTGCCGACTTTCTGGAGTCGGTTGTATCCGATCAGGATAAAAAAAACGGAGTAACCTTCTCACACATTGACTCCGTAAAAACGACACGCGTACTAAGCAATAATCCTACTTATGGAATTGAAGGTACATTGGTTCGTGGTACCGACGGCGACTATTATTATACCATTTTATATGTTCAGCCTGAATCACCGGCAAGCGAAGCAGGACTGAAGCGAGGTGACCACATCTGCATGGCTAACGGAACCAAGCTCAGCAGCAGTAATTATGCTGGATATATCCAGACACCGACAACGGCTTATACATACAAGGTAGCCAGAAAAGGTGAAAGTACTACACCCGATACGCTAGAGATACCCATGCCTCAGCCACGTATAATTGAAGAACCCAGTGTCTATCTGACACGGAATTTTACAACATCAAACGGGAAGAAGGTTTTCTATATCATGTATAATAGTTTCGAAACTTCTGAAGAGTCAGACCTGAAAAGCAAATTTGCAGAAGGACTGGCCTCTTCTCCCAATGATATTGTCCTGGATCTAAGATACAATCCGGGAGGATATGTTTCTACCGCTCAATTGCTTAGCACAATACTTGCTCCATCCAATGCAATGGGACAAAACTGCTTCAACCTGATCTTTAACGACAAGTTGAATAAAGTGGAGAATTATGCATTCGATCCGGCATTACTGCAAGGAGTTTCCAATGCCTCGTACGAACATCTATATATCCTGACGACAAGCAATACCGCTTCGGCCTCGGAACTGGTTATCAATTGCCTGCGTCCGTATCTGGGTGACAAACTGCTTCAAGTAGGAGAAAATACCTTCGGCAAGAATGTAGCCCAAAGTTTGTTTACGAATGCTTCATACTCAAAACTGGAATTTTGGCTGACTACTGCATATATCAGCAATTCAGAAAACTACTACGATTACTACACCGATGGATTAAAATCCGATTATACCGTCAGTGAAGACGTATCAGGATACTTGGGAGAATTAGGCACTGAACAAGATGCATTAATGGCTGCCGTATTGCATCACATCGAAAATGGCAGTTTTCCAGCCGTAGAAACTCCTGAAACGCAATCTGCTGTCAGTCGCAACTTCGGAATGAACCAAACTCCGCGGGTCATATTCAATTCCATTGCACATAAACTCAAGTACTCTAAAATAACCAAATATTAATTAACTCAGGCCAATAAGCTAAAAAAGCAAAAAAGCATTAATGCAATAATCCTTTTCAACCTTTTTACTTGGTGGATTGTTTATATTGTGATACATTTGCAATGTTGCATAAGCAACTAAAACCTAAAGTAGAATCGGTAATGAAAAGAGTTTTAAGTTTCATTTTATTGTTCGGGCTGGCTCTGAGCAGTTATGCCCAACGAATCCTAAACCTGGACAGTTGTCGTGCATTGGCTCTCTCGAACAACAAAGAACTACGCATCGCACAAGAGAAAGTAAATGCCGCACATTATCAGCAGAAAGCAGCATTTACCAACTTTCTGCCCAAGATAGATGTTACAGGGAGTTACATGCGTACCCAAAAAGAAATATCGCTACTAAACGATGACCAGAAACAGGTTATCGGTAACATGGGTACAAGCGTAGGAAACGGACTGCAACAATTGGGACAGGAATTGCAACAGGTAGCTATGCAACATCCTGAACTCCTTCCTCTCCTTACCCCTTTGAATAATGTGATGGGTAAAATACCAGGAGCACTCAATCAAGCCGGACAAAGTATTCTTGACGCATTCCGCACCGATACAAGAAATCTGTATGTCGGAGCAGCTACACTGACCCAGCCCATTTTCATGGGAGGAAAAATCATCGCATACAACAAGATTACCAAATATGCAGAACAGCTTGCTCAATCGCAACATGCTACAGGAATGCAGGATGTCATATTGAGTACAGACCAGGCTTACTGGCAAGTCATTTCCCTCGTGAATAAAAAGAAGCTGGCCGAAAGTTTCTTACAACTAGTACAGAAGCTGGACTCCGATGTAAGTAAGATGGTTGCAGAAGGTGTAGCAACCACTGCCGACGAACTTAGTGTTAAAGTAAAAGTAAATGAAGCCGAAATGACCCTGACACAAGTAGAAGATGGACTCAGTCTATCGAAAATGGTACTATGTCAACTCTGTGGCATCCCCTTAAACACAGATATCCGACTGGCAGACGAGAATATGGAAAATCTTACCTTACCTGATATGTATACAGAAAGTAATGTAAGTACAGCCTTCGCCAACCGCGAGGAATTGAAATCACTGGAGCTTGCAGAAAAGATTTACCGTCAGAAAGTCAATGTTACGCGCGCAGAATTTCTTCCTTCTGTCGGACTGACAGCCAACTACTTGTTTTCCAACCCGTCACTAGTCAACGGATTTGAAAATAAATTCAGAGGAATGTGGGGAATCGGAGTCATTGTAAAAATACCTGTATTCCACTGGGGAGAAGGTATTTATAAAGTAAAGGCAGCCAAAGCAGAAGCCAATATAGCCCGCTACCAGCTGGAAGATGTAAAGGAGAAAGTGGAACTACAAGTTACCCAAAGCTCATATAAAGTAAACGAAGCCGTCAAAAAGCTGAACATGGCAGAAAAGAATATGGAAAAAGCTGAAGAAAATCTCCGATATGCTAACCTGGGCTTTAAGGAAGGAGTCATTCCAACCAGTAACGTACTCGAAGCACAGACAGCCTGGCTCTCAGCACAATCTGGAAAAATCGATGCTCAAATCGATTTGAAAATGAGTGAAATATATTTAAACAAATCAATGGGAACATTAAAATAACAAACCAATATGACCGAAAAATCTCAACGCAGCAATATCATGCTGGCATTCTTTACACTTGCAGCTGTAATTGTTATTGTAAGCATTATCGGGTTCTTTACCCTCGGAAAAGGTCCTGAAATCATTCAAGGACAAGCAGAAGCGACCGAATATCGTGTATCAAGCAAAGTACCGGGACGTATTCTTAAATTCCTGGTAGACGAAGGTGACAAGGTTAAGGCAGGCGATACACTTGCCATACTCGAGGCCCCCGATGTTCAGGCCAAATTGTCGCAAGCACAAGCTGCAGAAGAAGCGGCACAAGCCCTAAATGAAAAAGCAATACGAGGCACTCGTTCCGAACAACTCCAGGCTGCCTTCGAAATGTGGCAAAAAGCAAAAGCCGGACTGGAAATAGCCGAGAAATCATACAACCGTGTCAACAGACTGTATGAAGAAGGAGTCATGTCGGCCCAGAAACGTGACGAAGCAAAAGCCCAATATGATGCGATGGCTGCTACCGAACGAGCTGCAAATGCACAATATACCATGGCCAAGAATGGTGCTCAACGTGAAGATAAGGCTATGGCCGCAGCTCAGGTAGAACGTGCCAAAGGTGCCGTAGCCGAAGTTACATCTTACATCAATGAAACTTATCTGATCGCTTCTGCCGACGGAGAAGTGACAGAAATTTTCCCAAAGGTAGGCGAACTGGTCGGTACGGGTGCTCCCATCATGAATGTAGCCCAAATGAATGACATGTGGGTAACTTTCAACGTACGGGAAGATTACCTGAAAGACTTCACCGTAGGAGGTGAAATCAGCGCCTATGTACCGGCTTTGGAAAAGAACGTTACATTCAAGGTCACTTATATGAAAGACCTAGGTACTTATGCTGCCTGGAAAGCAACAAAAACAACCGGACAGTTTGACCTGAAAACATTCGAAGTAAAAGCTAAACCAGTACAGCCTGTAGAAAACTTACGCCCGGGAATGTCGGCTATCATTGAAAAATAAAAAACAGTCATGTCAATAACCATCCATAAACGCCTGTTACAGATTGCAAAGCGAGAAGTAATGCGCATTGCAACCAAACCAATGTATCTGTTCTGCATGGTAATAGCCCCTGTCTTCAGTTATATATTCTTCACAACACTGATGAGCAGCGGACTACCTACCAATATGCCGGCAGGTGTAGTGGATTTAGATAACACCTCAACGACTCGTACAATCATACGTAACCTGGACGCTTTTCAGCAGACAAAAATTGTAGCTCATTACAATAGCTTTAACGAAGCCAGAGAAGCTGTACAGCGCGGAGAAATTTACTCATTCTATTACATACCACAAGGGACGACAGAAAAAGCAATCGCAGGCAGACAGCCTAAAGTTTCTTTTTACACAAACTTTTCGTACCTGATAGCCGGCTCACTGCTTTACCGAGACCAACGTACCATGAGCGAACTGGCTTCGGCGGCCATCGGACAAAGTACCTTACTGGCTAAGGGCGCTACAGAAGACCAGGCTATGGCCTTTCTGCAACCCATTGTGATAGATACACATGCCCTGAACAATCCGTGGCTGAACTATTCCGTATATTTGTGCAATACACTTTTCCCAGGAATATTGATGCTGCTCATCTTTCTGGTTACAGCCTACACCATAGGCGTAGAAGTGAAAGAAAATACAGCAAAGGAACTGATGCACATGGCAGATAATTCCATCGTCACAGCACTGGTAGGGAAACTATTGCCACAGACCATCATTTTCTTCATCATCGCTGTATTCTATAATGTATATCTTTATGGATTCCTGCATTATCCGTGTAACAGCGGCATATTCCCCATGCTTTTGGCGGGACTGTTACTTGTTCTTGCTTCGCAGGCAGTAGGCATATTCTTTTTCGGATTATTCGGAACACTCCGTCTGGCACTCAGCGCCGCCTCATTGTGGGGAGTTCTGTCGTTCTCCATTTCAGGATTCACCTATCCAGTAATGGCGATGCACCCGACGCTTCAGGCACTGTGCATGTTGTTTCCTTTACGGCATTATTTTCTGCTATATGCCAATCTTGCTCTAAACGGTTATCCGCTCATTTATGCATGGCATTCTGTGGTAGCACTACTGATATTTATGCTGCTTCCATTCTTCGTACTGAAAAGATTACGTACGATTATGTTACACTATATCTATATTCCTTAAAAGCTTGATTCATGGAAAAATATTCACTCCGACATACAATACAGCAAGGGTTCAACGGATTATTCTATATTTTCAGAAAAGAGCTTAAAGCTACCATCAAAGATCAGGGAGTACTGATTTTCTTCCTGCTGGTACCATTGGCTTATCCGCTGATATATGCTTTTATCTACACCAATGAAGTGGTTCGCGAAGTCCCCACTGCTGTAATAGATGCAAGCAACACTGCCCTCAGCCGAAAATACATCCGCATGGTAGACGGAACACCGGATGTACACATACAATCTTATTGTGCTGACATGGAAGAAGCCAAACAACTGCTGAAAGAGCAGAAAATATATGGCATTATTTATATACCCGAAAGCTTCAGCCGCGATATAGCCGAAGGAAAGCAGACACATGTAAGCATCTATTGCGACATGAGTGGCATGCTGTACTATAAAGCTATTCTGCTGGCAAATACAGAAACCTCTCTGAAAATAAACAAAGACATTCAGATAAAACGCTTAGGGAATACGACTGAGCGGCAAGATGAAATCAGTACAACTCCTATAGAATATGAATCGGTTTCGCTATTCAATCCACAAGACGGATTTGCCAGCTTTCTGATTCCGGCTGTACTGATACTGATCATACAACAAACACTACTGTTGGGAGTAGGTCTGTCAGCAGGTACGGCACGTGAAACGAACCGTTTCCGCGATCTCGTTCCTATCAGCCGACAATATCAGGGAACCTTACGCATCGTCATGGGCAAGTCTTTGGCCTACCTGATGATTTACGCTGTCATGGCGGCATATATTCTGTGCGTCGTTCCCAAACTGTTCAGTCTGGTACAGCTTGCACAACCTGCAACGCTGTTCTGGTTTACACTGCCTTACTTGCTGGCATGTATTTTCTTTGCCATGACTTGCTCGATTTTCATCCACCACAGAGAATCGTGCATGCTGATTTTCGTATTCACCTCCGTACCTCTGTTGTTCATATCAGGTATATCGTGGCCAGGAGCGGCCGTACCCAAGTTTTGGGAAATCTTCTCCTGGATATTCCCATCCACTTTTGGTATAAACGGTTACGTTCATATCAATACCATGGGAGCGACATTACACGATACCTTACCGCAAATCAGAGCATTATGGATACAGACCGTCGTTTACTTTTTCACAACCTGCTTTGTATACCGGCGCCAGATTATGCTGAGCCGTAAGCATGCTATGGACCGTCTGAAAGCATACAGGAAGAAGAAACGACTTCTAGTTAACTAAAATCAAACTCTTTCATACAGCAAAAGGCTCTTCTTTCGCTTCCAATTATTAAACGGAAGTAGAAAGAAGAGCCTTTTTTATACGATAAGACACTTACCTGTATCAATACGATTCATGCAGGCTCTCGATATATCCATACAACTTTTTGTAGAAAGCATGTCTGGTCAGTGTAGAAGCATCTCCCAATATAATCAGCTTCATACGGGCACGAGTAATAGCTACATTCATACGACGCAAATCATTCAAAAAACCAATCTGCCCTTCTTCATTGGCACGCACCAGACTGATGAGAATAACATCACGCTCCTGCCCCTGAAAGCCATCGACAGTATTGATGGTTATCGCCTGCCGGTAAGGCTTGAAAAAGGCATCATTCCGAACCAGCCGACGCAAATACTGCACCTGTGCCTTGTAAGGCGAAATCAAACCTACATCAATTCGTTCACTCAGAAACCTCTCCCGACCAATTTTGGTAATATACTCCTTTAACTGGGCAATAGACAACTCTGCCTCGGGTTTATTGATACGTCCATAATTCTCACCGACAAACTCCTCATTGCAGTCCATTCCCTCCGTATTTATCCATTCGATGGGAGTATCGAAATCGAGTATACTCCGATATTTTACTTCGGGAGCCGATTGTAACATGCCTCCATAAAACCATTCAGACGAAAAGCGCATGATTTCATCATTCATCCGATACTGAAGTTTCAACAGAGAAACCGTTTCAGGCTTGTTTTTCACGATGGTCTGCATCAACGTATGCCCCAACCCTGCCCGAAGCGCTTCCGGAGCTTTTACCGTAGGAGGAAGCTGACAATGATCGCCGGCCAGAATCACACGGTCTGCCTTTCGGATGGCAATCCAGCATGCCGGTTCCAACGCCTGTGCAGCCTCATCAATAAACAACGTGCCGAATTTCTGTCCCATCAGCAGACGGTTGGCACTGCCTACCAATGTACACGCAATGACTCGAGCCTCTGCAAACAGCGACTCATTGATACGTATTTCCAGTTCCGTGGCACGATCTTTCAGAGAATTTATCTTTTGCCGAATGGCTTCACGGTCCGTTCCCTTCCGCATTCGGGCATACAGTTCGCGAATAGCCTTACGCATACTCCACAGTTGCGGATAATCGGGATGCGACTCGAAACGCCGCTCGTAAGTAAACGAAAGCATCTTGTCGTTTACCCGACTGGGATTTCCGATACGCAGCACACTCACTCCACGGTCGACCAGCTTCTCGCTGATCCAGTCAACTGCCATGTTACTCTGTGCACACACCAGTACCTGATTTTCACGATGTAGCGTTTCGTAGACAGCTTCTACCAGCGTGGTGGTTTTACCCGTTCCGGGAGGTCCGTGTACGATTGCCACATCCTTGGCATGAAGTACCTTGTTTACTGCCTCCTCCTGCGTACGGTTCAACCACGGGAAACGTACCGGCTGGAATGAAAAAGTGGAAACGGGCTGAGTTCCATGAAAAATATCACGCAATTCTGCCAGACGGTTGTTCTTGGCACTTATTACTTGCTTCAAGGCTTCAAACATCAGCCGGTAACTGGTTTCATCGAAATACAACTGCACCCCCAGTACCTCCTTACTCTGCAAGGCAAGCAAAGCGTCTACAGAAGGAAGAATCACCACCATACGGTCTTCATCCACATAATTCACCGTCGCTACGAAATTCAGGTAATTCAGCTTACCCGATATATCCTGTGTGAAGAAACAGACCGGACGACCATACTCAAACTGATGCTCAATTTCCTTATCCTCCCGCCGTTCAACCTCTACGACCAACTGATTAAGGGCATTGTAATAATTCCGCCCCAAATTCAACGGATACCAGCACATTCCACGTTTGATTTTCCGTCCTATTCCCATCAGCTCTGTCTGTTGCTTGAACTGTTCCTTTTCATATTCGTACTCCATCTGCAACAATTCATACTGATGCTGCAAATAAAGTATCGGAGATTTTATAGTCGTATTTTCTTTCATACACCAATCATCTTACACATCCGTCACATAAGGTTATAGCCATACGTGACGTCAATCTTGATTTTTTCCTTTTGCAAAGGTAAGAGTTCTTCGAAAAAAGAGCGGCGGAAACATTGATTTATTCCCGGATTATGCGTACTTTTGTTTAGAGGCTATAAAAATAATGTAACCATGAGGAAACAAGCTGACTATATTAAACGTATTGAGATTAAAGGCCTGTGGGGAAGAAAGAATATTTCGTGGAACTTGCGTGCGGATGTCAATATTCTGAGTGGTATAAACGGAATCGGCAAAAGTACGATTCTGAATAATTCTGTACGTTACCTCAACGAACTGGAAGGACATGCGCTCACCAACGGAGTTCAACCGGGTGTTTCGTTTATCTTTTCTCCCGAGGATGCCAACTTCATCCGCTTCGATGTGATTCGCAGTTTCGACCGTCCGCTTATTAATTCCGACTTACTGGAAAAAATTGGAAATGCAAATGTCAAGACAGAATTAGACTGGCAACTGTATCAGTTACAGCGCCGGTATCTCGACTATCAGGTAAATATCGGAAACCGGATTATTGAGCTGCTCACCAGTGGAGTAGCAGAAAGCCAGGCACGCGCAGCAGATGTTTCACGTCCTAAGACCAAATTCCAGGATCTGATAGACGATTTGTTCAGCGAAACAGGCAAGAAGATAAACCGCAAAAGCAACGAAATATTATTCGAACAAGACGGTGATACACTGACTCCGTACCAACTTTCATCCGGAGAGAAACAAATGCTTGTCATTCTGTTGACTGTACTGGTGCAAGACAACCAGCCCTTTGCCTTATTCATGGATGAGCCAGAAATCTCACTTCATGTAGAATGGCAGCAACGGCTTATCGCACTTATCCGGAGCTTGAACCCGAATGTACAAATTATACTCACCACTCACTCCCCGGCTCTCATCATGAACGGATGGCTGGATGCAGTAACCGAAGTAAGTGATATAACAACTCGTTAAAACAATTACGGCTATGGGAAAAAGACTCACAGACAATCTTACTTCACTCTATATTGGAGCCGCCAATAGTCTGAAGCCCAAACAGGCACGAAGGAAAATCGTTGCCTATGTAGAAAGTTACGACGATGTTTCTTTCTGGCGTTCCCTTTTGGCCGAATATGAAAACGACAAACGTTATTTTGAGGTTATGTTGCCCTCACGCAGCTCTCTAGCCAAAGGGAAAAAGACCGTTCTGATGAACGAACTGGGTAGTCACCTCGGAGAAAACATGATAGCCTGTGTAGACAGTGATTATGACTACCTGCTTCAGGGAAGGACACAAACATCACGTTACATTATCAACAGTCCTTACGTACTGCAAACCTATGCATACGCCATCGAAAATTACCATTGCTATGCCGAAGGATTACACGAAGTATGTGTCACAGCTACCCTGAACGACCATAAACTGATTGACTTTCCGGCTTTCATGAAGCTGTATTCGGAAATAGCCTATCCTCTTTTTGTCTGGTCGGTATGGTTCTATCGTCAGCACAACCTGTCGGAATTTTCACTGCTCGATTTCTGTTCCTTCGTAAAACTGGATCAGGTCAGTACACGTCATCCGGAGAAAAGCCTCGAAATCATGTCGAAGAAAGTCAACCGTAAACTTCATGAACTGGAAAAGCGTCATGCGGCTGCCCTCGATGAAATAGAAGATATGAAAAAAGAATTCCGTACGCTGGGAGTCTATCCGGACAATACCTACATGTTCATCCAAGGACATCACATCATGGACAATGTAGTCCTGCGTCTGCTGGTTCCGGTATGTACGGTATTGCGTCGTGAACGAGAGCAGCAAATACACGACCTGGCGCTGCACGATGTACAACTCCACAACGAACTCACGGCATATCAGCGTAGCCAGATCGACGTGGAAGTAGTAATCCGAAAAAATCCTCATTACCAGTCATCGCCTCTATACAAAAAAATCCAGCAGGATATAGAGAATTTTTTTAAAATAGCCAAGTAAACGGCTTTACGGCTTTCGTATCTCGTACCCTAATCTGAGTAATCCGATACAGCCATGTACCCGACTGTTTTTTATCACATGAAAAGCCGGCTGTATATACATGTTATGCAAACAAGCAATCCGGCAGGTCAGTTCACCACTCCATTCGTTTCCTTCAGCAAAACCTGCATAACCGGCAAACACCCCACTTTCCAGTTTGCCACAATGCAATACCAGAGCACCACCAGCATAGCTCCGGCAACCTTTTAAGACTGTAGGATTAACCGAGTATTGAATCAATGCATGCCAATGAGCTGACAAATTCTGCTCTGCATATCCCCATACTAACGCATTCCATTCTTTTTTTCTTTCGACTCTTCAGTTCCCTTCTCATAACAAGCAGACATCCCGTTACGTAAAGCAAAACCCATATAATAACTGCTGCCATTGTTCTGATAATTAATTGTTGATATCCCCAGTATGCCATCACTTTCAGGACAGAAACGAAAGACATTCTCACGTCCGGTCAGTCTTTTATACCCCACTCCATTGTAAGCAGAAGCCTCAAAACTCCATCTGTTTCCTTTATACTTATAGTCTATTCCTATCGAAGCCAGAGGATAATTGGCAATGGGATAATTTACAGATAATGTAGGGAAAATGCCACACGAACTATTGGTAAACAAGGAAGTATAAGGAGATGTAAAATAGTCTTCATTCAAATTACGAACTCCTACAAACAGAAACGACTTTTTTAACTGCCACCTTATACCCAATACAGCCAACGCCAATGGAGTATTTTCTTCCTCAATATTAGAAAATCCCTGCCAGTCGTCTATCAAAGGCCTCTCATGTGTTTCGGCAATACTGATTGAAGCCATCTCCATGCCGAAATTTTTTCCTATAGGAAACTCAAACTCTGCCCGGAGCAGATTCACCCACTTTGTTCCTTTCCTGAAATCGGTCTGGAATTCGGATGTATAGGCTATACCCGTTTCCTGTGCTGCAAGACAATGACTATAGAAAGTAATCATTGACATTGCAGCATAAAAAACATTAGTACGAATTTTTTTTGCTATAACCATTTTACAAATCGCCTGATATACCAGTTCTTCACGAGCTGTGTCAGTATGCAATAAGAAAGTAAAATACCGAACAACCATGGGAAATAGCTTAACGGCAATGCTCCCAGCCCGATAGAACTTCCAAAAGGAGTAAACGGAATGATAATGCCGATAGCCATAATCAGGAAGGTCAGACCGGTAACCTGCCAGGATGCACAACTCTGTATGAACGGAATTTTCCGCGTACGAATCATGTGCACAATCAATGTCTGCGAAAGCAGTCCTTCGATGAACCATCCCGACTGAAAAAGAGTCTGATGCGCCAGCGAGTTACAGTCGAACACATACCACATCACCAAATACGTCACAATATCGAAAACCGAACTGATCGGACCGATAAAGATCATGAACCGGCTCAAATCGGATGCATCCCACTTACGAGGCTTGCGCAGATACTCGGCATCCATACGGTCGAACGGAATGGTAGTCTGCGAAATATCGTACAACAGATTCTGTATAAGCAAGTGAATAGGCAACATGGGCAGGAAAGGCAAGAAAGCACTGGCAGCCATGACGCTGAACATATTTCCAAAATTGGAACTTGCCGTCATCTTGATATACTTCGTGATATTTCCAAACGTCTTGCGGCCTTCCAGTACACCATCTTCCAGCACCATCAAATCCTTTTCCAGCAGAATAATGTCCGCACTCTCCTTTGCAATATCCACAGCCGAATCGACAGAGATACCAATATCCGACTGACGCAACGCCGATGCATCATTAATGCCGTCGCCTAAAAAGCCAACCGTATTCTGCTGGTCCTGCAAGATAGAAATAATCTGCGTTTTCTGAATAGGAGTCAGCTTAGAGAAAACCGTCGTTTCACGGACAGCCTTATGCTGCTCTTCGCTACTCATTGCAGCCAGTTCCGGTCCGGTAAGCGCATTTCCCGTTTCAATGCCTACCTGACGGGCAATAGTACGTACCACGGCATCGTTATCTCCCGACAAGATTTTTACTTCAATGCCATGCTCGTGCAACTGCCGGATGGCACTTGCCGCCGACTGCTTAGGAGGATCGAGAAACGCCAGATACCCGATAAGCACCATTTCGTTCTCATCCTTCACACAGAAATTACATTCCTTGTCCAGATAACTCTTCTGTGCCACGGCAATGACCCGCATTCCCTGCTTGTTCATCTGCTCACTGATTTCTTTTGCCTTCTGTTTCAGTTCGGGCATAAAGGGCTGCACCTTCCCTTCAAATTCGGCATACGAACAAATTTCGAGCATTTCTTCTACCGCTCCCTTGGTGATAATCTGCCGTTTTCCCTGTTTATCTTCCACCACAACCGACATACGCCGGCGAGTAAAATCGAACGGGATTTCGTCAACTTTCTTGTAATTATCCTTCAAGTGTTCCAGATCAAGATCCTTCACATGCGAAAGGATGGCCTTATCCATCAGATTCTTCAAACCAGTCTGAAAGAAACTGTTAAAGAACGCGTGGCGCAAAATACGCTTATCGTTGTCGCTTGAGCCATCGGCGTTGATGTATTTTTCCAAAACAATCTGATCGCATGTCAGCGTACCCGTCTTGTCGGTACACAAAATATTCATAGCGCCGAAATTCTGAATTGCATTCAAATCCTTCACTATCGTTTTTTTCTTCGACATGGCTACCGCCCCTTTCGACAGATTGGCTGTCACAATCATCGGAAGCATCTCCGGAGTCAATCCGACAGCCACCGATACCGCAAAGATAAAAGCCTCCAGCCAGTCACCTTTTGTCAGTCCGTTCACCCAAAAGACAAAGGGAATCATGACCAGCATGAAACGGATCAGCAGAAAACTCACCTTACTGATGCCTTTGTCGAAAGCCGTTGCCGCCCGATGTCCGATAATCCCTTTGGCAATCGTTCCCAGATACGTATTGTTTCCCGTAGCAAAAACAATTCCCGTAGCCGAACCGCTCACCACATTCGAACCCATAAAGCAAATGTTGTCCAGCTCTACCACGCTACCCTTGCTGTACTTCTCTCCTTTCGGTACCGGACACTTTTCAATCGGATCCGACTCTCCGGTAAGCGAAGACTGGCTGACAAACAAATCCTTTGCCTCAACGATACGGATATCCGCCGGAATCATGTCACCGGCAGCTATCATCACAATATCTCCGGGTACCAGTTCGGCAATGCTGATTTCTTCGTCGTGACTTCCAGCACGTTTCACATAACACGTGTTGGTCACCATCTTCAGCAACGCTTCACTCGACATGTTTGCCTTCCACTCCTGACGAAAACGGAGAATGGCGCTGCACACTACCATCACGGAAATGATGATAATAGCCGTCCAGTCCTGTTCTCCCGGATCGGCAAGCAGCACATCCAGCACGAACGAAATGATAACCAAAATCGTCAGAACACCGATAAACGGATTAATAAACGTCTTGATGAAGGTAGAAACCGGATTTTTCTTCTTTTCATGTTCCACTTCATTCTTGCCATAAAGCGACTGTCTTTCCTCTACTTCTTCCACACTGATTCCCGCCGGAGTAGTCTGAAAATAACTGAATACAGCGTCCAATGGCTGAGCTGCCGCCAAAAATACCTTCTCGGCATTAAAAGCGAACTGTGTCTTACGCTTCTTGTCCTTCCACATTGTCATACTTCGTTTACAAGTTACTACCATGTATCTTTTTCACGCTGCAAAAGTAGAACGGACACTGCAAAAAGACAGTTAGAAAACAATTAGAGTGGTATTAGAAAACTATTAGAAAAATACACAAACAGATACTTAGCTATTAGAAAACAGCCAGTTATGCAACTTAAATGGGCGTGTTTATTTTCTTTTTCACGCCTCATTGTTAAAATATAAATCCTATATATGCGGAAGTTCAATGACGAAAGTCGTTCCCTTGCCCTGCTCCGAATGTACACTGATATTTCCCTGATGCAGATGAATAATCTTCTGCGACAGCGTCATGCCGATACCATGTCCTTCCGCCATCTTCTCCTGTTCCCCTCTATAGAACAAGGTAAACAGATGCTGCTTGTCGGCTTCCGACATTCCGATGCCCGCATCCGACAAACGTACGATGGTCCACTTATCCCAGTAAGATATCTGGATAAACGAAGACTTGTCGGCAGAATACTTACAGTTATTTTCAATCAGATTCGAGAAAGCAATGTTCAGCAGATACAGATTCCCTTTCACCGTAATCAGACGGTCATCCTCTGCCTCCTCCTGTTCGAACAACAAATCGATGTGATAATCTGGATGAGCACGCAAAATAAATTCCCGAGCGTCCAGCAACAATTCGTCCAGCCGGATTTCCTGCATCTTGATATGCTCCTTCTGATAGTCGGCCTTCGCCAGATTCAACAAGCCGTCTATCAGCTTCGTCATTCTGCGAGCATCGAGCAACACGTTCTGCATTGCCTGCCTGTACTGCTCCCCGCTTCGTTCCTTCTGCAACGACAAATCCAGCTCTGCTATCAGGGCTGCCAGCGGCGTACGCAGTTCGTGCGACACATTGCTGACAAACATTTTCTGCGAGTTGAACGATACCTCCAAGCGCTCCAGCAAAGCATTGAAAGCCGTACTCAGTTCTCCCAGTTCATCTTTTTCGTTTTTCACAGGAAGCCGCCGGTTAATATGCAATGCCGTAATGGTTTCTGCTTCTTTCACAATATCCCGAATCGGTTTCAGCGACGCACGGGCAAGAAAATACCCTGCTGCAAACAGCAACGACAATCCGACAACAAACAAGACGACCAACGTTTTCTGCAACTCCAGCAAATTATCGTAGCCATATCCGTCGTAAGCAACGGCCGTTACAATGTAGTCTTTCCCTCCGAACGAATAGCGTATTCCCACAGCCTGATACTTGCCAATATAGAACTCCATCTCCTTTTCTTTCAGAATACGGTCTATCATGGCACGGTCTTCCTTGATAATATCGTTCTGTACCGCATCGTGATAAAGCATCTGGAAGTCGGCAGAATAGACAGCCACTTCCACTTCGTTGATAAACTTCTTGTTGTTCAGATAAATAGACTGCATGGTCTGTGCATCTACCTGATTCTGAAGAAACAAATGCGCCTTTGTCACTGCCTCACTTTTCAGGTCGTGGAAAAACGTCTTGCTGCGCGTATGTTCGCTTACCAGATAAATCAACACCATGCACAGCAGAAAAACGGCCGCCGTAACACACGTATTCTGTAAAGTCAGTTTCGTTTTTATTTTCATAACTTATCCGTTAAAATGAAACCGATACCGGGTTTCGTATGAATGAGCTTGACATCAAACTCCTTGTCGATTTTCTTTCGCAGGTAATTGATATACACATCGATGAAATTCGTTCCGGTATCGAAATGCGTATTCCATACTTTTTCGGCAATCTCTACGCGACTGATGACTTTCTCTGCGTTTTCAACCATATACAGCAACAGGTTGTATTCTTTCGGCGACAGCTTTATCGCTTTCCCCTGCCGTTTCACCTCCCTGAGGCTCCGATTGATTGTTAAGTCGGCATACTCAATCTGCTCAGGCGTATCGGCTACCACTTCTTTATTCCGTTTCAGCAATACCTTTACACGCGCCGTCAGTTCCCGGAAATCGAACGGTTTCGTCATATAGTCGTCTGCTCCCGCATCGAAACCATCCAGTTTGTCATCGGTAGAACCCAAAGCGGTCAGCATCAGTATAGGTACCTTTTCATTCAGGCGGCGAATCTCCTTGCAAAGCTCGAATCCGTCCATCTTCGGCAAGATAATGTCTGATATAACCAGCTGGAAAGAATAAGCCTGAAAAAGACGTAGCCCCATAGCTCCGTCGTATGCCACCATTGTCTGATAACCGTTCTCTTCCAGTCCGGCTTTCAGCAGGTCGGCCACTCGCTTTTCATCTTCTACAATCAGTATTGTCTGCATACTCTCTGAATTTACCTAATGATATTATTTGCCTGCAAGTACAGATTACAACGCATATCCCCGCCCAATAGTTGACAGGTTTACAAATATAGTGAATTTATTTTAGCCACAAAGTGTACGTATCTTTATGCCACCGGAAGTTTCTTTGCCCCAAACAGGCAACGTCTCTATAAAACATGAAGGCAAATACAGAAAAACGTCCCGACATTTTCTGAAAATTTGTACAAATCATTAGATTTTTTGTACAAAAAATAAAGTAGTTCTGTAAAGCTTGTTGAGAAAGCACCTCAATAGTTATCAGAAATTCTACAGCTATTCAAGCCATCACATGGCATAGAAATAAAATCCGACAGATTGACTTTCCTGAATAAATAAAAGCCGAAGAGAGAGAGGAGAACGTTAAAAAACATTATAAGCAATATATTTTTTATTCAGCTTCTATTCATTTAAAATAATAATATATATCTTAGTAGAAAGATAACAAAATAAAAATATACGAAAAAAACACATCTGTAGCTACACACAGCAAAATACAAAGACTATACGAGATCATCCGCTTGCTACAAATACAAAGACTATACGAGGTACATACTTTAAATAAATCATAACCTTAAATCAAGAATAAAGTATTAACCTTAATTGTTTAACTATGCAAAAGCGATCATTTCTAGTAGTCACAATGTTCCTGATAGGAATGTTCTTGACGGGGATTTATGCTCAGACTATTACCGTAACTGGTAATGTTACCAGCAAAGAGATGGGCGATCCTCTCATTGGAGTAAATGTATTAGTAAAAGGGACCACTAATGGTACAGTAACCGATTTAAACGGTAATTATTCAATTACTGTAGGACCCAATGACGTGCTGGTCTTTTCATATATCAGCATGAAAACCGTTGAGGAGAAGATAAATGGAAGAAAGACAATCAATGTATCAATGGTTTCGGATACGGAAACTTTAGGTGAAGTCGTTGTAACGGCAATGGGTATCCAGCGCCAATCGGAAACGCTAACTTATTCTGCACAGACAGTGGGCGGCAGTGACGTAAACGACATCAAGAGTGTGAACATGATCAACTCTCTGCAAGGCAAGAGTGCCGGTTTGATGATTACTCCGAACTCTACTGGTGCCGGCGGTTCTTCTAAAATCTTGTTCCGTGGTAACAAGTCTATCAGCGGTAGTAACCAGCCGTTGATCGTAGTAGACGGTGTACCGGTAATGAACAGTGTTTCCGGTGCACAGGTAAGCAGCAACTATGGTGGTGAACGAGACGGTGGTGACGTGATGTCGACCATCAATCCGGATGATATTGCCTCCATCACCTTACTGAAAGGTGCTTCTGCTGCCGCTCTGTATGGTGCCGTAGCTGCCAATGGTGCAATTATGATTACCACGAAATCAGCTCAGTCGGGCAAGGTTTCAATCAATGTATCCAGCAATACTACGATGGAAACACCAATGGTGTTACCGGAATTCCAGAACATCTATGGAATGAGTGACAACGGTACATACAGCTGGGGAGACAAGCTCTCGACTGAAGCACCGAACTATGCAAAAGAATTTTATCGTACGGGATTTACAACGAACAACTCTGTTTCGCTGGCTGGCGGTAATGATAATATTCAGGCGTATTTTTCTTACGGTAATGTGTACTCAGAAGGTATGACACCAAGCAATACGTATCGTAGCCATAACCTGAACTCGAAGGTAGGGTTCAATGTACTGAAGAGCGTACACATTGATTTCAGCGCGAAATATACTAATCAGTATGTAAAGAATCAGGCGGCTGCGGGATTCTTGTTCAACCCGCTGACAGGTGTGTATTTGTTCCCAAGAGGTGAAGACTGGAATTATTATAAGAATAATTACGAGGTGTACGATATATCAAGAGGTATCAATATCCAAAACTGGACGAATACCGGGCTGCAACAGTATAGTAACCCATATTGGACACTGAACAGACAAACGCCGATTACGGACCGCAACCGTTATGAATTCGGCGGAAGCATCAAGTGGGATATCAACAAGGACTGGAACATCCAGGGACGTATGCGTTACGAAAGAGGTGAAGAACGCTGGCAGCATAACCTGTATGCGTCTAGTATCGCCAACTTGTATCCGATGGGACGTATGAAGGATAACCGTTATTTCAGCGACCAGCTGTACGGTGATATATTGCTGAGCTATAGCCATACATTCAATGATTTCCTGGTTTCGGCTACGGCAGGTTCCAGCTTCACCAAGAGTAAGACATCGCATGTGGACTTATGGGCGGAAGGTACGCAGTTTACTTCACCGGGCAACGGTAACGTGTATTATCCGAATATCTTCACACCGAACAACTATTACGGCAACATGTCTACCATTGGCAAGAATGATAACTGGAATACCGAAAAACGCCTGAATGCCGTATTCGCTACAGCTCAGTTCGGCTATAAGGATGGCTTGTTCGTCGATGTATCTGTACGTAACGACTGGTCTTCAGCGCTGGCTTTCACAGAAAGCTGTTCGTTCTTCTATCCGTCTATCGGCGGTAGCTTCCTGCTCGACCGATTTGTCGACTTGGGCAAGAACGTGAACCTGCTCAAGGTTCGTGCCAGCTACTCTATCGTGGGTAACGACGTACCGGTATTCATGAGTAACCTGCTCTACTCCTTGCAGTCGCAGGGTTCTATTACTCCTCCGGAAAATGCTCCATTCCGTACATTAAAACCGGAAAAGACGCACTCTATAGAAGTTGGCTTCGACGGTACATTCTTCCAGAACCGACTGACATTAGGACTGACTTACTATAAGACGAATACAAAAAATCAGTTCTTCTCGGTGGCTGCTCCGTATGAATCGGGCTTGCGCAACCGGTATGTCAATGCGGGTAACGTGCAGAACCAGGGATTCGAATTTACGGCAGGATGGTATCAGCAGTTCAATGAAAACTTCAGCTGGAGTACCGACCTGAACTTCTCGTACAACGAGAACAAGATTGTGGAACTGGTGGATGACCTGCCAAACGGACTGACACTGACAGACTTCGGCGGTGCCAAGATTATCCTGAAGAAGGATGGCTCGTACGGTGACTTGTATGTCCGCCACATCATGCGTGACGAAAACGGCAAACCGATGAAGGATGCTGCGACCGGCAACCCGATTGTAAGCGGTGATACAACTACTGATATGATTTATGCAGGCAACATGAATGCGAAATTCAATGCCGGATGGTCGAATACCTTCCATTACAAAGATTTCACTCTGTCGTTCCTGATCGACGGCAAGTTCGGAGGCAAGGTATTGTCTATGACGGAAGCTACGCTGGACGGCTGGGGCGTTTCTAAACGAAGTGGTGAAGCCCGTAATGCAGGCAAGGTGGTAGTAGATGGCGTAGAATTCGAACCGAAAGCATGGTATACCACAACAGGTGCCAGCAACTTCAACAGTCCGTATGCCAACGAATTTTATGTATACGACGCAACAAACGTACGTCTGCGTGAATTGAGCTTAGGATATACATTCCGTAATTTATTCGGTGCAGGAAAGAACCTGACAGCAGCCATCATCGGACGTAACTTGTTCTTCTTCTACAAAGATGCACCTATGGACCCAGATGTATCAGCAGGTACCGGTAACGGTGTACAAGGTGTGGACATGTTTGCGTTGCCAACCTCTCGCAGCTTTGGTCTGAATTTGAAACTTAACTTCTAAAATGCCTGATTATGAAACGAAATAAAATTTATCAATATGCCATTTTGTTGGCTCTTCCTTGGTTAGGAGGTAACTTGATGACTTCATGTACAGATAGTTTTGAAGATCTGAACACAAACAGTGTACAAGTCGACCCAAATGATCTGCCTTTCTCTGCACAATGTGCCGAACCGATGCAGTACTGCTATCCGCCGCAGCAGAATATGTTCCAGTTCTGGACTAACCTGACCATCGACTTGTACAGCGGGTATTTCATGACACCAAACGGTAACTTTACCAACGGGGATATGGGAGAAAACCGTGGACATAGTGGAGGTATGTACGAAAATTATTACTTGCACATCTTCAATAATACACGCCGTATCATTGCCGACTGTGACCAGAAAGGAACGTTAGGATTGTCTGGTGTAATGCGTATCGTACAAGCGTATGGTACACTGATGACGACTGATGCTTATGGCCCTCTGGCTTACAGCTCAATCCTGTCGGGTGAATATGAATCGTATTATCCTTTCGACAGCCAGCAACAATTATTCGTTTCCATGTTGCAAGACCTGAACAAAGCGATTACAGACATTAAGGGCATGAGCGAAAGTGAAAAGCTGACACTAGCTACTTTCGATATCTGGTGTAGTGCAGATACGGACTTGTGGATAAAGATTGCCAATACATTGAGACTGCGTATGGCACTCCGCCTGTCGAAACGTGAAGCAGAAATGAAGGAAGCCGGTATTGACTTGAAGCAGGTGGCAACAGAAGCTGCTGCCAACACGCTGGCAACGGTGAACAAGGACATCGTCATCGACAAGAGTCTGGAAAACGAAATGTGGCTGATGTTCAACTGGGGTGACTGCGGTTTCAACGCGAACCTGGTTACGTTGATGTCGGGCATGAAGGATCCGCGCCAGCCGCTGTACATGACCAAGAACACTGCCGATGTAATCGATCTGAATGGTAAAGTAGCCGTACCGGCTAATACACAATACTTAGGTATCCGCTTTGCAAGTGGTCTGCCGGGCAAGCCGAACAACTGGGCGAATTTCTCTCAGTGGATCGACCCGCAGAACAGCATCGGTGTCTATTCCATGCCGCTGCCTATCTTCAAGGCTGCCGAGTCTTACTTCCTGCTGGCTGAAGCAAAATTGCGCTGGGACATCGGTTCAGCAAGTGTACAGAGCCTGTACGAGGATGGTATCCGTGTTTCCATGGCAAACGAACTGAGCTACCGTGGCAAGTATGCGGGTGTAAGTGCCTACGAAGAAGGTGCAGTGGATGCTTACATCAACGGTACGACTACTCAAATTGATTTCGTCGATCCAGTAGATCCGAAACTGAATACTCCGGCTGTAAACAAACTGTGCGTAAAATGGGATGAAAGTGCCGACAAGGAAGCTAAACTAGAACGTATCATCACACAGAAATACTTTGCATTGTTCCCGTTGTCAATCGAGGCATGGGCTGAACAGCGCCGTACCGGCTATCCGCATCTGTTCCCGGCTTATGTAGATGAAAGTAACGGAGGCGTAAACAAGGAAGAAGGTCTGCGTCGTGTCATCTACAGCAGCAATGCTTATGATACAAATGCTCAAGGTATCACCATGGGTCTGGAACTGCTGAACAAGGAAAATACCAGCAAGAACGGTATCTCGGGCGATAAGGGTGGTACACATCTTTGGTGGGATAATGCCAATAAAGGAAACTTCTGATACATAACTGTCTTTTTAAAGCGGGTGAGCTTTTCAGGCTCACCCGCTTTTTTTTGCAGGACTCCGTCCGGCGGGAAACGTGACTGCCTCCACCGCGAGGCCTACGGAAACGGTATTTGCGAAAATATTTACAGAAAGATGCACAAATTTCGTTTGACTGGTCTGATATTTTATATTAGCTTTGTAAACAAAGAGAAATTTCATGATGAAAGACTATACTATCGCCGTAGCGGGAACGGGTTATGTAGGCCTGTCCATCGCTACTTTGCTGTCGCAACATCACCGGGTGGTGGCTGTCGACGTGATTCCTGAAAAGGTGGAGAAGATAAACAAACGTATCAGCCCGATACAGGATGAGTATATAGAGAAGTACAATTGTTTTAGCTCTTGGTTTTTGTTTTTCCTATTCTTGAACACATTTTTATTCTAACACATCAAAAAAAGTTACACGATTGTTACGTTGATGAAAATACTAATGGTATAAACGTACGAAAATGAACATTATAAACAGTCCCATCAGGAAGAATGTGGTTGCCAACCTATTTGGGATAGGGGTAAATCTCCTCAACCAAATAGTGATAATACCATTCTATATAATATATTGGGGAAATGATCTATATAGCGATTGGATAGTAATCTCAGCATTAACGGCATTTTTTGGAATGTCTGACATAGGGCTAAATTCTGTCATTCAAAACCGCTTTTCAATAAAATATGCCAAAAATGAAATGCGGGAATGCAATTCGTTATTGGCTAATAATTTTGCAATTGTTAGTATTATAGGCGGTATCTGTTTGTTGTTGGGGCTAGGTTACGTTTCAATATTTGACATTTCACAACACATATGTTTGACCGCATTATCTCGATTAGA
>ERZ779877.1075-NODE-1075-length-25401-cov-16.631697_pt1 | contig 25401 bp, 19 predicted proteins | sample MGYA00511556_ERZ779877 | MGnify/ENA primary metagenome ERZ779877 (study PRJEB29588, sample SAMEA2159338) | human gut metagenome | biome: human gut; feature: human-associated habitat; material: faeces | place: Denmark | collected 2008/2010 ...
GTACGCCGTATTTTGTCGTCAGACAAAAAGATTTAATGTTAAAATGTTCTCAGACTTGCGGTGCTCCGCAAGCCGTGCAAAGCACGGCAAAATCCGCCTGTTGCGGATTTTATGTCTGAGGTTATTATAACATTAAATCAAGTCGGTGCAAGCCGACACGGCGGTACGCCGTATTTTGTCGTCAGACAAAAAGATTTAATGTTAAAATGTTCTCAGACCTGCGGTGCTCCGCAAGCCGTGCAAAGCACGGCAAAATCCGCTATCGGCTGATTTTATGTCTGAGGTTATTATAACACATTCATTTTATAATTGCAATATAAATGCTATACATTTCAATAAATTCGACAAATTATTTAGCGCTCATTGATAATTTACGCCCATGTTCCGTTTACAAATATCGACACTTCACTGCCGTCCTCTTTGACACCTGTTATATCAAGATCGTCAGAGCCTACCATAAAATCGACATGGATTATTGAGTCATTAACACCCATAGCGTGTATTTCTTCAAGAGTTTTGTTCTCAAAGCCATCTATTACTTCCTGAAAGCCCTCACCCACAGCAACATGACAGCAGGCGTTCTCATCAAACAAAGTATTCATAAACAGCAGACCCGACTTATTTATCGGTGACTCCTTGGGTACAAGTGCAACTTCGCCCAGCATCGAAGCGCCTTCGTCCATCGCAAACATTTTCTTAAGGATATCCTCGCCCTGCTTTGCCTTACAGCCGGATACCCTGCCGTTTTTAAATTCAACCTCAAAGCCGTCTATCAGATTACCCGACCAACTAAGCGGCTTTGTAGCCACAAGCTTACCCTCGCACTTGCCTTTCATAGGACTTATGAACACTTCTTCCGTGGGCATATTCGGCACATAAGCCGCACCGTTTACGCGATTGATATCAGCCGCGCCGCACCACTTTGCACCGGGGATAAGCTCGACCGAGAAATCCGTTCCGTTACTGCTCTTATATTTAAGGCTCTTGAAGCCCTGAGCGTTCAGCCAGTCCGCCTTTTCTTTCATAGTGTCGGTATGCTTCTTCCATACCCTCTGCCAATCGTTTTCGCCGTCAAGATAGACGCATGAGAAAATGGCTTTCCATAGCTTTTCAACAGCAGTTTCTGTGTCATCATCGGGAAACACCTTCTTAGCCCATTTCGGAGAAGCAGCGGCAACGATAAGCCACTGGTGCTTTCCGTCTATCTCATCACGGTACTTTTTCAGAACCTTTGAGCGCATCTGTCCGACTGTTGAAATTACATCGGCAGGTATGCCGCTGAGTTCATCGGGGTCTGCCGACTCAATGAAAATCCTTGCCGGCAGATCCTTTACCATCTGTTTCTGCCTTTCTTCTTCCCACGGGAGCACCGTGCCGAGCGTTTCAACGCTTGCATTCTCATAGTGCAATCTGTCGATAGCTCCACAGCTCCAGAACATCTCAACATAGCTAGCTCCCGCATTGTAGCACTCCCTTGCTACAAGCGCAGCCAGCTCGTGCTGATCGACCTCGGCGTAAAGTCGTACCTTCTGCCCTTTCTGAACGTTCGCTCCGACTTTCACCATAAGCTTTGCATATTCGCCGAGCATTTTTATATCCATATTATCTGACCTCCGTAAAAACAGCTTTAACGGATAGTATTAACCGAAAAAGATAAATTATCCGCCGCTGTCAGCATTACATAACTATTATAGAACTCTTTGCATATGCTGTCAAGCCGCAGTTGTGATCGATAAAAAAACGCCTCCGCATCTCATTGACACGGAGGCATCGTTATATATTTACTTGTTTATAACAACCTTTAAGCCTTCAGCGCTTTCAACAGTGAAGTTCTTGTCTGTAGCTGTATGTGTAACAGTGATCGTATCGCCGTTTCTCTCAGCCATAACAGTAAGCTCAAGCTTAGCGTCCTTATCATAGATCTTGCACTGAGTGTTCTTGCCGTCCTCAAGCTGATAGATAACGAGCTTTGCACCCTCTACATAGTCATATGCGAAGTTACGCTCAAAGTTACCGTAAGCAATGATGCTGTTGGGCTTAGCATACATGCCCATTGAGAAGTAATCGTACTTCTTGTCGTACCAGTTACCGCCCTCAAGAACTTCTCCTGTCTGAATATCGGTCCACTTGCCGCGAGGGAGATAGAACTGAGCAGTACCCTCCTCGTTGAATACGGGAGCGATAAGCAGGTTATCACCGAACATATACTGTCTGTCAAGAGGTAAGCAAGCAGGATCATCGCTGTATTCCATAACCATAGCTCTCATCATGGGAACGCCCTTTTCGTGAGCCTTTACTGCGTTAGCGAACAGATAAGGCATTAAGCGACCCTTGAGCTTTGTGAAGTGGCGGAGAACATCGCAAGCCTCTTCATCGAAGTTCCACGGTACTCTGTATGAGCTGTTGCCGTGAAGTCTTGAGTGTGAAGACATAAGGCCAAATGCAGACCATCTCTTGTATAAGTCGGGAGAACCGGTAGCTTCAAAGCCCGAGATATCGTGGCTGAAGTAGCCGAAGCCTGATAAGCAGAGTGAAAGTCCTCCACGGAGTGTTTCAGCCATTGATTCGTACTGGCTGAAGCAGTCGCCGCCCCAGTGTACAGGGAACTGCTGACCGCCGACTGTTGCAGAACGTGCGAACAGACAAGCCTTATCCTTGCCGTAATATTCTTCAAGTACCTCAAATACACACTTGTTGTAGAGGTATGTGTAGTAGTTATGCATTCTGTAAGGATCGGAGCCGTCGCTGTATACAACATCGGCTGTGGGTATTCTCTCACCGAAGTCCGTCTTGAACGCGTCAACGCCCATCTCGCACAGAACTCTCAGCTTTGCCTTGTACCACTTGCAAGCCTCAGGGTTTGTAAAGTCAACGATAGCCATACCGGGCTGCCACATATCGCACTGGAACACGCCGCCGTCTGTCTTCTTGATGAAGTAGCCGTTCTTTACGCCCTCGTCAAATAAGGATGACTGCTGAGCGATATAGGGGTTGATCCATACGCAGATCTCGATCTTCTTTTCCTTAAGACGTGTAAGCATAGCCTTGGGATCGGGGAACATTCTGTTGTCCCATGTGAAGTCGCACCAGTTGAACTCCTTCATCCAGAAGCAGTCGAAGTGGAATACCTCCAGAGGAATATCACGTCTTGCCATTTCATCGATGAAGAACGAAACTGTTTCCTCGTCATAGTTTGTCGTGAATGATGTTGTCAGCCACAGACCGAATGTATATGCGGGAGGAAGCGCAGGCTTGCCTGTCAGCGTTGTGTAAACGCCGAGTACGTCTGCGATCGTCTTACCGCCCATTACGAAGTATTCCATTCTCTCGCCCTGAACTGAGAAAGCGACCTTTGAAACCGTTTCGCTTGCTACTTCAAATGTAACATTCTCGGGGTGATTTACAAATACACCGTAGTTTCTTGATGAAACGTAGAAAGGAATTGACTTGTATGTCTGCTCCGAGCAAGTACCGCCGTCATTGTTCCATACCTCTACTGTCTGACCGTTCTTTACGAATGTAGAGAACTTCTCGCCGAAGCCGTAGATATTCTCGCCGACAGAGATATTGAGCATCTCTCTTATTCTTGCAGGCTCATCTGTCGAAGCGTGTGCGTAGAAACGCTCTGCCTTTGTGCCTTCCATGCGGTAGTCTGTGAGCCAGGGCTGTTCTTCAATATAAGAAGTTGTTCTCCAGCCTTCCTTGGTAAGGAGCTTACCGTCATAGAAGTACTTGATATCCCACGCGCCGCCTGCCTTGCCTATTCTTACAGAGGTCTTGTTTGAAACAAGCTCCCAGTACTCGTCCTTTTCGTTGATAACAGGCTTGAAGTTTGTGTCCTCATATAATGTGAAATCAGGACCCTTCTTTACAGCTCCCTTGTAATGCTCGATCGTTACCTTGATAGAATCAGCAAGTGTAGATGTAAATGTGATCTCGAGAACAGGACCGCCGAGAGTCATACCTCTGTTGCCTATCCACTGGTTAGTGGCATATACCGTTATCGAGTTGTCGGTAGCCTTTACCTCATAGATCTGAGTTGCATAGTTTACGTCGTAGCCCGACTTGTTCATCCAGAAACCGTCTGAATACTTCATAGATTATACCTTTCCTTTCATAAAACGGCGGTCACACTCCGCCAAAATTTACTTTTCATACGGGATCTCCCCGATTAAACCAAAGGTAATACGCCCGCCGCATTTCCGATAGCCGTCCGCCCTGCCCGCACAAACCGTGCACCCGCCGAGCCGCTGTCCGAAACGCCGTGTAATCGTTTACCTGTCGTTTATTCTAACATATAAATTTGCAAAAATCAAGGGGTTTTTGAAAAAATTTTTTGTTTTTGAAAAAGTTATTTCCGCGCCCCCGCCAACCCCACCGCAATATACCGCCAAAACCGCATCATAGCACCGATTTTCGCATTCACAATCTCCCCGACGCTCCTTTACACCGCCGCGCCCGCCGCCACGATCATCTTCTTTCCTGCCATCACTGCCAACATCTCCATTCCGACCATCATCAAAGGCATAAACTTTAACTCCTTTTGAATTTTTGCCTATATTTTATTTAAAATATGTAAACTATGTCCTTGCACATTCCGTAAACTATGTCCTTGCACATTCTGTAAACTATGTCCTTGCACATTCTGTAAACTATGTCCTTGCGCATTCTGCAAAGTGTGATACTTCTGTTTCGCAATTTGCACTTAACCCCAAACCTCTATAAACCTCAATATCATTCAAAAAAGAAACAACACGCGCCGCACTACCACATTCTTGGCTTATGAACGCTCTGTTGGTTTTGCGTCCTGCAAAACTCTGGGCGTTCAATATCTGGCATCCTTGCCCGTCCCTTGCCAAAGGTGAGCTTCTGTTGCTTAAGTCAAGCTCAGCCAACTATTGAGGGATCGCCGCCCCGATTATCTCCATTTCCACAAACACCGCCAAATCCGCACTATCCCCCGCCCCGCACCTCACTTGGCTTATGAACGCTCTGTTTGTTTTGCGTCCTGCAAAACTCTGGGCGTTCAATATCGGGCATCCTTGCCCGTCCCTTGCCAAAGGGAGCTGGCTTGCGGCAAGGTTGACATTTATCAAATGCTTCCATTCTTCGCGACACTCGCAACACTCAAATAATACATACCTTATCTGCCGTCAAGACTGAGGGATCGCCTGCATCAAACCTTTCCGCTTCTGCCATCACCTCCGCTAACAATCCCTCAGTCACAGCGCCGAAAAACTCGGTTCTATTTCAGTACATCTTTAACCTGATACTCACAGCAATACCTAAAATGTTGTACCGCACTGTGACAGCTCCCTTTACACAAGGGAGCCAAGTGTGATACTTCTTTTTCTCAATTTGCACTTAACCCCAAACCTCTATAAACCTCAATATCATTCAAAAAAGAAACAACACGCGCCGCACTACCACATTCTTGGCTTATGAACGCTCTGTTTGTTTTGCGTCCTGCAAAACTCTGGGCGTTCAATATCGGGCATCCTTGCCCGTCCCTTGCCAAAGGTGAGCTTCTGTTGCTGAGCCAAGCTCAGCCAACTATTGAGGGATCGCCGCCCCGATTATCTCCATCTCCACAAACACCGCTAACCCCGCACTATCCCCACGCACAAAAAACCGGGCAACGATTTTCCCATCGTTACCCAGTCGTAATTATTGATTTTGGCTTTTAATCAGAGCGTTATTTCGCCGCTGTCTTCCCGCTCACACTACCGTAATTACCGTAAAGCGCCGTCTTACCGCTCATATAGTAAGCGCAAACCCTGAACTTATAAGCAGTGTTCTTGGCAAGTCCTGCTTTCCTGAAAGTAGTCGTGTTGCCGTTTGTGATCTTAGCAACTCTTACCCACTTTCCGCCCTTGTACATTTCAACGATGTAACCCTGTGCGGAACTATTCTTAGTCCAGTTCACTCTTAAAGCGTCCTTAGCCTTGCCGCCAATCTTAACGCCCTTAACAATCGAAGGATTTGTCCTTGCGGTTACAGTAGCGCTGTAGTTACCGTAAAGCGCGGTCTTACCGCTCATCTTATACGCTTTTACTCTGAACTTATACACAGTTGAAGCCTTAAGTCCTGCTTTCCTGAACGTTGTGGTGCTGTTGTTTGTGATTTTAGCGGCTCTTACCCACTTGCCGCCCTTGTACATCTCAACGATATAACCATCGGCTGAGGTGTTTTTAGTCCAGTTTATGCGGAGCGCGTCAGCGGCTCTACCGCCGAGCTTTGCGCCCTTTATAACAGACGGATTTGTCCTTGCGGCAACAGTCGCGCTGTACGCGCTGTAAACCGCAGTCTTACTGCTCATCTTATATGCTTTAACTCTGAACTTGTAAGCAGTGCCTGCCTTGAGTCCTGCTTTTCTGAAAGTAGTCGTGCCGTTGTTTGTTATCTTTGCAACTCTTACCCACTTATTACCCTGATACATTTCTACAATGTAGCCATCGGCATTTGTGTTTTTAGTCCAGTTGATACGAAGCGCGTCAGCCGCCCTGCCACCAAGCTTAACGCCTATTACCTTTGCAAGTGTGAGCTTAGCTGTGTAAGTATCCTTGTAGCTTGTTCCGCAAACCGAGCACTTATGCAGTGTATAGCCCTGTGCCGTATAAGTAGGCTTAACTACCGTATTCACATACTTGTGAGCCACCTTTGCAATGGTTGCAATTTCAACCTTTTTGCAAACCGAGCAGATTCTTATCTGAGTACCTGTTGTCGTACAGGTTGGTTCTTCTGTTATCACCCAGTCACCAAATGTATGCGTCGTGCATTCAATCGAATCGGTAACTGAAACTACTCTGAAACCGTATTCGTTATTTGAAGAATTGGTATTAAGCACAAGCTTTACATAGCTTCCGGGAACTCTTATAGTCTTTCCTGAAAGCTCATCGTCTGTATATGCTCCGATCAGATTTCCGTCAACATCATAGATATACAGATAGTCGTTGTATGCTTCAAACTGTGTATCGTCTGAGAATGTCAGATACAAGTTTTTAGCGCCCTCAGCTCCGTTATAAACATATACATCATGTACATTTCCGTCATAAGGGTGCTTGCTCTGAAGCTGTGATACATCTGTGCATATCGTAACGGGATTTATCGTAAATTCAAGCGTGTATGTGCCGCTGTAGTTTCCGATACCTGTAATTATAGCCTTCGCGGTTCCTGCATTGATATTATCCTTATAGCTTACCGTAAAGTCAATGCCCTCTGTAAGTCCGTCACAGGTAACAGCAGGCTTTATTTCCTTACCGGTGTAGTCTAATGAGCCGTACTCAAGTCCGAAATCGAAATCGGATATATCGGCAGCAACTATTTTATAAGTGCTCGATGTCTTGCCGCTGTATACACCAAGACCTTCTATGGTGCACACAGCATTTCCGATATTTACGTTATTTTCATATGATACAAGCTTATAGTCCGTACCTTCGGTCAGTTCGTAAGAGCCAAAATATACCTTTATCTCAGGTTTTATGGCTTCACCTGTATAGGTATAGCTTGCCTCAGGTATGTATTCAATGTAATCATTCCAATATGAACCCGTTAATGACTTGTACTTGATTGTAAGCTCACTTGCATTGACAGATGTTATTGCTTCAAATGTCATACCTCTGTCGTTCGCATACGTTTCCGCATAGCTTCCCTTAAGACCTCTCATCGTAACCTTTGAAGCATATGAGAAAGCATTGGTCGCGATCTCTGTCACGCCGGGATATATCGTTACGTCTGTAAGATTCACACAGTCAGCGAACGCATACTCCGGTATAGAAGTAAGATTATTTGACAGCACTACCTTTGTAAGCGCGGGGCAAAGTCTGAACGCCTCGGAATATAACCATGAAACTCCGTTACCCATATCCACGACCGCAAGCTTTTCACAATCATAGAACGCCATGTAGCCTATTGTTTTAACAGAATCCGGTATCTTTATTGATGTAAGCATATCGCAGTTGTTGAATGCGCTTTCACCAATTCGCTCTAGCGCCTTTGAAAGCGTCACCGATGACAGCTTATCACAGTCACTGAAAGCACTGCTATATATCGCAGTAACCTTATCCGGTATTACTATACTTTCAAGCGAATCGCAGTTACTGAATGCAGAAGAACCTATATATTCTGTTACAGGCGAAAGCGTTATATTTTTAAGTGCTGTACAGTCGTTAAAAGCATTGTTGCCTATTGATGCGACTTTATCGCCCATTTCCACAGTCACAAGTGATGTACAACCATCAAACATAGAATCTTGAATTTTACTTATGTTTTCAGGGACTGAAATTGACGTAAGAGATGTACAACCTGAAAAGGCACTGCTACCAAGCGTTTCAAGATCCTTCGGTAAGGTTATTTCCGATAATTTATCGCAAAGATTGAATGCACTTTCACCGATACTTATAACCGAGTCCGGTATATCTATCTTCTGCAGACTGCTGCAGCTTGAAAAAGCATCACTGCCGATGCTTGTAACAGTATCGGGTATGGTTATATTTGTTAAATTACTTGCATTATTGAACAATCTGTCCGCTACGCTTGTTGTACCTTCTTCAAATGTAGCGGTAGTAAGTCCGCTTTTACCGAATACGCTCCAATCACATTCAGTAAGCGACTTTGGTATTTTTATAGTTTTGAGCGATTCGCATTCTCCGAATACAACCTGACCTAAAGTTGTCAGATTTTTCGGCAAATTGACTTCAGACAATTTTTTACACTGATTAAAAGCACCCTCATCAATGCTTATAACCGATTCGGGAATTACTATTTTTTTAAGATTGTTGCAACCGGCAAAAGCATAACTGCCTATTGAAGTTACAGTTTCGGGTATTGTCACATTTATAAGAGTGGACACGGAGGTGACAACATTGCTTGCGATTCTTGTTGTACCTTCTTCAAATGTAACAGTTGTAAGACCGCTACCTGTAAATACGTCCCATCTACAGTCTGTAAGCGACTTGGGTATTTCAACCGATGTAAGAGATGTGCAATTCATAAATGCACACGAACCCATATATTCGAGATTTTTGGGCAGATCTATCTGCGACAGCTTTGTACATTCTTTAAACGCGTCCTGCTCTATACTTGTAACAGAATCAGGCAGTTCTATCTTTTCAAGGCTTGTGCAACCGTAAAATGCACTATTACCTATTGAAGTAACTGTATTGGGTATTGTCACACTTACAAGTTTATCTGCCGAGTGAAACGCACTGTTTGCGATCTTTGTTGTACCTTTTTCAAATGTAACAGTTGTAAGTCCACTGTCTGCAAATACATCTGAGTCACATTCAGTAAGTGACTTAGGTATTTCTACCGATGTAAGAGATTTACAACCGGCAAAAGCGCGCCAACCTAAAAATTGAAGATTGGGTGGCAAATTTACTTGCGATAGTTTTGTACAGCCGTAAAATGCACTTTGATCTATGCTTGTAACTGTATCGGGTATTGTCACATTAACAAGCTTCTCCGCAGAGTTAAACATATTGCTTAAAATGCTTGTTGTTCCGTCTTCAAATGTAGCAGTTGTTAAACCGCTGTCTGCAAATACATCCGAGTCACATTCAGTAAGTGACTTAGGTATTTCTACCGATGTAAGAGATGTACAACCGGAAAAAGCGCACCAACCTATAAATTGAAGATTGGGTGGCAAATTTACTTGTGATAGTTTTGTACAGCCGTAAAATGCACTTTGATCTATGCTTGTAACTGTATCAGGTATTGTTACCGAAGTTACAATAACATTGCCATTGAACGCATTATCACCTATACCGGTAACTTTCTTCCCATCAATCTCCTCCGGTATGACCACAGTCGAACTGCTGCCGGTATAACTTTCTATCGTTACTCCGTCATCATTCACACTGTACTCAAAATTTCCGTAGGTCTCGGCGGCTGCCTTAACGCTTAAGCCACTGCTTACTACAGGCAGCTTATCAGCGACCGGCGTTACTGCTACTGTCAATGCCATCACCGATGCAACCAGACCTGCGGCTGCTCTTTTAAATCTCATAATATACCCTCTTTCTTTTAAATAATATAAAAAGGCACAGTTCACCCCATGAACTGTGCCTCAATTACAATATTGAATTTTACGCAGAGATATTGTGCAGACTTCACCCGATAGGATTTCACAAGTCTTAACGTGCACAATTTATATTTTTCGATCCCACACATATCTCTCACCATTTCAAGATTATTTCATTATGCTTATAATAATATCAGTATATCACCTATACCACTTATTGTCAAGTATTACACGATATTACTTTCCGCCGAACACAAACACCGCCAATATAATGATCGCAAGCGACCCGATACATATGATCCAGTTACGGTTGTATGTCCTGTTCATCTTCTTTTCATGCTCAATTCGTTCCATGCGTTTTTTGAGCTTGTAATCAGGCTCTCGTTTCATAAATTCTCCTTTCTGAATTTTAATTGTATAGCCATTACATTTATTGATAAATATTATATACTATGGTATTATCTGCATATCATAAAATATCAAATCATAATTTCACTGCAAATTTTACGGTGCTTATTCGCATCGACTTTGTTTACAGTAATTGGATACCGGCGTGCTTTTCGTATAGCCCGCATATTTGCGACCTGTTTTTTATCTGTCATACCAAAACTGTACCAAAATGAACCACCGGTTCGTACCGGATATTACATTTGTTTGATTTTCTCAATAATATGCGTCATCGGGTCATCATTATTTGAACCGATTGTGATATCAGCCGCCGCCTTTACATCGTCATGCGCATTGCTTACGGCAACGCCCAGATCCGCACTGCGAACCATTTCAGCGTCATTCGGGTAGTCGCCCGCCGCAACAGTGAACCTGCCCTCGCTGCCTGTCACCCTGAGTAGTTGCTTGTATCCGTATGCCTTGCTCACTCCCTTGGGCAGCAGCTCATAGAAGAACGGCGCGGAAAGCACCCTGTTCGTTCCCTCTGCGCAGTGCTCGTCTATGAACCTCGCAAGCTCCGGCATCCTGTCCTCCGGGTACGCGAACAGCACCTTAAGCCAGCCCTCATGCGGGATATCGTCAACACTGCATACATCGCCGTGCACATTCTCAAGCGCCATATGTGCCCTCTCCACATCGTTCAGCGCAGGGACGTATACCGTGTGCTTGTGTAGCACCTCTATCCCCACATCGGGGAAACGCTCCATAACAAGCCTTATGTAATCCCTTGCCTTCTGCGTGACCTCGCACTGCCACAGGAACTCTTCCTTGTCAAAATCGTACACTGCCGAGCCGTTGAAGATGACCGCAGGTATCCTCAGCTTAAGCTTTTCCGCTATCGGCTTCGCCATAGAATAGCCTCTGCCGGTAGCTATCGTGAACATTCCGCCCTTGCCGCAAAAGTCATTTATCGACTCCATATCGCGCGGCGAGATCTCTTTCTTATCATTAAGCAGTGTACCGTCAAGGTCGCTCATTATAATTACATTTGAGAAATCCATAGTCTTCTTTTCCTTTGTTTATGCCGTTTTATATCTCTGTCTTCTGTGTTTCAAGGTTCTTCAGCAGCTTCTGAAAATAGTCGGGAAGCTCACTGTCAAACTCCATATACTGTCCGTTCGGGTGGACAAATCCTATCTTCTTTGCGTGAAGGCACTGACCGCACAGCCACTTCGGACTGCCGTTTCCGTATACCTCATCACCTGTCACCGGGTGACCTATATACGCCATATGGACCCTTATCTGATGTGTTCTTCCGGTTTCAAGCCGCAGTCTTACAAGCGTATTGTTCCTGTAAGTCTGCTCAACAAAGTAATGCGTTACCGCTTCCCGCGAGTTTTCGGTCGTGACGCACATCTTCTTGCGGTCTGTCTTATGCCTGCCTATCGGGGCGTTGACCGTACCGTCCTCTTTGATAACGCCCTGCACCACTGCCATATATTCTCTTGTGAAGCTGTGCACCTTTATCTGTGCGGCAAGCACATTGTGTGCCGTGTCATTCTTGGCAACGATCAGCAGACCGCTTGTATCCCTGTCTATCCTGTGCACTATCCCGGGGCGGATGACCCCGTTTATCCCGGAAAGGCTGTCGCCGCAGTGATACATAAGCGCGTTGACAAGCGTTCCGCTGTAGTGCCCCGGTGCTGGGTGCACCACCATACCCTTGGGCTTGTTGACTACAAGCAGATCATTATCCTCATAGACAATGTCAAGCGGTATGTTTTCCGGCAGAATGTCGGCAGGCTGTGCCTCGGGCACATCAAGCGTTATAACATCTCCCGCTTTCAGCTTAAGGTTCTTGGCGGCATTTTTCCCGTTTACAAGACAGCAGCCCTGCTCAATAAGAGCGGCGGCTGCTGATCGGGTTATTCCTGTATCCTGCTGTGCAAGAAATTTGTCTGTTCTTTCGCCGCCTGTTTCACAGGTAAATTCGTAATGCAATATTACCCTCCGTAGCGGTGTTATTTTTCCTCACTTACCGTTTCTGCTTTTGTCACGGCAGTGTCCTGTTCCTTGTTATCATCGGCATTCTCATTCTTCTTTGCCGATCTCTTGTTTTTCTGTTCCTTTATCTCATCAATTACAACGAATAAGAGCAATCCTATCGCACCGAGTACGGCGCATATATCCGCCACATTGAACACGGCAAAGTTGATTATCCTTACATCAATAAAGTCAACTACCTCGCCTCTCAGCAATCTGTCGATAAGGTTTCCGAGTCCCCCCGCAACAATGAGCGACATAGACCATATATAGGTAGGGCGCTTGACCCTTCTTGATATCATCAGATAAAGCATAGCGACAATTATTATCGCGGTGAATATCACAAGAAACATCTGCTTGCCTTCAAGTATGCTGAAAGCAGCGCCCGGATTTCTCTCATATGTGATATTCAGTACATTTGTATCTCCGAATGATATTATCGGTATCGACTGATGAAGTTCCATATTCTTATCGACCAGTATCTTAGTAAGCTGATCCAGTCCGATAAGTCCTGCGGCTGCCGCAAGAGCGATATATAGCATTTATTCTTAGTTCCTTTCGTTGCCAGACGTAAATTCGTATGTATTTTACTTGTTCTTTCCAAATTCAAGCTCTGCCGTGGGTGCTTTCTTATCGTCCTTTTCGTTCTTCAGATTGAAAAGCACAGAATCACCCTTTGCCTTGTCCTCTTCGGGCTTTTTCACTTCTGCCTTGACCTCAGCCGGCTTTTCTTCCGTCTTGACAGCCGCCTTTACAGGCTCCGGCTTCTTCTCGGCAGGCTTTGCGGGCTCAGGCTTGCTCTGGGGTGCGGGCTTCTTTGCGAATGCGCTGTCCTCGGGCTTTCTTGCTTCAACCTCTTTTACCGTGTTGATAACAAACTCGTTTTCGCAAGCCTTGGGCATATTCCTGATATTCTCGATATGAGCGCTGTATGCGGCAAGGATCTTGGTCGTGTAATCCTGAACTTCTTTTCTGGTGCGCTGGAGAACGATCTGTTCTCTTTCTGTCTGCTGCATCATTATTGTATGGATCTCGTCAGCCTTTGCATTTGCTTCGTCAACGATCTGCTTTGCCTTTGCATTTGCGTCCGCAAGATTTTTTTCTGAAATTTCCTTCTTCTTTGCGGCAAGCGCATCTGCGTCCTTGATAGTCTTGTCTGCCTTTTCCTTGGCTTCCTTTCTTATCTTCTCGGCATCTTCCTTAGCCTCATTGACTACCGCGATACCCTGCTTTTTGGCAATGAGAAGAGCATCTCTGAGTGCATCCTCATCCTTGCGGTACTCTCTGATCTTTTCCGCAAGAACCTCAAGCTTCTTCTCAAGCTCCTCGTTCTCATTCTGCATCTTCTTGTATTCGATGGATACGTCCTTCAGAAATGTATCTACCTCTGCGGCATCATAGCCGCCGCGCTTTACTGTGTCAAATTCCTTTGATACTATATCCTTAGCATTCACGGAAAAATTCCTCCTAAATGTATTTTTTCACTGTTATGTGTATATTACCTTTTCTGCCTGTGCCGCCGATATTTTCAAAGCGGAACTTGCCCTTTCCTCTCACGGAAAAGATATCGCCCTCGCAAAGCTGTTTTGATACATCGGTGCAAACCGTGCCGTTCAGCTGTACAAGCTGCGGCATAATATACCTTTCGACTGCCGCCGTGCGCGATGTACCCGTCACGCTCCTTACAATGTTGTCAAGACGCAGCGATGCCACCGACAGCGAAAGCTCTTCGTACTTCCTTTCGGGTAAGGTAAAACCTGCTTTGATATCGGTATTTATCTTTACTCCGTCCCTGCCGATCTTCGTCAGGTTGTCCGAAATCAGCGGAGCTATTTTCTCATACACAAATACCGCCGCCGCGCCTTCCGTAACGAAAATATCGCCTACCGTATCACGCTCTATGCCCAGTGCCATAAGCGAGCCCAGCACATCGCGGTGAGTTATCGTATCCTCACGGCGATAAGTAAGTGTGACCGCCTTTATCGGGAACATCTCCGCCACATCGGCATCATACCCGCATACCTTGTCGGTATCAAAATAAAACGCAGGAAAAAGTCCAAGACAACACCTGAGCGGCTCGCAATTTTCCGCACCGCCGCAGAACACTGCGGTAATGTCTTTCGGAAAACCGATCCCCTGTACCTGAGCAAGCTCGCTTTCGGACAAAAAGCGGGAAAAATACGGTCGGGAATTGCTTATGCAATCCCTCGCCGCATTCAAAAGGTCTTTAGTCAGATCCTGTTCAGCCATCTCAGCCTATTTCGTCAAAGATGTCCTCGCCTGAAATATTGCTTATCTCATCAATGAACTCGCCCGAAATATCAACGTTATAAGGAGCGAGTACATATGTAGTTTCGCCTATTCTTCTTATCTCACCGCCCGTGATATAGCTCACACCACCGAGGAAATCGATAAGACGGTTTGCGGTATCCTTGTTTGTGTTGTTGAACATAAGGATAACTGTTGTCTTGTTCTTGTACAGCTCTGCTATCTCACCTGCATCGCTGAACTTCTTGGGTCTGTTTACAACAAGGTGCAGTGTTGTGCTTGCATTGTAAGTATAGATCTTGCTTGAATTTGAAGACTGTCCCGAACTGCGTGCGGGAGCTTCGGGCATTTCCTGCTTTTCGGGCTCTGCTGTGTAATCGTCCTCTTCATCGGGACTGCCCCACTTCTTAAATGAATTTTTGAATGACTCGAATGCGCTCATTGTTCTTACCTCCGTTTTTTGTTCATATAGAATAATTCCTGTAGCCAAACAGACCGCTGCCTATCCTGACTATTGTTGAGCCGTACTTTACGGCTGATACATAATCCCCCGACATACCCATTGACAGCGTGTCGATGCCGGACAGAAAAGAATATTTCTGTTTTGCGTTTTCAAAAAGCTCCTGCATAGCCGCAAAATACTTTTCGTCGCCCCCTGCGGGCGGAATGGTCATAAGTCCTCTGATGCGGACGTTTTCAAGCTCCGATACGACTTTTGCCGTTTCGATAAGCTCTGCGGGCGCTACACCGCCTTTTGACAGCTCGCCGCCTATATTGACCTCAAGTAATATATCCGTATTCAGTCCGTGCTGAGCCGCCCTGCGGTTTATCTCAGCCGCAAGGTCTGCACTGTCGACCGAATGTATCATACTCACCTTATCAATTATATACTTTACTTTGTTTTTTTGCAAGCCCCCAATGAAGTGAATTTCGGATTTTTCCGAATAATTTTCGTATTTTCCGAGAAATTCCTGTACACGGTTCTCGCCGAGCAGGTCTATACCAAGGCTCTCTGCATAATTTATCTTCTCACACGGTATCGTTTTAGTAACCGCCATAATGCGTACTTTATCGATGCGGTTTGCCTTATCCATAGCCTCTGCCACGTTCTGCTTTACAGCCTCATAGTTCAGCCTTATGTCATCAAGTGTGGTTTCTTCGGCGGATTTAGAGGTTCTTTCCGTCATAAAGATCCTTCCCTTCAACTATAACGTTGTCATAAAGCGACAGATAGCCGCTCTTATCTGTTGTATCACGGACAATAACATAATCCTCGGTTGAATAAATGCGCTCTATCTTTACAAACTGTGCCTGTGTGCCGCTCTTGATATACACACCGATATTGTTATCCTTATCGAAGTGTATCGCCGATGAAGCTATGCGTATGCCGTTATAGCTGTCAACAAGCAGCTTGAAACGCCCTACGCGTGATGACGCAATAGTAGAATTGAGATCGTCTGCCGAAAATACCGCTACATAATCATCACCGTATTTCTCGACATTCTCAACCTTAGCGGTTATCTCCGACTGGTCTGCGCCTACAATGATCTTCACATTTGTATTTTCGGTAAGCACGGCGGCCTGTCCTTCTGTAAATGTAGCCGCAAGCTTCCACTTGTAGTCCTCGATCATCTTACCGATAATATCGCCCGATGCCGATGCTGTCTTCGGCGTTTTTACCGCTTCGGCGATCTCGGCGGGAGTGATCGTATCGATATTGTCATAGGTTATCTTGCTTTCATATCCGTCGATACTGCTTACAAAATAACCTGTTTCCTCAGACAATACGCTGACAGGCTCTGCCGATTTCCTCGATTCAAGCGTTTTTATTTTTGCGTTCAGCGCCGATATCACCGAAGAATAATCCGACACCTTGCCCTTTACCATATCGCGCTTACTCTGAAGATTGAGAAGCTCATACTTTATATCGGCAACCGCAGAATAATCTCCGTTATTTATCGCCTGTATAAGCTTGCTGTGCTTTTCGGTTATAAGCTTGTCAAATGCTTCGATCTGCGAGTTATCCGTGCCTGCAAGGCTCTGTGCGTCGGTAAGGGTATCTATCCTTTTCTGCAGATTTGTGATATCGGCAGTAAGTGTGATATCGGAAGCCGAGCTGTAGGTATTTGCGATCACACTGTTCTTTCCGACCTTTGATCCGTCCTCGTGCGCATACTGTATGATACCGTTTGTTTTGCGGCTTACTGTGTGCTCATTTCTGGCAAACACGCCATAGAACTCTATAGTATCCTGAGAATCATATCTCAGTGCGACTTCGGTCCTGTATGAATGCTCACCGCCGACAAAGAACTGGCTCACGACCGTTACCAGCAGGAAAATAGCAAGCACGACAGTTATGAGCTTTGTCGTTAATGTCCTGTCCATATATCCTTATTCTTTGACTTCAGTATCGCTGTCGCCCTTGTCAAATGCATCAAGGATCGATACGGCCCTGAGCGGTGTTATTGTCGAGATGGCGTGCTTGTATATCAGGTTCTGTTTTCCGTCTGTATCAAGGATAACAGTGTAGTTGTCAAATCCTCTTACAAGTCCCTTGAACTGAAAACCGTTCGTGATGTAGATAGTTACAGGTATCTTCTCTTTTCTTGCCTGATTTAAAAATACGTCCTGTAAATTGAGTTCCTTTGCCATTTTGATTACGTCCTTTCTTTTCTCCGCCGCGGCGGAACATAAAATAAAATAAAATCATAACTGCTTTTTCCGCAAAAGCGGCAGCCGCAGATAGCTTAACTAATATTGTAACACATTTTGATGGAAAATTCCATAACTTTATGATAGTTTGACAAGATTTTTTTGACAGAAGGGAATGTCACTTGCTTTTATCTCTCACAAAGCCGACATAGCTTACCGCTTCATCAACTATCTGCGAAAAGCTCTTATCCCCATCTGCCTTGATATAATGTATCCTGTCATCACGGCGAAACCATGTAAGCTGGCGCTTTGCGTACTTTCTTGTTTCCTGCTTCAGTCGTTCCACACAAGGCTCAAGCTCGCTTTCACCCTTAAGATACGGCATAAGCTCCTTGTAGCCTATCGCCTGCGCCGCAGTGGGATAATCCGACTGCTTCATAAACTGCCTTGCCTCGTCAATAAGTCCCTCGGCAAGCATTATGTCAACACGTCTGTTTATGCGGTCGTACAGCGTTTCCCTGTCATAGTCAAGCTGTATCATACACGGTTCATACGGCGATGGAGAGAGCTTTGAAAGCCGCTGCTGCTCACTCATCGTCTTGCCTGTGGTCTTATAGACCTCAAGCGCTCTTATTATCCTGTTGAGATTGTTTTCGTGAAGTTTTGCCGCTGTATCGGGGTCGATCTCACGGAGCATTCGGAGCAGATATCCGTTGCCCTTTTCCTGTGCCAGCAGCCGCAGTTCATCGCGATATTCGTAATCGCTCTCGGTTTCCTCAAAGCTGAGATTATCGATAAGCGAGCTTATATAAAGTCCTGTGCCTCCGACTACTATCGGAAGCTTTCCCCTTGATGCTATATCTGTTATCCTTTCATGCGCCATTTTAACATAATCGGCGACCGAAAAGCTGTCGTGCGGGTCGAGAAAATCCATAAGGTAATGCGGGATACCTTGCTTTTCCTGCGCTGTGGGCTTTGCGGTGGCAATATCCATGCCCTTATATATCTGCATGGAATCTGCGGAGATTATCTCGCCCGAAAGGCGCTTTGCAAGCTCTACAGAAAGGGCTGTCTTGCCTGACGCGGTAGGCCCGCATACCACTACGATAAACTGTTTATCCATAACTCAACTCCTGTTGAAGAAGTGTTCTATTTTATATTTTGAAAGCGATGTCATAACCGGTCTGCCGTGCGGGCAGAAACGGATAGTCTTGTCATTTATAACTCTTTCGGCAAGCGCCTGAAGCTCGACTATATCTGTCTTGTCGTGCGCCTTTATCGCCGATTTGCAAGCCATTGTATGGAGCATATCGTCAAAAAGCGCGCCTTTCTGTTCTGTAGCGGCATTCATAAGCCTGCGGGCAACATCAGTCACGATCTCGGTGGGAGAACAGCTTATAACGGACGGCATCGCGGTTATCTGCACAATGCAGTCATCACAGAAGACAAGCTCTATTCCGCTTTGCTCGACATACTCATAATACTCATGCAAAGCCTCATACTCTGCGGCGGAAAGCTTAAGCTCGGTCTTGTCGATGAGAAGCTGTGAGGTGGTGATAAACTCCTCTTTCAGCTTTTCAAACCTTATACGTTCGTGTGCGGCGTGCTTGTCTATTATTATAAGCTCCTCGCCGACCTCGCATAATATATAAGTCCTTAAAAATTCGCCGATCACACGGATGTTGACTTTTTCGGGTGTCGGTTCATTGATCTTTTCAACCCGCACCGGCTGAGTATTTATGAATTTGAAGCCGTCGTCCTTTATGGGAGGAGCTTCACGCAGTGGGATATCATCGGTGCTTTCCGCACAGATGCTGCCGATATCATCATCGTCCACCGCTACTACTACCTTGCCGCTTACAGCCGTGAATGCGGGAGCTGTCGGCGGTTCTTCGGGAAGCGGGATATCATATGCTTCCTGAGGTTTTTCAGCCCTTGAGATATAATCCGTGTGACTGCTGTGAAGCGACACGGATCTGACCTGCGCAGAGCCGTATATTGTTTTTGCTTTTACAGGCTCGGAAATTTCTTCCGGATTTGCCGTTTCCGCCGGGCATTCGTTGTTCACCGGCGCAGGTGTTACCGGGATATGCGGAAGTGTCTGCTGTTCACGCTTTATTATCTCAGGATTGCTCTTGAAATAGTCGCCCGCATTGTCGTATTTCTTCGGTTTTTCAAGCTCTATCTGTCGTCTGTCGTCCGCGGCGTTTACAAGCGCGTTTTTAACTGCGAAATACACCGCGTCAAATACCGGCTTTTCATACGCAAAGCGTATCTCGGTCTTTGCCGGGTGCACATTGACATCAACCGTATCCGGTGCGAGTGTTATCTCAAGTATGCAGGCAGGAAATTTTCCGACCATCATACTGTTGCGGTAAGCCTCTTCAAGCGCCGCCATACAGGTGGTGCTCTTTATGTATCTTGTGTTGACAAAGAACGTCTGCATACTTCTGCTGTTGCGGCAGAAAAGCGGCGAAGAAGCATAGCCGCTGACATCTATGCCGTTAAGTGAAAAATCGACCGGGATAAGGCTGTCGGCAAACTGTCTGCCGAACACCGCCTTTGCCGCCGATAAGAGCGAGCCGTCACCCGATGTCATTCTGACGCTCTTGTTATCTCTTATGAACTTAAAGGAGATATCGGGGTGGGACAGTGCAAGCCTGTCAACCGTTGCCGCTATAAAGTTACCCTCGGATATGTCTTTTTTCAGAAATTTAAGTCGTGCAGGAGTGTTATAGAAAAGCTCCTTTATCATGATCGTTGTTCCGACAGGACAACCGCAGCATTCGTGTTCTTTTTCCTCACTGCCCTCAATAACGTATCGACCGCCAAGCTCGTCCTCTGCCCTGCGCGACATCATCTCTATCTTAGCCACTGCCGCAACAGACGCTAACGCTTCACCGCGAAAGCCCATTGTCATTATACCTGTAAGATCGTCGCCTGTGCGTATCTTGCTTGTTGCATGGCGCAGAAAGGCTGTCGGCATCTGCTCATATGCTATGCCGCACCCGTCGTCCGTTATACGCATATAGCTGATACCGCCGTGTTTTATCTCAACGGTGATATGCCGCGCACCTGCGTCTATTGAATTTTCCACAAGCTCCTTTATTACGGAGGACGGGCGTTCGATGACCTCTCCTGCCGCAATAAGCTCCGCTACGCTTTTATCAAGCAGTCTTATCTCGGGCATTGCTCTTCCTTTTCTTTATAAAATTATAACATTGCTTTGAGTTCTTCGAGCTTTGCGTAAGCCTCTCTCGGGGTCATATCGTCAAGATCGAGATTTTTTATCTCGGTTATGACGTTCTGCCTGCCTGTCGCCTCAAAGTCTATCTGGCTTTCGGACTCCTCCTCGGCTCTCAGCTCAAGCTCACGCTGTATTTTCGGTGCTCTTTCAAGCTCGGCTAAAAGCTGTTTTGCTCTGTCGGTGACCTTCTTCGGAAGTCCGGCAAGACGTGCGACCTCTATACCGTAGCTGTCGTCCGTTCCGCCCTCGACTATCTTATGCAGGAACTTTATATCCTCACCGCTGCGCTTTACCTTTACGCTGTAGTTACGCACACCGTCAAGCTCGTTTTCAAGCGAAATAAGCTCGTGATAGTGCGTCGCGAAAAGCGTTTTACAGCCGATAGCCTTTGAGCTTATGTACTCGGCTACCGCCTTTGCTATTGATACACCGTCATAGGTCGATGTTCCTCTGCCGATCTCGTCAAGGATAACAAGCGATCGTTTTGTCGCTTCATTAAGGATAGTTGCGACCTCAGTCATTTCAACCATAAAGGTCGACTGACCCGCGGACAGATCGTCACTTGCACCGACGCGGGTGAATATCCTGTCAACGACACCAAGCCTTGCATAGCTTGCCGGGACAAAGCAGCCTATCTGTGCCATAAGCACTATCACGGCTACCTGTCGCATAAACGTGGATTTACCCGACATATTAGGTCCTGTGATTATCATCAGGCGGTTGCTTTTAACATCAAGGTAAACGTCGTTCGGGGTGAAAAGTATCTCGTTGACCATCTTCTCGACAACGGGGTGTCTTCCGTCCTTTATCTCTATTATGCTGTCATTTGCCATCATCGGACGGCAGTAGTTGTTTTCTATAGATACAACGGCGTAACTGCACAGCACATCAAGCGCCGCAACAGATTCGGCTGTCTGCTGGATAAGATCGAGCCGCTGTGCGATAAAATCGCGCACCTCGGCGAATATTGCCGCTTCAAGTGCAAGTATCTTATCGTTTGCGCCGAGTATCTCGTTTTCTATCTTCTTAAGTTCATCGGTGATGTATCTCTCGCCGTTTGTGAGCGTCTGCTTTCTTACATATCTGTCGGGCACCATCGACACGTTGCCCTTTGATACCTCTATATAATAGCCGAACACACGGTTATAGCCTACACGCAGATTTTTTATGCCTGTGGCTTCTTTTTCCCGCTGTTCTATCTGTGCAAGCAAGTCCTTACCTCCGCCCGTGATATTTCTCAGGCGGTCAAGCTCCTCGTTGAAGCCGCTCTTTATATATCCGCCGTCCTTCATAAGTGCGGGCGGTTCATCTGCTATCGCCCTTTCGACTAAATCTGCAATATCATCAAGCGGGCTTATCTTCTTATCAAGGCTCTTTGTAAGCTGTGTGCTTATCTGCGACAGGTCGCTTTTAAGCTGTGGGAGTATCTTGCATGTAGCTCCCAGTGCCTTTACGTCCTTTGCGTTTGCCGCCTTGTAGATAATTCTCGTCATAAGACGTTCAAGGTCATAGACCTTTGCAAGGTCGGTCTTTATATCATACAGTGCCGCAGAATTGTTGATGAGCGCTTCTACAGCATCGTGTCTGCGTATGATAGCCGCCGTATCTGTAAGCGGCTGCTCTATGCACTGTCTTAGCTTTCTTCTGCCCATTGATGTATCGGTCTTATCAAGCACCCACAGAAGCGAGCCTTTCTTTTCACCGCTCCTCATAGTGGAAGTCAGCTCAAGGTTTCTTCTTGTGGCAAGTCCCAGCTGCATAAATTCGCCGCTGCTGTGTACGTTAAGCTTTACGAAACGTTTTGCTCCGCTTCTTTGCGCCTTATACAAATAGCGCAGCAAAGCGCATAAAGCCCTTAATGCATTATCCTTTCCGGCAAGACCTATTTCATCTGCCGTGCCGCCGAACTGCGCGGTTATCTCCGAAACATCGTCTATTGAAAATTCCTCGTTGTCAAGCTGTTCCGCAGAGCATTTTCCATAGCGGTTTCTTATAAATGTATATGCCTGCTTACGGTTTAAAAACTCCGCGTTGAACAGCAGCTCAACGGGGGTGTACTGTGAAAACTGTGCGATTATATCCTCATCGGTCTTGTTTGAATTAGCCTTTTCGACTGCGTGTACTTCACCCGTCGAGATATCGGCAAACACCATACCTATGCCGTTTTCTCCGACATAGATACACGAAATATAGTTGTTAGCGCCGTCCTCAAGCATAGACGCTTCTATTACAGTACCTGCGCTTACAAGCCTTACTATATCGCGCTCCACAAGACCCTTTGCCAGTGCGGGATCGGTTGTCTGCTCGCAGATAGCCACCTTGAAGCCCTTATCTATCAGCTTCTTTATGTAACCCTCAGCGGAATGATGCGGTACGCCGCACATAGGCGTACCTGCTCTTGATGTAAGCGTCAGCTCAAGCTCCTTTGACGCTACCATTGCGTCCTCGTTGAACATTTCATAGAAATCGCCCAGACGGTAGAATAATATATAATCCTTGTAATTTGCCTTGATCTCAGCGTACTGCTGCATCATAGGCGTGAGCTTTTCTCCACTGTTTCCGGCTTTCAAGAGCTTCATTCCTTTCGGGTTTATTGATTGAATTTACGATGCTGTACTGATTAGTGGCAACCTCCGCAGGTCGAGCATGAACCTGAGCAGCCGCCTGTCTGGACCTCGCAGGTGTCGGGATCTTCGCCGTCACAGCACAGTGCGATAATGCCGTTTACTTCCTGTAAAAGCTTGTCCATATCAGCCTTTGCCATCGTGAAATCAGCCATATGCTCATTCTGCATTACGAGAGTGTATAATCTCTGCATTTCCTTGTTCTGTGTGTCGAGCTTTTCCTTGTTCTGCTCTTCCTTTGACTTGCTCATTTCGAGCGCAACATTCTGACGTGCGAGATTAAATTCGCCGATAAGCTCCTGAAGCTCCATATCAGCATCATTTGCCTTCATTGCCTCGTTATAACGTACATAACGCTCGTCTGCCTGTATAGCCTTGCCGAGCTCTCTTGCTGCTTTGATTGCGTCCATTTTATTTTTCCTTTCTTTCCGCTTTTGCGGCTGTTAAAAATATATATCTGACGGGGATTCCCGACCGATTGCTAAAATTCAGTCATTCACGCTTACAAGCTCGCCTGTGACTGCCCAGGGCAGAGCCTTTTGTATTCTTACCGTGACGTACTTTCCGACCATATCCTTACTGCCGTTGAAATCGACTATCACGCCGTGGCGCGAATGACCTGTCATAAGTCCGTCAGCCGTTCTGCCGATACCCTCGCACAGAACCTCGACCTCATCGCCGACAAAGCGTTCATAAGCCTTTTCGCCGATGGCATTCTGCACGTCAAGCAACTCCCTGAACCACTTACCCTTGTCCTCATCGCTTACAGGATCGGGCATAGCCGCCGCCTTTGTTCCCTCACGCTTACTGTAGATAAAGGTGTATGCGGAATCATAGCGTACCTTCTTCATAAGCTCCACAGTGCCGAGAAAATCCTCGTAAGTTTCGCCGGGGAAGCCTACTATAATATCTGTAGTGAGCGCTACCTTCGGTATGCGTTTTTTTGCATATTCGATAAGCTCAAGATAATGCGCCGTGTCATAGTGGCGGTTCATTTCCTTTAAAATTCTGTCGCTTCCGCACTGTACGGGCAGGTGCAGATGATACGATATATGCCTGCTGTCCGCTATCGTATCAATAAGCTCATGTGTGCAGTCCTTGGGGTGAGAGGTCATAAAGCTGAGCTTATATTTTCCGGGTATCTTATCAAGCTCGGAAAGCAGCTTTGCAAAGCCGAAATCATATTCCTTGCCGTAAGAATTTACATTCTGTCCGAGCAGTAGTATTTCCTTATATCCGTCATTTATAAGCCCTTTTACTTCGGCTATGACCTCTTCGGGTCTGCGTGAACGCTCTCTGCCCCTTACAAAGGGAACTATACAGTATGTACAGAAGTTGTTGCAGCCGTACATTATCGGCACGCTTGCCTTTACCTTGCTTTCTCTTATAACAGGAAGTCCCTCGGCAATAACGCCGTCACTTTCGGGGATAGACAGCGTTCTGCGGTTCTCGCTGAGCTTTTCGTATATCATCTGCGGCAATGTATGCATAACGTGCGTACCGAAAATAATATCGACCTGCGGGAACGATTTTCTCATTCTCTGTGCTATATGCTCCTGCTGTACCATACAGCCGCCGACCGCAATTATGAGATTTCTGTTCTTCTCTTTCAGCTTTTTGAGTGCGCCTATATTGCCGAAAACTCTGTCCTCTGCGTTTTCTCTTACGGCGCAGGTATTGAAAAGGATAAGATCGGCAAATGCGGTTTCGGGTGTGAAGCCGTATCCCATCTGTGCAAGCATACCCTTTATCTTTTCTCCGTCGCTCACGTTCTGCTGACAGCCGAAGCTGTGGACGTGTGCCAACGGCATCTGCTCACGCTTTGCGTTTATCGCTTTTACTTTTTCTATATATTCCTGCTGAACAAGCAGTTCTTCCTTGTTTATCTCTTTAGTCAAGCTGTTTCTCCGTTCTTTATCCAAAGTCCTGTTTCAAAGACAGTATACCATAAAAGACAGCATACCATAATAGATTATAACATTATTTTAATCCGCCGTCAAGGCGAAACAGCGGATTAAAATAATGTTAGAACGTTCTCGGACGGTTGCGCAAGCATTGTTGCAGAAGTTGACAAATATAAATCTCACATGATATAATTTTTATTGAGGGAAACCTTGGACGATAGGCGGTCAATTCATCTCCCGTAAGCGCGAAAGCGC
>ERZ779877.1078-NODE-1078-length-25369-cov-16.513984_pt1 | contig 25369 bp, 34 predicted proteins | sample MGYA00511556_ERZ779877 | MGnify/ENA primary metagenome ERZ779877 (study PRJEB29588, sample SAMEA2159338) | human gut metagenome | biome: human gut; feature: human-associated habitat; material: faeces | place: Denmark | collected 2008/2010 ...
CATCTTCAATACATTTAACCGTACCATCGGCGAATTTCTCATAATGTAAATTATCGGAAGTAATGCGCGTAAACGACTTGCTTTTCTACATTATAAATAAAATGTATTTTTAATTAGAGGCATCCTGTTTCAAAAAATGCGTATGAACCACTGATGCAACCTTTTGTTAATTGCTTATAAATGATATCTATTTTCTTGTTTAGAATATTATAGCACATTTCCGCTGTACTTTCAATCAGATATAATGGAAATAATAAATCTAAATTCTGTCAAATGTTAAGTAGGATACGCTTATAACATACCAACAATCTCACCTGACTTCGATTTCTTTTTAGGCAATCTTGATAACATTTAAATTCACCTTTATTGTTTATATAGAATTCTACCACCACATCTGTCCAATAAACCGTATAACTGCGCCACAATGTCGCACCCATAAAAAACACCTTGCCGCAGTATAATTCTGTAGCAAGGTGTAAGATATTCACGATATTAACTTATGTAGCACTATTTTGCACAATCCGTGACAAAAATTACTGTAATTTTCACCAATTGTTTTTTGCTGTTTCAAAAATTATCAGCGAATTCTTAATCCGAATCCACTAACGCAGTTATTCTATTTTGCACATCCTAACTATTGACAAATAGCCTTTATTTATACCACATATCAATTTAAAACCAGGTATTTCTGCTTGGCTTTTTCGTCAGACAAACCTGTGCCGCCGGGTATGGCTTTGTATCAAGATTTTTTAGAACATAAAAAATACCCCATCGCAACTAAATGCAATGGGGCTTTCTATCTGGAGCTAATACCCGGATTCGAACCGGGGACCTCATCCTTACCAAGGATGTGCTCTGCCGACTGAGCCATATTAGCAAACTCCTGACGGTTATTTATTATATCATATCATATCGACTTTGTCAAGGAAAATTTACGAATTTTAAAGGAGATACACCGTGACAGGTTTATTAACGTACAATGTATTCCCATAATCAAACAAACCGCATTGTTGTGCGGTTTGTAGCTGGTACGGGTAACAGGACTTGAACCTGTAATAAAATGGCTTAACAGAGCCGTTTGTGAGCATTTTGACACCCTATTTGACACCCTACGCTTGTATCAAGACGTTTCAATCTGTATATAATCGTCCAACATTTTGAGGTTCTTTTTCTTATATTTTTCTGACAGATGGGTGTATATTGAAAGGGTGGTCTGAATGTCTTTATGTCCTGCCTGCTCCTTTGCGGTTACTATGTCAACGCCGGCGAGATACATTAGCGTGATGAAGGTGTGGCGCAACCAATGGGCAGTTATAGGCGGGATAACTTTATGATCCGTTCCGGGTATCTGTGTACCGTATTTTTCGGATAAGCACTTGATGTAGCTTTCCCACATACGATACCAGCTTTTATCCGAGTGCATTTTACCTTTAGCATTCGTAACTACAAAAAATGATGTGTGGGGGACTTGTCGCAGGTAGTTTACTAAAATCTGAGGAATGCAGACAGTTCTTGTTGCGGCATCTGTTTTACCGCCTTTTTTCACTACAAGCCCTGAACCGCTGACTTGCTCAACAGATTTGTTTACCCGGATTGTCGCTTCATCAAGGTTTATATCGGTCCATTGCAGCGCTATAAGTTCTCCTCTACGTAAACCTGCGTACATCATAATCATTGCGGCGGTCTGGGCTCTGTGCGGTGTATCTCGTATCCACGCTTGTTCCTCGCTTGTCAGAGCTCTCCTGTGTTCAGGCTCTTGCTTTGCTTTAGGTATTGCTACGTTCTTAAAGAAATTGTGGTCGATAGCTCTGTTGTCTGCGGCGAGTTCAAGTACGCCCTGGGCAATTCCTTTAACGCTCTGCATAGTCTTCTCGGAATAGCCCTTGTTTGCCATATCAAACAGTATTTCAGTCAGCATATACTGCTTGATTATTGATAACTTCGTATCTTTCAACGGTTCTAAAATTTTCGCATTTGTCCTTATGGCACGGTACCATTTGTCGCTTACCGAGGACTGCTTTGTGATAAGATACATTTCAAGCCAGTCACCGAAAGTTTCACGCTCTGAGGTGATGTCTATACCACGGTTGACGAGTTTTGTTTTTTCGGACAACTTTGCTTTCATTTCTCTTTCAGTGGCGGCGTAAACATACTTGTATTTCGGTACGCCGTTTTCAGTGCCGCAGTACATTTTTGCCTGATATCTGCCGTCTTTTCGCTTTGTATAAGTTACCTTTCCGGGCATTTTAACACCTCCTAAATTTTTTCCCCGCTTGTTACGGCGGGGAAGGGCTTATTTGATATATCTGTTAAGCGCTGCTTTCAATTCATCTATGTATTTTTCTGCTTCGTATACACTTTGCAATGAGTGTTTGATTTCCTTTTTGTTTTCATCCGGAATAATGATGGTTTTCTTGTTATCTGTAAGTATAAATCTACAGATCCATTTTGTTGTTTTTCCCTGATAAAGTATGCCGAAGTAGCTTTCAGTATCTTTATACACGATATCTTCCATTGCGCAGTATTCTTTCAGAAGATTTTTAATAACAAAATATGCTTCAAGCTCTTCGTTAGTTGTAACTATTCTCGATATTTTCTCTTTTGGTTCTTCGGTTGTTTCTTCCTGTACATTTTCAGGTTGTTTATCAGCTATATTTACATCCAGAGCACTTTTGATTTTATCGCTCATCAATTCATTGATATAATCGTTAAGTGCCTTTTTAAGTATAGGACGGAACTTTTCAACTACCGATTGCATTAGTTTTCCTTCGTATATTCCGGTAAGGAACAATTTCACGAAATCATCCGACGGCTGTTGCAACTGTTTAGCCAGTATTGTTTTAAATTCATTCGAATATTTAAGTTCCGAAGCAACATCAAATATCTTTGAAATATCAAACTGCGATTTGTGGAATTTCTTTAATTCCGCAACCTGATTTTCTTTTATATCAAGTATATTGATTTCAAGGAAAGGAGTTTCATCCATTTTGTTGGTTTCATCAAGATCAGTATAAAAACGATAAAACTGCCCGTTGGTAAGAATTGCGAATTTTGCTTTGGAAGTGCCGAAGTACCTGAACAACTGACTGTCATGCTTTTCAAGATTTTCACCTATCCATTTACATTCAATCAATATGACAGGATCACCGTTATTCATTATAGCATAGTCAACTTTTTCGCCTTTTTTAATACCTACATCGGCAGTGTACTCCGGCACAAATTCGTCAGGGTTAAATACATCATAGCCAAGCAAGGAAAAGAAAGGCATTATCAGAGCTGTTTTGGTTGCTTCCTCTGTTTGAAGATTAGGCTTTAAAGTTTCAACTCTTTTTGCAAATTGCTTAATCTGATCGATGAAATCCATTGTAAAATTCCTCCTCAATCTTTTCGACATAACACGACAAAATATAAATTTATACTACAAAATCTATAAAATGTATTTACTTTATGTCGAAAGTATGATATTATATTATTTGGAAACAGTTTGAGAAATCTTACTGTTAGCTCCTGCCGATATTCGCAGTAACGGCGGGAGCATTTTTTTATATGTCTTTTATGATTTTTCTAACAATACCAAGTATTCTAAGTCTATCACGCTCAGCACCTTTAAAAACTCTTGGTGCGTATTCTGGATTGAATGACAGCAACGTAATGCTGTTTTTGTCGTACTCTATCTTTTTTACGACCGAATCCTCGTCATCAATAAGGACTACAGCCACCTTTCCTGACTCGCACCAATCTTGTTTTAGCACCTGAATAAAATCGCCATCTTCAATTTTAGGATACATACTGTTACCTTGTACTTTTATACACAGCGTATTACGAGCCTCTTCGTCATTGGATATAAACAACGGTATGTAATCCAGAATATAATTGTCAGGGAACGCACCGAAGCCGGCTGATACGCTCTCATATACGGGAATCATTCGTATTTTTTCTTGTGGTAGGATCATTGCGTTTGACTCGATGGATTGTGATGTTGTATCGGGATTATCTGTTTTAAGCGCAAGATACGCTGCACTCACATTCAGTTCGCACGCTATTGACTCAAGTATCGGCAATTTAATTTTTGCCACTTGTCCTGTTTCATATCTTTGAATTGTTGATTTGTTTAATCCTAAGCGTTCTCCAAGTTCCCCTTGTGTCAGTTTATTATTTTCACGGCATAACTTAATCCTTTTACCAATCTCTTTTACGTCTGCCATGTTGTCCACCTCATTTCACTATAAGCATTATAACACACTAAATTGCATAATGCAATAGCATTTCTTGATTTTGTTAAAAAAAGTTGCAAAACGCTATTGACAAACGCTAAAATGTGTGTTAATATATGGCTATGCAAGGTTGCAAAACGCAACATGAAAGGAGGCGATGAGATGGTGAATACAAACAAGATCAAAGGCAGAATGCGTGAGCTTGAAATAACACAGGCAGATGTCGCTAAGTGTCTGAATATTGCTCAACCAACCGCAAATCAAAAGATTAACAATATCAGACCGTTTGATTTAGACGAAGCTGAAAAGTTTTCCGCTCTTTTAGGTATAAATGCCGGAGAGTTTGGCACTTATTTTTTTGCTCACTGAGTTGCAAAACGCAACAACCAGAGGAGAGAAGGTGAAGAAATGCTGTTAAATCTGAAAACAGAGATAGCCCGAAAACGTTTGTCTGCCGCAAAAATAGCGGAGTATATCGGCATAACGCCAAAAACTATGTCGTGCAAGGTAAACGAAAAAACTGAATTTACTCGTTCTGAGATGTTTGCAATACATAGTCGATTTTTTCCTGATGCGGATATGCGCTACCTGTTTTATTCGGAAAATGACAAAATGAAAGAGAGCAAATCACTTTAACAGTAATCTACTCTCCCAACATTTCGAGCTTTTCAGCTCATCGCTTTATCACTTTGATTTCTTTGAAGGTGTCTGTGATAAAGCACTTCCGGCAACACTTTTGGTGTTTTTGCCATAGCGATTGTCACTAAGAATTTTAGACGCTTTAGTGGCAACAGCTTTTGAAGTTGTTTTATTAGCCATAGCTTTTCCTCCTTTCGCAATTAGTATGGTTGTATTATACCACATATAGTTGCAAATGTCAAGAGGATAACAACATATTGTGTTAAAATGCGTCTGAATTGGGATGGAACGGTTTAAAATAGCTTAAAACAGTATAAAACAGCAAAAAAAATAATCCGTTATGTGGCTTAGTGAACTATGAATAGTGTAGGAGGTGAAAAAATGAGACGAACAATGCCATCACTTGAGTATCGAATACCGACTGACTGGGAAGAGTTGCCGATAATATTTGATCTTGCAACGCTTGCCAGGATAACAGGGCTTTCCTATGAAACACTTCGTGGCAAAGCCCGGAACGGTGAAATACCGTGTGTTAAGGTAGGTACGCAGTATAGACTTGAGAAAGAAGCTGTAAAGAAATGGTTAGGAGGTAGTTATGAAAATATCTAAGATAATCGCCCGTACGCTTTCTCTGCTCTTGCGAGCTTGGGTTACAGCGTGTGCGGCCGTAATGATGTATGTTCCTATTTGTTGAGAAATCGGTGCTAAGAAATTACATGGAGGGTTAAATCAATGGCAAAGAAAATCTACAGTGTAGAAATAGACACTAGTGCCTATACCGGCGAAATATTCCAGGCAGACACAATCGGCGAGTGCGAAGAATTCACCAAATGTCGAGGTCTTCTCGAAGATGAAGATGTCGGCGATGTCAGAGTAGCGTTGCTATCTGTGCAGGGCGATGGAGAAATGAAATGCTTAAAAGAGTACAAATGCGAAAAAGCATACAAGGTCGATGAAAAGCAGAGGGCTGTACCAATTATCGTATATAGCGAGGTGACCGCATGATGAAAAAACAAGTTATCCTGTACATACTTGCAAGGGTAGTACAGGCGATTGTAACGGCTCTTACGTGCAATATAACGGCTCTGCTGTTCATCAACGCCGCATACGAAGAGCGTGGATATCTCGCCGTAGGAGGCGAATGGATAGTCATAGCGGGGCTGACAGTGACAGTTTGGTATCTGATGGGACTGCTCCTCAAAGATTGGTACAAAGGGGCACTGGCAATGTTACAGTTTAGGAAGGAGCATAAAGAAGATGAACGATCTGGAAAAAATCGCAGCCGAAGCAAGAAAACACGGAATATCGTACGGTAAGTACGTTGAAATGCTAAAACAGGAGAAACAAATGACACAGGAACTGAAAGAATTAATTATAACGGACTACGAAAGCGGTCTGAGTGCTAACGAAATAGCGGAGAAGTACAAGATCAATCCGACAACGACAAGAAACAACATATGGAACTGGAGAAAAAAAGGCTTGATCAAGTCTGTTACGGAAGTAGAACCGAAGAAGCAAGTAGAAAACAACGAACCTATCCCTGCGCCTGTTGACAACATTGATATGTCGGCAACAGAAAAGCTTGAAAAGTTACAGCGCTTTGTCAGAGTATTTGTCAGAGTATTTGGCGATGCAAAGATTGACGGCGTTTTCGCAGACAACACCGAGAATGTATGTGATGTAAGGTTTGCGTTAAGCGGCAAGCGATACATAGTGCAGATGAAAGAGGTGCGAGATGAAGTATAAGGTAACAGCTACGTTTGATGCAATAAACGAGGCAATGGCGCTTGTCAATGCTCTTGTCGGTGTTGTCGATGAGGTTGAAATGATTGACGAGGAGGACGAAGACGACGATGATTAGATATGACAAGCCGATTATCAAGACCGCCGCCGATATGACGCTTGGTGATATATTCCGCACTCAGTACGGCGAGTACGGCAACTGGTGCGAGTTTGTGTTTGAAAGTTGCAACAAGTACCCCTGCGGAATGACTGAAACGCATTTTCACAGAATAGGGCAAACGCAGAGTGAGACGTGCTATGCATGTACAAAAATAGATAAAAAGATCTATGTCGTTGTCGGCAAAGAGTAAAAAAAGAGCTCCCGTAAGGGAGCAAAACAAATATTTACACAAGACCAGTATAACACTGGCAAAGGAAAAAGTCAATGGATATAAGAGAAAAACTTACAGCTGAGCTGACAGACGCAAAGCTCGGCAGGCATGAAACAGAAGTAAAAAACGCTGTGCTAAGGACTATCTGCAAATTCTGTGAGCAGAATGCAGAATTTAAGCAGGCTATAGAGCAGTCGGACAAGTCTTTTTCCGACTGCCTCACGGCAACGGTCAAGGGCGCAGGTGCAAGCCTTGAAGATCTCGATGTGTACAAGCGTGCTGTAGCGTTTTACTTTCCCGGTGCGGATATAAAATGCACTATGACGCTTGATCTCGGTGACGGCGGGTTCAGCAACAGCAAAACTTCCACAGAAGCAGACAGCGTCAAGCTACAGCTTGACCTTGACAGCCTGCTGGACTTCTGAGGTGCGGCAGTATGACAAGAAAAGAAGCCGAAAGCTACACAGACAATTTTCCGCCGCTTACAGCAGAGCTTGAGCGTGAGCTTAGAAAGACGTTGCCGATAAAGTATCTTGTTATCGACAATGACGGCACAGCATATTGCACGGCATGCGAAGAAAAGCTGTATCCCGGTGAGTATGACAGCTCAGTTAAACATAGGCAGACTACTTTTTGTACTAGCTGCGACGAAACTGTCACTGCGATATACAATTATCACAATTTTCACGGCTCGGTTGTTGAGTGTAAATCAAACGCCGGAGTGTTTTTGTCAGACGGCAAAACCGATAATCTGTACATACGGTTCTATACAATTATGCTGTTTTTTAATGCGCACGAAATTATGCCGCATATCGCAATCAATGAAGTCCAGCGATATTTATTTGCAGAAAATCAAGCGTTCCGTTATGGTCCTAAATACGCATGGGAGAGTAAAAACGGTTACTACACAAAGGTAGTGACAGGCTGGGGGCTGCGAGCGAAATTTAGCGAGCCTGTATTTCTGAATTATAGCGATTACAGCTTCGTTAATTTTCCTGCATTAAAAGGAACAGCTTGTGCTCATTCGGCAATAAGCGAGAACTTCGGAAGCATATCATATCTGCGGTTCTGGCAGGCACACAAAAATGTTGAGGCACTCATTAAGTGTGGCTTATATAGCAGTGTTAAGTACAACGAAGACATGATCGACTGGGCTGAAACCGAACCGCACAAAATGCTCGGCGTAACAAAAGATGTTATGCGGGCAATCCGCAAAGGGCAAATCGGGTACAGAGACTATCTTAGAATAAAAGAAGAATTTCCTAAGATTGCCAACCTTGACCGTCTTATTGAAACAAATAAACATATAGGATATTCATTTGGTATACTCGACAGTCTTAAGAAGAAACTCAAGACCGACAAATACGAAATTGCAAAGTACATTTTAAAGCAGAATGTAAATATCAGCGATTATTCAGATTATGTCCGTATAATGCAGAGCTTCAACGCCGATTTCAGCGACAAACAAATATGCTTCCCAAAAAATCTGAAAGCGGCTCACGACCGTGCAGAAGCTATGCAACAGGCACGGGAGCTTGAAGAAAAAGCAAAGAAAAACGCTAAATTGGCTGAACAGCTGAACACTTTGAAATTAAAGCGAAAGATACTTGAATTTTCGATTGGTGATTACTTTATCCGTCAGCCCAACAGCACGGACGAAATAGTTGCCGAAGGTCAGAAGCTAAGTCATTGCGTCGGCGGCTACGCCGAAAGACACGCAACCGGCAAGCTGACAATTATGTTTCTCCGCCGAAAATCCGCACCGGACGAGCCGTACTACACGATGGAGGTATCAAACGACTATAAAATAGTCCAGTGCAGAGGTTATAAAAACAACTGGGTTACAAACGGCGGACAGGAAAAACCACAAGAAATAATCAATGTCGAAAAGATGTATCAGCAGTACCTTGACGGTATTGCGGCGAAAAAATCAAAAACAAAATCAAGGAGGAAAACAGCATGATAATTCCCGGACTTCGCACACCACCTGCGGATACAGAAAAGGCGGTAACAGACGATTATGTCAAGGCAGTAAACCTTAACTACCATATTAAAGCGGCGGCACAGGTAGCACAGCAGAGTCTGTATGAGATGTGCAAAGGCTTTAAAGAGATGAGGGACAGCAAGCTCTATAAGGAGCTGGGGTATAACACATTTGAGGATTACTGCGAACAGGAAACAGGTATCAAACGCAGACAGGTTTATCGTTATATAGAAGTAATAGAGAAATTGCCGTCTGATTTTGTGTCCCCGGGGACACAAATCGGAGTGAAAAAGCTCTATCTTTTATCTGCCCTTTCCGATGAAGAACGTACAGAAATAACCGAAAAGACTGACCTTGAAAGCACCTCCGTCCGTGAACTTGAACAGCAGATACGGCAGATAAGAGCGGAAAAGGATAAGGCGGTAGCCGACAAGTCAGCCGCCGAAGCCGAAGCGTCCGCCGCCGCTCAGCAGGCGAAATCACTCGAAAAAGCTAAGAACGCATTGTCACAGCAGATAGCGGCGCTCGAAGCCGAGATAAAGGAGCTTGAAAACCGCCCTGTTGAAGTTGCGGTCGAGCCGGCTAAGGACGGCGTTATGGACAAGACAGCGTTTGATAATATCTGCAAAACTTACGAGCAGCAGCTTGACAAGGTGCAGGAGGACGCATTACAGGACACTATCCGCTTAAACCGTGAGCATACGGAGCAAATGAATAATCTGAAAGCCGAGAACGAGAAAAAGCTTGAAGAACTCCGCAGTCAGCTTGAAGCTGCTAAGCGTGAGCAGTCGGAACTTACGGTGACAGTACCCGACAGCAAGGAAACGTTCAAGGCATACCTTGCAACAGCTATTGATGCGGCGAAGCGGTTATGCGAGTTTATCGGCAATAATTTCGCAGATAGTAATCACGAATTATTCGTGACAAAGGCAAAGCAGTTTTTCGAGAAAATGACGGAGGAAATCGTATGAGCAGTACATTGTATGATATAACCGGCAGATTTGCCGAGCTTTTCGATGCGTTTGACGCTATAAATGACTATGAACCGGATACCAATGCGGACGGTGAGTATATAGACGATGACGGCGAGGTCATTGCTGACCTTGAAGCATACAAAGCCGATATGCTGACAATGTGGTTTGACACTCTCGAAGGCATTGAGGGCGAGTTCAATGAAAAAGCCGAGAATGTTGCCTGCTTCATTAAAAGCCTTGAACGTGAAGCGGACAGCCACGAGCTTGAAGCTAAGGAACAGACGGCAAGAGCAAAAACCAAGCGTAAAAAGGCAGAGTTCCTGAAAAAGCGCCTGCTACAGGATATGCAGGCGATGAAACTGAAAAAGGTCGATATGCCGAGAGCAAAAATAACGTTCTCCGAGGGACGTGACAGTGTGATTATTGACGATGAGCGGAAGTTTATCGATTATGCCGAAGCGTATAACGATTCACTTATAAAGTACAGTGATCCGACAATACGTAAGTCAGAGGTCAAGAAGCTGCTCGACAGCGGAGAAGAGCTCCCTGCCGTACATCTTGAAAAAAAGCCGTATATAACGATAAAGTGAGGTAGTTATGAGCAATATATTTACACCCGTAACAAGAAAAAAATCAAAGGCGAGAATTGCTGTTATGGGACCGTCGGGAAGCGGGAAAACGCTTTCATCGCTCTATCTCGCAAAAGGCATAACAGGCGACTGGGGCAAGGTAGCCCTTATAGATACAGAGCATGAGCGTGGCAGATTTTATGCCGACCGTCACGATCTCGGCACGGGAGAATTTCTCTATGCTCCGCTTACACCGCCGTATTCGCCGGAAAAGTACATAGAGTACGTCAGACAGGCGGCTGAGGCGGTCGGAGAGGACGGCGTAATAATAGTGGACAGCTTTTCGCACGCATGGGATAACGAAGGCGGTGTGCTCGATATCAAGTCGCAGATAGCACAGCGGCAGGGAAAGAACGATTATACCGCATGGGACGAAGCCGGAAAGATACAGAATAATCTTGTCAATACCATACTGTCGGTCAACTGCCACACGATCATTACACTGCGTACCAAGATGGGCTATGCAATGGAAATTAACGACAGGGGTAAGAATGTTCCCGTCAAGATAGGACTTGCGCCGGTACAGCGTGATAACACCGAGTATGAATTTGATATTGCTTTTCAGATAAACCGTGAGCATATCGCAAGTCTTTCAAAAGACACAACTTTTCTTGATAAGTGGTCGGGTGTTATCACCGAAGATTTAGGTACTCAGCTCGGCGCATGGCTCAGCGAGGGTGCAGAGCCCGACAGATGTGAAGAATGCGGTGCTGTCATTATGCCGACACCTAAGCATACGGTAGCGGAAATGGTTGAAAGCTCGGTTGCAAAATTCGGCAGAAAGCTGTGCATAGCGTGTGCAAAGAAGGAGGTCGAAAAGCAGAATGCCGCTAAGACCGTATCAGAGTGAGCTTGTCGAGCAGACAAGGCAGGCGTGGCGTGAGGGTTATCACGCTCCCTGCATTGTTCTCGGGTGCGGCGGCGGTAAGTCGGTGATAGTAGCAGAGATAGCACGGCGGACTACATTCAACGGGAAAAAGGTATTGTTTCTTGTGCACAGGCAGGAGCTTGTTCAGCAGATAATAAGGACGTTCATACGCTGGGGCGTTGATATGAACTACTGTGACGTGATGATGGTGCAGACGGCAACACGGCGGATAAAAAAACTGTCAAAGCCTGCGCTTATCATTACAGACGAAAATCACCACAGCCTTGCGCTGTCGTACAAGAAAATCTATGACGCTTTCCCCGATGTGCTTCGTGTGGGGGTAACGGCAACGCCTGTCCGCCTGAACGGTGACGGCCTGGGTGATGTCAACGACAAGCTGATAATCGGGCCGTCTACCAAATGGCTTATTGATCACAACTGCCTTGCGCCGTATGACTACTATGCGCCGTCCGTAGCCGACTTATCGGGGCTTCATATCAAAATGGGCGAGTTTGTTACGGCGGACGTTGAAAAGGCGATGATCAAAAAGGCTGTATTCGGTGATGTTATCGGATACTACGGACAGCTTGCAGACGGTAAGAAAGCCGTCTGCTACTGCTCAAGTGTTAAGCACTCGCTCGCTACCGCCGAAGCGTTCCGAGAAGCAGGCATAAACGCCGTACACATTGACGGCACAACTCCCGATGCAGAGCGTAATCGCATTATTTCGGATTTCAGAGCCGGACGGATAACGATACTTTGCAATGTCGATTTAATATCGGAGGGCTTTGACGTTCCCGACTGCGAATGTGCGATACTGCTCCGTCCCACTCAATCCCTTACTCTGTACATTCAGCAGTCGATGAGATGTATGCGCTATCGACCGGGCAAGCGTGCGATAATTCTTGATCATGTCGGCAATTACGCACGCTTCGGAATGCCCGATGATGACCGTCTGTGGTCGCTCGAAAAGCGCAAGCGCAACATAAAGAAAGAAGCCGCGGAGAATGCCGAAAAGGTGAAACAGTGTCCCGAATGTTACTATACATTCGGAACACCGCCACCCGGTCAGCCCTGTATCTGCCCTCACTGCGGATTTGTTTTCCCGGTAAAGAGCCGTGAGATAGAAACAAGCGAAAGCACCGAGCTTATTCATATCGAGGGCTTCAGGCTGGATTTCAGCAGTCCCGATGATTGTTCGTCCTATTCCGATCTGCTTGCATACGCAAAGAAGAAAGGGTATCAGAGGGGCTGGGCATTTTACGAAGCAAGAAAGAGAGGTTTTATCTATTGACAGAAGAACACAGTATTCAGAATGCCGTCAGACGTGCGCTGTCCGAGAACGGTTGCATGATATTCCGCATTAACGTCGGCAAGGGCAGAACATTTGACGGCAGATATTTCGACACGGGCGTACCGGTCGGATTTTCGGATCTGTTCGGCGTAAGACGGTCGGACGGAAAGGCAATATTCATAGAGGTAAAGACAAAAACGGGACGTGTTCGCCCCGAACAGAAGAATTTTATTGAAAAGATGCGCCGTTCGGGTGCTGTTGCAGGTATATGCAGAAGCGCCGAAGACGCAATAAGACTTATAACGGAGGATAAATAATATGGCATTTTCACAGGATAATTCAGCGGCTACGAGTGCGCTCAAGCCCGAAGGCAGATACGAAACGATAATCACAAGCGTAGACGAGAAAACATATAAGAGCGGCAGTAAATCGCTGAGCTTCAGACTGACGATAAGGAATGATATTCCGGAGCAGAAATACGGCAACGCCTGCTTATTTTATCAGATATGGAAGGCTAAAGAGCCTACAAAGGAAGACCTTGCGGTAAACGGTTATACATTCGGCAGACTTATGGCAGTAGGCAAGGCCGCAAAGCTCACTGACGGCAAGAAATACAAGGATCTTGCGGAATACTGCGACGATCTTGTCGGCAAGTGTGTAATAGCTGTAGTAAAGCACGAAACGGACGATAAGGGCACCACAAGAGAAAAGGTAAGCTATCTTGAACCGACACAGCACCCCGACTGCAAGCATAAGTTCAAGACCGCCGTGACCGCCGATACCGTATCAGCGCCGAAAAACGAGAGCTTTGCGGCAACCGCAGCAACGGAAGCAGTTACGGAAGATGACGGTGACTATCCGTTCTGATGGGGGAAATAATGTACGAATATATTCCCGATGAGCTTAAAAAACTCTCAAACTGGGTGTGCTGGCAGGCTGCACCCGATGAGGCAGGCGGTAAGATAAAAAAACTTCCGATCAATCCTCATACGGGTGACCTTGCCCGCTCCAACGATCCGTCCACATGGTCGGATTTCAATACGGCTGTAGCGGCTTCGGCAGGTTTTGCAGGTGTCGGATTTATGTTCGGAAACTGCGAGTATTTCGGTGTGGATATTGACGGAGTGGGTGACGAGATAGCCGCATTCAAAACCGGCGAAAACAACATTATCACCGAATTTATAACAACACTCCAGTCATATACCGAGCTGTCGCAGTCCGGCAAAGGCATTCACATAATCTGCAAAGGAAACCTGCCGAAGCAGGGGCGCAGACGAGGCAATGTCGAAATGTACGAAACAGGCAGATTTTTCGTTATGACGGGCAATCCGTGCGCCGAATATATGGATATAAACGAATGCACAGAGGCTATCAAGGCGTTGCACGAAAAGTACATAGGCGGAGGGCGTGAGCCTTCCGCTGTACCCCGTGCTTATGTGCCGGCACTTCCGGCAACCGCAAATGATATTATAACTCTCGCCGGAAAAGCAAAGAACGCACCACGCTTCAATGCGCTAATGCAGGGCGATTATTCAGGTTATGTGTCACAGTCAGAGGCTGATATGGCGCTGTGTAATATGCTCGCGTTCTGGTGCAGGTGTGATGCGGATCTTATGGACTGTATATACAGACAGTCGGGGCTTATGCGTGAGAAATGGGACAGACGGCAGTCGGGCAGTACCTACGGCGCTATAACGATACAAAAAGCCATAGCCGACTGTGAAAAGGTATACGAGCCTGCACAGAAATCACCGCAGTTTACGGCAAAGTTTACAGGCAAAAGCTCTGTCATACACGCAAAGCTTGATACTGCACAGGACGAGTCTGTAAAGCTGTACACATTTGATGATACAGGGAACGCAGAACGGCTTATAGACTTATTCGGCAGGGAGATCCGCTACAGCTATATAGACAAGCGCTGGCTGTATTATGACGGCAGGAAGTGGTGCTATGATAACAGCGGAACAATAGAGCGCATAGCCGATAAGGCGGTACTTGCGATGAAGGCAGAAGCAAAGGCGTATGAGCAGATGGACGCTGAGGATGGCGGAGATATGGCAAAAAACTTTGAAAAGCACCTGAAGTCGAGCCGAAGCAACAAGTCAAAATCGGCAATGCTTAAAGAAGCACAGCATCACGTTCCGATAGTGCCGGCACAGATGGATAAGTACAAGATGGTGCTTAACACTCCGAGCGGTGTTCTTGACCTGAAAAGCGGTACGCTGAGTGAGCATAAGCCGGAAGCATACTTCACCCGTATCACGTCGGCTGAGTACACAAGCAATGCCGACTGCCCACAGTGGCTGAAATTTCTTGACGAGATATTCGGCGGCGACAAGGACCTTATACGATACGTTCAGAAGGCGGTCGGCTATTCGCTGACCGGCTCAACGGCGGAGCAATGCGTATTCTTCCTGTTCGGCACGGGCAGAAACGGAAAATCAACGTTCCTTGATATTATCCGTGCCATTATGGGTGATTACGCAAGCAATATCCAGCCGGAAACGATTATGGTACGCAGTAATCAGAGTAGCGCTATAAACAGCGATATAGCACGACTTAAAGGCGCAAGGTTTGTTACATCTGTAGAGCCTAACGAGGGCGTGCGTATCAACGAGGGTCTGCTGAAGCAGCTTACAGGTGATGATATAGTTACTGCCCGCAAGCTGTACGGTGATGAGTTCGAGTTCAAGCCCGAATTCAAGCTGTGGATGGCGACTAATCATAAGCCGATAATCAGAGGCACAGACACAGGTATCTGGCGCAGAGTGCATATGATACCGTTCACTGTACAGATACCCGAAGAAAAGAAAGACCCACGTCTTAAATATAAGCTGTGCCGTGAGCTGCCCGCTATATTTCGCTGGGCATTAGAGGGGTGCGTACTGTATCAGGCTGAGGGACTGCATATGCCGAAGGCGGTTATCGCTATGGTTAAGGAGTACCGCAGGGAGATGGACGTTATCTCCGCTTTTGTCGAGGACAGGTGCGTAGAGGGCAAGGACTGCTATGCACAGGCTAACGTGCTTTATGCGGCGTATGCGCAGTGGTGCGATGAAAATAACGAATACAAGATGTCAAATACGAAGTTTGGTGCTGAGTTGTCAAAAAAGTATCCTAAAGTGCGAGCAAAAAACGGTAATTGCTACATTGGAATATCGATAAGCTGAAAGGAGGGTGTATAGTGGTGTAGGGTTTGAGGGTTTTTCTAACCTTTCATACGGAAAATGAAAAAAATAAATATATATAAAGGGTATTGGAAAACGGGCAAAACCCTACACAACCTTACACCGAATGATTATGAAGAAGATAAATTTCAACGATCCGGCAACATTTGAAAAGCTGGAGCATATGGCATACGAAAACACGCTTGATTATACTGACTTTCCGCCTGCCGAGTATAAATACTTTGATAAGCTGTCGCAGCTCGGCAGTATCTACCGCAGCGGTCAGCTTCCGAAGGGGCTTTGCAAAGAGCGCAAGGACGCATATCTTTGTGATTATCGCAAGGACGCAGACAAAACACGGAAAAATCACGAGGCAGAGGTCGGATACCAGGAGAATATACGAAGGTCGGACGAGCTGAGATGTGAGATCAACAGCACGAGAAATCACGATGTCAAGCTGATGCTTGCGCTGAGGTGTATCGAGCTGATGACCGGCGAGGAAGGATTTGAAAGGAGAAACTTAAATGACTAAACGCAAACCCGCAACCGAAACCTGCCTGTTCTGTGGGCGCAAAATTCCTGACAGAAGCAGCGCAGACACAATCAGAGAGTTTGTCTGCCGTTTTCAGCAGACGGCAAGTGAATCGACAACGACATTACTTGGCAATCGCATTGTAACTTACAGAATATCGCCAGAGGAGCTTGAGGAACTTATGGATAATATGATAGCGGAGGTAATTGGAGAAGATAGCATGATGAAAGCTTGGTTTGTAAAAGAGACTGTTAATTTTGGAGCAACAGTCGTCTTTGCTGAAACACGAGACAAAGCAAAATCGCTTGCGCTATGCACAAGTTGCTGTAAAGACGCAAATATCTGCGATATTGAAGTAAGACGAGTACCGCAAATGGACAAGTATTACGTCGAAGGTAAAACAGAAATGGACTGGTCAGATCCGAAAGACAGAGTTGCTTTAGTAAAAGAGTGCGGTTTTTGGTGTAGACATCCGATAGTAGCAGAAGATTGCAAAGACTGTTCTGCAAAAGAGTTTTGCGATGAGGCGGTTCGGGAAGAGGAGGAAACATGACCAAACAAGAACTTCACAGCATCCGTTCACTCCGTGACGAGATAAAATTCTGGGAACGGGCGCTTGAACGAATAAGAAATAAATCTCCTGTCGGTTCTCCGCAGTTTGATGCCGTTCCCTGCAACAGCGGAATAAGCAACAGAGTGCAGGACAGAGTTGAAAACACGAGGTCAATCGAGGAAATAATAGCGCAGAAAAAGGCAGAGCTTGAAGCAAAGGAGCGTGAGCTTACCGAGTACATAATGACGGTTGATGACAGCCTTGTGCGCAGGGCTATGTATCTGCGCCACGTCTGCTGTAAGAGCTGGAATGCCGTTGCTATGGATATAGGCGGGGACAACACAGCCGATACGATACGGAAAGCGCACGACCGTTTTATCAAAAGAAATCTGTAAGTTGTCCGTTTTGTCCGTTTTTTCTGTGGTATCATGTACAATAGAAAAAACAAAAAAGTGCTTGACAATCAAAAAAAGATAGTGTATAATTATTAATATCATAAGCGAGTAGAAGGCATAAAAATACCAGGCAAGCAGATGCCTGGTATTAGTCAAGCTTAGTCGCTTGTTTCGCTGTAGAAGATGGTGTCAGCTACTATCACTTTTACGTCTATAATCGGTGTTTTAGGACTGCCTTCACTAAGCCCAATCCATGATGCGAGAATAGGAGTCGGAACAAGAACTCAAAGGAGAAAGAATCGCTGATACTACTTGCGGTAGTATGCCTGTGTTCCCTTACATACTGCACACAACTGTGATCGAGGGGTATACCGAAAGCGCTAAAGCTGCTTCGTCTGAACTGATTAACTTACGCTTTGAATACGAGGTATGCAAAGGATATATTGCAAATATAGATAATCCGTTTTTAAGGAACATATTTGAATTGCGGTTCATAAAATGGATAAAGTGGAATCGTATAGCTGACAGCATAGGTGGCAATAATACGGAATACAGCATAAAGAAAATGGTGTATCGGTATATAGATAGTCATTAAATTCTGTTGTTAAAATGCACAGAATTGTTTATAACATTTGTTTGTTTTGACAAATTGAGTGAATTTCAATTGATTTCAGTAAAGAAAAATGGTATTATACAATTGTGGAAGGATTCTTACAAGGAGGGGGAGAAAGGTATGAATATATTGTCAGTGGCAAAGTATATCCTTGAAAAGCAGGGTACAATGACTACAATGAAGTTGCAAAAACTATGCTATTATTCACAGGCGTGGAGTCTTGTTTGGGATGAAAAACCGCTTTTTGATGAAGAATTTGAGGCATGGGCTAATGGTCCTGTATCACCTGAACTGTTTAATTATCACAGAGGAAAATTTGTTATTAGTGCAAATGACATTACAGGCAACATTGATGAGTTATCATCAGAACAGAAAGAAACAGTAGACACCGTACTGAAATATTATGGTGAAAAAGAACCCAATTGGCTCAGTGAACTTACTCACAAAGAGCGTCCTTGGAAGGAAGCGCGAGAAAAAGCAAATGCGGCGGTCGGTGAGCGTTGTAATGAAGTTATCACTAAGGAAAGTATGCAGAGCTATTATGGTGGAATATAATAATGGCTAAAAGAAAAAAAGTAGTTAACCAGAAGGAACAAGTTTCCGGTAGCAAAAAACCTAAAAATAGAGAAAATCCATGTGCATATTATGATTGGCATCCGTCTTGGAATTTTTCTATGTGTGATTTTGAACATGAAAAATGGAGTTTAGAAAATTCGGATATTTATTATAAGATATTTCCTAAACTGATTTTATTTGAAAGAATGAAATGGAGCGACATAATTGTTCGGGATAAAGAGAGAAACCACTGGGAAAATTGTAATGAGTTTATAAAAGAAGCACGTGATAGAATAGTTGAAAAAAAGTGGGATTTTGATCAATTGTTTTCTCTTCGTCTTGAAGGAGATATGCGTTTATATGGGAATATTGAAAATGGCATATTCTATTTGATTTGGTATGATGAGAAGCATGAGATTTATCCTTGCAAAAAAAAGAACACATAAATTTGTCCCACATGTCACAAAAAAGCGTAGTATACTTATAATGAGAAAAAGAGATCTGAAAAAGGTCTCTTTTGTTTTTGCGATAATAAGAAATTATATTTCCTCCTGAAGCCCGGCACAACGGTGTCGGGTATTCTTATACCCAAAAGAAAGGACGGTGCTACCGTGACCGAAAGACAGAAGAAATTCGCAGAATACTACGCTCAGTGCGGTAACGCCGCCCAGAGTGCGATACAGGCAGGATACAGCAAAAAGTATGCAAATACTAATGCTTCAAAATTACTACAAAATACTACAATTACGGAATACATAAAACAGCTCACCGAAGCCGCCCAGACCGCACGAATAATGACCGCAAGAGAACGGCAAGCTTTGTTATCCGATATGGCAAAGAACGGCAAAAATAGCCCTGCTGACCGTATTAGAGCGATCGATACGCTGAATAAGATGACGGGGGAGTACACGCAGAAGGTCAGCATTGACGGTGATGTGGGAGTGAAGATAGTTGACGACTGTTAAGCTCAGCGACATTATAGCGCCCTCGTTCTACGATCTGCACAAGGATATAAAGGCAGACAGGCACACGCATTACTGGCTCAAGGGCGGACGAGGCTCGACGAAATCATCTTTTGCATCAACGGAAATTCCGCTCGGTATGATGAAAGATCCTATGGCGAATGCGGTCGTTATCCGCAAAGTCGGACTGTATCTGAAAGACAGCGTGTATGAACAGCTATTGTGGGCGATAGAAAGGCTCGGCGTGTCGCACTTATGGCAGTGCAGGCAGTCACCGCTTGAGCTTGTCTACACGCCGACAGGTCAGCGTATTTTATTTCGTGGCGCAGACAAGCCGAAAAAGCTGAAATCTACCAAAGTCAGAAAGGGCTATATCCGCTATGTGTGGTATGAGGAGGCGGACGAGTTCGGCGGTATGGAAGAGATACGCACCATCAATCAATCCCTGCTCAGAGGCGGTGCGACATACACCGTTTTTTACACGTTCAATCCGCCGAAAAGCCAAAGAAACTGGATAAACAGCGAGGTGCTTGTTCCCCGTTCGGACAAGATAGTGCATCACAGCGACTATCGTTCTGTGCCGGCAGAATGGCTCGGAGAACAGTTTTTGATTGAAGCAAAGCACCTTGAGCAGACAAAGCCGGAGCAGTACAGGCATGAATATCTCGGAGAGGTGACCGGCACGGGTGCGGAGGTATTTACGAACATTACTATCCGTCCTATCACGGACGAGGAAATAAAGTCATTCGATCATATCAAGCGTGGTATAGACTGGGGTTACGGCGCTGATCCGTTTGTATATATAACAGCTCATTTCGACAGCAAGCGAAACAGGCTGTTTATTTTTTACGAATTTTTCAGGTGCGCCGCAAAGTATGACGTTATTGCAAATGCAATCCGCAAGGAGAACACGCAGAACGGTACAATCATTGCCGAGTCTGCCGAGCCACGCTCAAACGATGAGCTTCGGGACAGGGGTTTTCACATACGAACGGCGGTCAAAGGTCCGGGAAGCGTCGAGCACGGTATAACGTGGCTTCAGAACCTTGAAGAGATTATTATTGACGGCACACGTTGTCCGAATGCCGCCCGTGAATTCAACGAATATGAGCTTGATCGTGACAGCAGGGGCGAGCTGAAAGCAGACTTTCCTGACAGAAATAACCACACCATAGACGCTATCCGATATGCCCTTGAAGATTATATCGGCAGGAAGATAGTAAAATCAACGCTCAGCAAGCGGAAATTAGGCATTTATTAAGGAGATTATATGATAACATCACCGATTTTCACAACTGACAAAATGGCGGAGATGATAACGCCGACAGTGGCACGAGATTACATAGAAAAGCACGACAGATACGAAATGCCACGCCTTACGATGCTGGATAATTACTACTGCGGTAGACAGCACATCTGCGACAGACGTAAAAGTGACGATATGCTGTGCAACAACCGTGTAATGATAAATCACGCCGCATATATCGCAAAGTTTACATCTTCGTATCTGATAGCTACTCCTGTTTCTTACAGCGGTAAAGATGATATGGATATTACGGCAATAACCGATTGCCTGAATTATGCCGACAGCAGTACGCAGGACGCAGATCTTGCGCTCGATGCCGCAATATTCGGCAGAGCCTACGAACTTATCTATATGGACGCTGACAGCTGTCCGAAGCTCGCCCGTATCACTCCGCTGTCTGCATTTGTCGTTTATGATGATACGGTGGAGCAAAATCCCGTATTTGCGGTGTATTATTACCCCGTTTTCGAGCCGGGCAACAGTACGCCTAGGTGCTTCAAGTGTCAGCTTATGACCGATACGATAACGCAGGACTTTGAACTTACGAGCAACTTCGGACTTAAATCGGAGGGCGAGGCAGTACCGCACTATTTCGGCAAAGTACCGCTGAATGAAATTTATAATGACGGTCAGCGACAGGGCGATTTTGAGCAGGTCATAAGCCTTATTGACGCATATAACACGTTGCAGTCAGACAGGGTTAATGACAAGGAGCAGTTCGTTGACAGCCTGATGTACATTAAAGGTCAGATACTCGGCGAAACCGACGATGAGAAGGCTGAAACCTACAGCGAAATTCAGCGTAATAGGGTCGTTGAGCTGTCACAGGACGGCGAAATAGGATTTCTGACACGGCAGTTTGATGAAGCGAGTGTGGAAGTGCTGAGAAAGAGCATTGTTACCGATATACACAAGATTTCGGGCGTACCCGATATGTCGGATGAAAGTTTTGCAGGGAATGCTTCGGGTGTTGCCATGAAGTACAAGCTATTGAACCTTGAACAGATAACCAAGACGAAAGAGCGGTATTTCACAGAAGGCTTACGTTACCGCCTTGAGTGCCTTTCCAACATAATCGGTATAAAGGGCGGTCATATCGATCCGAAGCTGATAGACATAACCTTTACACGCTCGCTTCCTCAAAATGAGCTTGAATTATCCCAGGTGGTGGCAACGCTTGACGGTAAAGTGCCGCAGGAAACTTTACTGTCGCTCCTGCCGTTTGTTAAAGATCCTCAGAGTGCCGCAGAAGAACTCCGACAGCAGAAGCAGGACGCTATCACAGCACAACAGCAGATGTTTATGAACACACCGCTTGCAAGGGGCGAAAGCAATGAAGAATCCGAGTAAGAAATACTGGGAGGACAGAGCCGCAGGACGAATGGTAGGCTACACAGCTAAAGCGGAAAGCACCGCCGATACTCTCGGCAAGGCTTATTACGCAACAGCACGGTATCTGCAAGGGGAAGCGAATGACGTTTTTAACGCCTTTACAGATAAGTTTGAACTGAATATTGCCGAAGCCGAAACAATGCTCAAAAACGCACCGGGCAAGTCTATGTTTGAACAGATGAAGACCGCCCTTGCCACCTGCAACGATAAGCAGAGGAAGCAGGAGCTTGAAACGCTGTTGTCATCGCCTGCATACGCCCACAGAATAGGGCGGTTGAATGATCTTGACAGCAAGATAAGCGATATGTGCTCACGTCTTGCAAACGCCGAAATAGGCGTTGATACAGAGCATTTGAGCGATATAATTCAGAATGCGTATATGCAGACGGTTTTCGATGTGACGAAGGGTGCGGATTACCGTGCGGCTTTTGATTTAATTCCCGAAAGCCGTGTGAAAGCTATTCTGTCTACCAACTGGAGCGGTCAGATGTTCTCCCAGCGTGTCTGGGATAACACAAACGCACTTGCAGACGGGCTGAAGCACGATATGCTTGTGGGCATTATGGCAGGAAAGTCCGAGCAGCACATGGCGGACGATATAATGAACCGCTGCGGTGTCGGTGCTTTCGAGGCACGCAGGCTTGTACGGACGGAAACCACCTGCGTTGCGAATACGGCGGAGCTGTACGGCTACAAGGAGCTTGACATTGACGAATACGAGTTTTCCGCCTGTCTTGACAGCCGTACAAGCGATCTATGCCGTGAGCTTGACGGTAAGGTGTTCAAGCGTAACAGCGCACAGGCAGGTGTAAATCTTCCGCCTATGCACCCGTTCTGCCGTTCTACAACGCTCCCTGTTCTGCCGAGCGAGGAGGATCTTGATAAAGAGCTTGCCGAACTGGGCGATGAGATAGGCGCAGATGTTGACTTTGACGAGTGGCAGCGGAACTTACAGCAGGGCGAGGACGGCAAGTGGCGGTATGTTGCAGGAAGTGCGGGTAAAGTCAAAGCGGATAAACCGATGAGGTTTGCAGGGGATGGTGTTGATTATATGTCAAAATCATTCAGACCTGATTATTCTGATAGTACGCCTATTTCCTTTAGCACGGCCGATGGAATCAAAAATATTGAAGTGAAAAAAGTCACCAATAGCCAATTTGATATGGTAACAGATAACGCTAATCGCAGGAATAAAGCTGTAAGGCTTGCAGAAAAGAATTTAAAAGCCGTTAAGAAAATGTTACCGGAAGGCTATGTAATGCCCAAAGTTGCTGTCGTAGATTTTGATAAGTGCGGTTTAAATGTTCAGGCAATAGGCGGGTACGATAAAGAAACAGGCATATTGTATCTGAACAGCAAATATAACACATCCGGTAAGATTTTAGACTTTGTAAATGAAAAAGCGGGGTATTTTGCTAATAATACAGAATTTGCTCCGATTTTGCATGAACTTGGGCATAAATATTATGAGGACTGCGTGAAATCCCTTGCAATTTCAGAAAATATGGAGTATAATAAAGCTAAGAATATAATTGATAGCAAGTTATATGATTATGTTCATTCTAAAAATAACGATGGTTTGTTTTTGAAGAAAAACATAAGTTGTTATGCAGATGACGGATTCTATAACAAAAAATATACTGAGATTGTTGCAGAATGCTTTTCTGTGCAAAAAGAAAATATCTTTGCGAACGAAATTATAAACATACTTAGAGGTGATGGCATATGATGATTAAATTTACGAAAGAACAGGTTGAATTATACGATAAACTAGAAAAAACAACCGACACCGACGAAATAAAAAAAATTAGGAAACGACTCCACGAAATATCTATTGAACGTGACAAAGAACTAGAGAATTGCCCTTTTGTTCATTAATTTGTTACTTGACTTTTATGTGTTTAACCGCCCACAGCAGTGAGCGGTTTTCTTATACCCGTGTGCAATCAATTGCACTTGATTTTAACTTGCACAGTACGCACTAACGATATAACAAACGGCTTAACAAAGCCAAATGTTAATTTGCAGTGTTTATTTGCAATTATAGCTGATTTTAAACATAAACTTTGCAAAAACAGCCGTTTTTTGTGAAGTTCGGCGCAAATTTGAACGAACTTAATAATTTTACCGCCCCTTTTGGAGCGGTATTTTTATACCTGAAATATGAAAGTGAGGTTTTTAAACATGAACAAAATTAAGAAAGTTATTATTGCCGCAAGCGGTGTTTTACTGTCAGCGGTTTTTCTGTGTGGTTGCACGGAAGCTGAAAGAGTGACGTACAATGTGCAGAAAGAAGCAGATAACTTCAATGTGACAAGGCGGTTGTCGGTTATCAATGCAAGGAGCGACAAACCAGTGCTTGAGCTTATTGGTAATTTTTCTATTTCAAACAACGAAGCAAACGAGCTGGTTGTAACAATAGAAATAGCTCCAAATGTGTATAAAGTTGATTATGTGTATCTTAACGACTGGACAATGTACACTGTAGAAGATGTAAGTGGAGCGTACGTTGACAAATATCATTACGAGATCAATTTCTTGCCTGAAATGATTGCGCCGATTACATTCACAAGCAAAGACTGATAATTTTACCACTCTGCAAAGGGCGGTATTTTTATACCCAAAAACAATTTATTCCGAACGTTGTGGGCAATGAACGCAGTGGGCGGAGAAAGGACAGAAACATGAACAACAGAAGAATTTTCATCGGCTTACAGCACTTCGCAGAGGGCGAGGGGGACGGCGGCGCAGATGCAAACGTTCCCGGCAATCAGACTGCCGATAACGGCGGTGACGCTCAGGATAGCGCATCGCAGAAGCCAACCTTTGACGATATGTTAAAGGACAAGGATATGCAGTCTGAGTTTGACAAGCGTGTAAGCAAGGCACTGGAAACAGCAAAAACAAAGTGGCAGAAGGACGCAGACGAGAAGCTCTCGGAGGCAAAGAAGCTCGAAAAAATGAACGCAGAGCAGAAAGCCGAGTACCAGCGTAAGCAGACTGAGGAAAAGCTCGCAAAGCGTGAGGCGGAGGTTACAAGGCGTGAGCTTATGGCGGAAGCTAAGGTACAGCTTGCGGATAAGGGACTTCCCGTAGGGCTTGCCGCTGTGCTTGACTATACCAGTGCGGATGAATGCAAGACGAGCATTGAAACGGTCAGCAAGGCATTTGCCGAAGC
>ERZ779877.1080-NODE-1080-length-25355-cov-3.522688_pt1 | contig 25355 bp, 12 predicted proteins | sample MGYA00511556_ERZ779877 | MGnify/ENA primary metagenome ERZ779877 (study PRJEB29588, sample SAMEA2159338) | human gut metagenome | biome: human gut; feature: human-associated habitat; material: faeces | place: Denmark | collected 2008/2010 ...
GACTAATCGGGCCGGCCGATATGTTTGTGCCTTTACCTTTCGAGGAAGGAGCGAGGTGCTCCCTTTCTCAAGGCGTCAAGGCGACAGTGTGCTTACTTCACGACAACCTTCTCCACCTTGTTGCCCTGCTTGACAATGTAGAGGCCAGCGGGGAGCGACTTGGTGCTGTTGCCAACGAGTGCGCCAGAGGTGCTATAGACCTCCACCTTGCCATTGGCAGCGTTGGTGTTGCCAACGGTGCTGATGCCATCCGGGTCTGCAGAAGCAGAGTTGGACGGAGCAGCGTTGCCGACATTGTACAGGGCGACAACGTGATACTTGTCCTGCTCGGTACCCTCTGCATCAACGAAGCTGAGGTCGGTCGTCTTGTTGGCGATCAGCGAAGTGTTGCGATAGACGTTGTAACCAACGACCTGGAGCGGAGCGCTCTCGTAGGTCACGTCATCGACCATGAAGCCAGCGGGCTCGAAGCCAGTCGGGTTCACAGGCACCGTAGAGGTGTGGACGATAGAGAAGTACTTGGCACCCTCGGGCAGATCCACCGTGTGCTTAGCCCAGTTCACGTTGTCAGAAGCCTTCTCGCTATAGATCTTCGTGAAGTGGTTGGAAGCCTTGTCCGTCGTAGAGTAGGCGACATAGAAGTCCTCGGCGCCATAGTTGGCGTTGTCACACTGCGGAGCCTTGACGTAGAACGTGATGGTCTGAGCCTTGCCAGAGAGCTCCGGAGAGATGAGCCAGTCGTTGTTGCCGTTGGCAGCGCTACCGAGGTTACCGAAGCTCAGCAGAGCCTGGTCGCCTGTGCGACCACCGAAGAGCACCTTGAACTGTGCGGTCAGGTCCTCGCTCATACCGTGGGTCGTACCGTCGCAGTTGAAGACCGTGTAAGCATACGGAGTACCGTTGCCCGGGAAGGAAATGCCACCGAAGACGTTCGTGCGCTCGCCGTCAGCATCGAAGAGTGTCCAGGGGTTGATGTCGTCCGTGAGGAACTGTGCGTAGGTGTCGAAGCTCTCCGTGATCGTCAGTTTGTCCACGGCGGGAGCAGACCAAGTCAGCTCGATACCGTTGTTGGCCTTGGCAGCCTTGAGGTCGTTGACGCCAGGATAGGGAGCGGTCACCACCTTGACGGTGCGCTTCTCAGAGATGTTGTTCTCCTGGTTCTCGTCGTCGGCCCACTCAGCCTCGCCCCAAACCTGGAAGTTCTCGCTGTAGAAAGGCACGGTGTAAGAGAGCACATAGTCCTTGGAGTCGCCCGGAGCGATCGTGCCACTCTCGGTCGTCATCGTCTTGCCGTCGCTCGTGTGGAGCTTCACGCTGAAGCCCTCGGCGTTCTCCAGACCTACGTTGCGGACGTGGATGGTCACGTCGGCGTTCTCACCACCCTGTACGTGGAGCGGAGCAGAGATCGTCGTCACGACATTGTAGTCGATAGCGTCGTTGATGTTGACATCATCGACCATGATGTTCTCGCCGTCAGAGATAGCGTGGATGATCACGCGGCCATAGCCGTTCTCCTTCTTGAAGTCCTCGTCAGAGCAATCCACATTGACGGTTCTCCAACCCGGCATACCCTCCAAGGTGCTGTAGTCAACCTCGGCAGCCAGCTTCTGCTTCTGACCGTTGACATCGAGATAGACCTGGAGCTTGCTCTTGCTGCCCGGATAAGCATAGTACTGGAAGGAAAGGCGAGCGTTCGTAGCCTTGCCCATAGCCATCTTCGGACCGAAGATAGAAGCCTCGTCGCCACCCTTGGCCGGGGTGAACATCAGAGAACCCTCGTCATCGTCGGCAGACTGGCTGGAAATCTTGAAGTGGTTCTTCGTGTCGTTGTAGCTGGCAGACCAAGGACCGTTCTCCCATTTGCCGTAGGGCCATGACTCAGAGAACGGGAAGTCGTACGGCGTACCGTAGAAGAACGGATCGGCGAAGGCCGTACCACCGAGATGCTCCTCGTCGAAGTAGGCCACGACCTGGTAGATCTTATGGCTTTGTGAGCCCGTGAGAGGAATTTCGTTGAAAGTATATTCTGTGTCAGTCAAGCCCTCGACGATCGGCGTCTGGTAGATACCCTCGAAGATGGCATACTTCACGTTGGAAGCATCGATATAGCCGCCGTTTGCACCCTTGGTGACAGGCTCCCACGTCAGCTTGACCGTACCGTCGAGGTTGTCATAGACGTTCACCTTGTCAGACGTGCCCGGATACTCCTCGTCACCGACGTAGATGGAAGCCTCGGCCTTGGCAGAACGAAGGTCGCCTGCGCTGGTATAGACCGTGTAGGTGTGGTTGCCCGTGGTCACGTTGTCGTCCGTCCACTCAATCTTCTGGCCCGGAGTCGGGTTGGAGATGGTCTGGATGGGCAGGGCGCCATTGTCACGATAGATGGTGGCGCTGGTGAGCGAAGTCAGGTCGCGGTCCGTGATGTCCTTGGTCGGAGCGGTGAACTCCACCTTCACCTTCTGTGCGCCGCTCTCATCGGCGGTGAGCTTCAGGTCGGAGACAGCCACCGGCGTGCCAGCCGTATTGGCGGTCACGCTGACCTTCACCTGATGGAGCATGAGGTAGCCCGGCTGGTCGCTGACAGCGTGGAAGCCGATGCGATAGTTGCCAGAGACGGTCGGCGTGAAGACAGCCTTCACGACCGTGGCGCCGCCCGAGAGGGTCAGACCCGTGATGGGCGTGGCAGGCACAATCTCAGTATAAGTCGTGGGGTCGTCGCCCGTACCGAAGGCTACGGCCATGCGCTGGGCAGCACCGTTGAAGACGCCACAGAATGCACCCGTCTCGAGGGTGTAGGCCGTACCAGCCGTCAGCGTGAGGGGAGGAGAGACGAGCCAGTCGTCAGCCGTCACGGTAGCGTTGGAGCCATCGTACGTGGGCATACCTGTGCTCAGGTCGTCCCATGTGTGGTTGTCGTTGTTTTTGTCCTCGACAGTCCACACGTCATTCTTGAGCAGGCTGCCCAGGGTCGTCCAACTCTCACTGTAAGAGTTGCTCTCCGTCACGGTGAATGGCGAGCCCGTGGAAGCGGTCTGCGCCAAAGCCGCAGTCGGAAGGCCTGCTACTGCGAGCAAGCTACCGAAGAGCCATGATGATAATCTTTTCTTCATAAAATGTATTCTGGTAGTTTTGAAGTAATCTATATTATAATTTGGTCAGTTCTTCCAAGGCGATCAGACCGCCTTGGAAGAACTGGCGGAAAAATCCGTGTGTAGAGAATGCGCTTTACTTGTTGATGCGCTTCGTGCCGTTCTGGATCACTACGCCCTTGTAGTCCTTGTTGACACGCTGGCCAGCCATGTTGTACATCGGAGCATCAGCATTCTTCTTCTCCACCTTGGCGCTGTTGACAGCAGCTGTGGCGTCGCCCTGCACGATGGTGATCGGACGGGTAGAGACTACACCCTTGCCATGGATGAGCACGGTGCAGCTGCGGCCCTCGCAGTCGGCGGGAAGCGGATCGCAAGTGAAGGAGATGACGGTCAGACCAGCATAGCTGTAGCCCTCCTGGTCAACGGTGTAACCCTTCACCCAGTCGGCCAAGCCAGAGAGGGTGTACTCCTCCTTTTTGTTGTCGCCATACCAGCTGCCGTTCACCTGGGCTACGGCACCCTCGAAGGTCTGGTCGGGAGAAGCGGTCGTGACACCGTGCTTGCCATCCTTGTCCATCTGGACGAGACCGTAGTCGAGAGAATCGGTCTCTGAGATATCGACGAAGCCGTTGGCGAAGTCGAACTTACCCGTGAAGGAAACGCTCATGGCGATGTGGTTGTTGCCATAGATGTTAGCGGTAGTCTCCTTGCCATCGGCAGAGATGATGCAGAGTGCCGGATCCAGCACATCATTGTAATAAGGAATCTCCGCGCCCTTCAGACCCAGATCGACACCCTCCTGGTCGAGACCGCGAACGACGACAGCAAACTCTTCGTCGATCAGCATGCCACCTTCCTCGATGGGGAAGACAGCAGCCCACTGATGGAAGACGCTACCATCCTCGTCCTCGACGTCCTCCTGGGCCTCGAGGTTGGAAGCCGTACACTTCATCTCGGCGAGCACCTCGCTTCCGGGCTTCTTCCTTCCCTCGGCGGTCGTCTCGACATTGGTGATCATCAGCGTCAGCTCCGTGCCCTCGGGCAGCGGGTTGTCGCTCTTGGAGATGGCGGGCAGGAAGACGTCGGTGATCCACAACGGAGCAGCCGGCTTCTCCAGCACCTGCTGTACGCCACAGACGGTGTAGGCGCCGCTGGAGACGGTACCAGAACCGAAGAGGTAGCCGTTGTCCATGCCACCGATGCTGTAGGCGTTGACCTTGTCGTCGGTGAACTGGAGAGCGCGCTCGAACGACTCGTTCTCGTTCTGCGTGCCGCTCTTCATGCGCGGGTACCAATACATAACAGCGGGGAGGTCCTGATCCAGCGGACCCCAGTGGTAGTTCTCCTCAGAGAGAACGAAGCTATCCTTGGCGCAAACGAGGGTGGGGAGAGCGTCAGCACCATTGAAGCGGCAAGTCACATAGAAGTTGCCGTCATTGTCGGTAGAGTAGAAACGGCCCTGCTTGCCCGTGCGGTCGAAAGAGTTGCAGTTGCCCATCATGTCATAGACGTTCTGATGCCAGAAGGTCTGCGTACCCGGTGCGGCAACAGGCACAAACTTCACCTCGTAGTTGCCCGGGGTGTAGAGGTAGCTCGTACCAAACATTTGACCGTTCTTCGGTGTGGCTTCAAAAGGAAGGCCAGCGGGCTTGAGATAATAGACAGACTTTTGGTCAGCCTTGTTGGGCTGGGCGCCTACGCGAACTGCCTTTCCCTGAGGAAATGCAGTCGAAGCTACGGCTGCAATGGCAGCGGTAAAGAGTAACTTTTTTACCATACGTTGTTTGAATTTAGATTTTACTTGATTATTTCTGGTGGCAAAATTAGGAATAAAAAAAAATATAGAAGAGGAAACAAGCTTTCTGCATATACAGAATTGCGTGAAAAAGGAATTATTTCTTGCCACGTCGTAAAATAGAAAATGGAGAATAGAGAGTGGCCTTGAGTGCTTTCTGATTGAATGCTTGTCATAAAAATATAGCAATCGGATTACTGAAAAAGACGTTGAAGGTCCGTATTCTGCCTGTTTTATGCATTTTTTTTACGTAAAATCATCCCTCCTTTCCGTGTTTAAGTAAAAATAACACGCGCCCCCTCTGTATCTAATAAATAATGAGTAAATTTGCAAATGATACCCTGTCTGTGGTCGTGAAAGGCCGATAAGGCAGGAAAAAGTGGCAGCGTAGGCCCATGGCCTCTTCGGTGTCGCCTACGTCTCATTGAAAAAGCCTTTATGATAACAACATACCTCCAACGGATCATCACGCTTGTCGTCTGCTCGATGGCGCTTGCTTCGACTGCCTGTGCGCGTAGCACCCAGGCGGCTTCGTCGCCTGCCAAGGGATCTACTGTCAAGGCGGCCCGGTCGGCCCAGCCTAAGACGGTTCATGTGCCCGCCCATTTGGCCAAGCGGACGGATGCCGAACTGGCTACCTTGGGCGACCAGTTGCTCGACAAGAATCTTCTCGATAGTGCACTGCTGTGCTTCGAGGTGGTCAATGCACGCGAGGCCGACGGCGACCGTGTCCTCTATGCCCACACCCTCCACCACGCCGGCCTTATCTATTACCGCCAGGGTATCTATGGCAAGGCGATGGAGCGCTACATGAGCAGTCTGCAGATCTGCGAGGAGGACAACTTGGAGCGGGAACTCTCCACACTTTACAAGAATATAGGCAATGTCTATAGCATGTTCCACGACTTCGACCAGAGTTCCGCGCTCTACAAAAAGTCGCTGGCCCTGGCCCGCAAGTTCAAGGACTATGCGCTGGAGAACATGGCCCTCAACAACCTTATCTTTGCCTATACCGACAAGACGCCCCTCTCGCAGTATCGCCGATGGCAGCAGGAGATGCTCGTCCATCCCGAGAAGCGCGTCCGCTACGACTACGACGTCTTCATGACCGAGGCCCAGGTCCTCATCTACGAGCGTCAGCCCCGCAAGGCCATTGCCGTGCTTCGCAAGGCCGTCGATTACTGCCTGAAGCACCATCTTCAGCCCATCAGCCTTGCTTCTTCCTATGGCACGATGTCGGCCATCTTTCTTCAGCTCGGCCAGCGCGACTCGGCCCTGGTCTATGAGTTGCGCAACCAGCAGATAGCCAAGGAAACGGGCAACACCGCCCTCCTCATCACCACCCTTCGCTCGCTCTCCGACATCTATGAGCCGGTGGACAAGAATCTCGCGCTGACCTATAAGCAGCAGTATCTGATGCTCTCCGATAGTGTGTATAATCTCAATGAGTTCAACTCCATCCGCAATGCACTCTACTTTCACGAGATGAACACAAAGTCGAAGGCCATCGACAAACTCTCGATTGAGAATCTGACGCAGTCGCACACCATCACCTCGCAGCGCAACGCCCTTGTGTTGCTCATCATCTTCCTGGTCGTCTTCCTGGTGATGTTTGTCGTCATTGCCCGCCAGAAGCACCTCCTCTCGAAGTCCAACCAGGTGCTCTTCGACAAGAGCCAGGAGGACATCATCACCAAGAACGCCTATGTGCAGTCCATCCAGTCCATGAAGGCGAAGATCCAAGAACTTCAGCAGCAGGCTGAGGGAGAGAAGGAAGACGCCCCAGTGGTCGAGCAGGAGGAGAAACTCCCTGAAGGGGAAGTGGTGCAGACACATGACGCACTGCCGAAAGACGATGAAATCGAAAAAACGACCTCCCGTTTGCCCGAGAAGTTGCGCAACGAGCTCCTCAATACCATCCTTCAGGTGATGGAGACCACTGAGGCTTATTGCGACAGCGACTTCGGCATCGAGAAGTTGGCAACGATGGTCGGTTCCAACTCGCGCTATGTCTCTCAGGTCATCAACGACGTGTATAAGGAGAACTTCCGTACCTTCCTCAACTCCTATCGTGTGAAGAAGGCCATGACACGCATGAACGACGAGAAGGGCTACGGCCACTACACGATACGCGCCATCGCTGAGAGTGTCGGCTACAAGTCGCAGGCCAACTTCATCAATGTCTTCACGAAGATGACAGGTATCAAGCCTTCTACTTACCAGAAGGTGTCAGCGGAGCGAAGAAATGCTCCGAAGCGCATCTCAGACGATGAAAGCGAGGAATATAAGGCCAAACATCATCAAGCGTAATCCTTGATGAGGGTCTTATTAGAAAAGGTCTGGACGCACCATTGCTCCAGACCTTTTTCTCAATTCGCCGATATTCTGTGTGGATGCTTCCTACAGACGATGGTTTCGGCCTTTTTCTCTTCTTCTGCTTTTTCTTTCTGCTGCTTCCCTCAGCCTTTGTTCGTCAAATAGCGAGGTTAAAGCTCGTTTTTAGTTACTATTTTCCGAATCAGTAACGGTTCTTCTGCTTTTAGCGTTGGATGGTTAGAGGCTTTTGCGTAACTTTGCCGTCGGTACATTAGCCATATTTATAACTTATCAGATACATCTATTATGAGGAAAGAATTACTTTTATCAGCCGCTCTTGGCATGGGATTCCTCGCAGTTCCGACGATTTCCAATGCTCAGCAGCTCGCTTCGCGTGTTAGCAATGCCACCAAGGCACCCACTTCCCAGCGCATAACTACTCCTACAGCCAAGGCTCAGGGCGCCCTCCGTGCCGAGGCCTTGAATCCTGCTGATTACGGACAGATTGTGGAGATTCTCGGCGAGGACTTCTCGCTGATGACTACCGGTAGCGTAGGCAACCCCGACAAGGACACCGAACTTTGGTATGTCCGTGAGGATGGCAACGCCTGGATGACGATGCGCGATGGCTACACCCACCAGTCCGGCTGGGGTGGTGCCTACATCTATCCAGCTGGCGGCACCGTCGCCATTGGCAATGGCGACGAGCCGGGCCATCTCAACACCTGCATGATGGACCTCAGCGGCAACGACCAGATTGCCTTCGTCCAGTTTGATATGCGTACCGACGATGGTCAACCCGACCAGACCGTCATCGTCGAGGGAGCCGAGACCTTCAACATGGCTCCGTCATGGCGTGTACTCGGCGCTTCGCAGATCGATGGCATCAGCAGCGAGTGGAAGACCTACACCTTGATGTTCCATAATGCTGGCGCCTATAGTATGTTCAATATCTTCCACCCGCAGAAGCAGGGTGAGGCTCTTTGCAACATCTATGTGGACAACTTCCGCGTCTATCAGGTCAATCCGTATGTCAAGATGCCGACGCTCTATGGCCATTCCTATTATACGGGCGAGAGTTTCAACGTCAGCTGGAGCAAGGTAGAGAATGCTGACCACTACCTCCTCAATGTCTATTGGGTCGATGAGACCAACGGCAACGCCAAGATGTATGCCGCCGAGAATCAGTCGGTCAACGACACGACCTTCACGGTCAATGGCATCATCTCGGGCAAGAACTACTACTATGTCGTCCAGTCCGTCGATGCAGCCGGCCACAAGTCTTTCGAGCCGACCCCGAAGCTCATCTGTGATCTCGAGGCCCCGAAGGATCTCACCGCTACCGATATCAACCAGGACAACGGCACGTTCACCGCTTCTTGGGAGGCGGCTCCTTCCGCTGAGCGCTACAACTACTGGGCTTACTGCGACCGCAAGGCCACGCAGGACGGTCCGATGCGCCTCACCGACGAGGACTTCACGGGTGTGAAGTGTCCTGATGGCACCCTCGGCGAGGGCTTCGGCTACTCCATGACCGAGGCAGAGTGGAAAGAGACCTCTGTCACCAACCCGTCCTACTTCTCTATGGACAACTACGTCATCCAGCCGATCAACCAGGGTGGCTGGGTTGCCAAGAACGGTTTCCCCTTGGCCGACGGTTGCATCAAGGTCGATGGTTATCAGTATGTCTATAATAACAGCGACGCTGGTCTGATCTCTCCGGAGCTCGACCTTTCCAAGAATGGTGGCAAGATCACCATCAACGTCGATCTCTGGGGTGATACCGAGACCCTCCAGTACGAGGATGGCTCTAAGGTTGATTACACCGCACAGTGTGCTGTCGCCCTCTTCAACTGGGATCCCGCCAAGAACGACTTCACCCAGGCTGAGCTCATTTACGTCAAGGACCTCAACTCCTCTTGGCAGAACCGCACCATCGAGTTGACGAAGGGTACGGATCGTTCTATCATCGGTCTCTATTGCGTCGGTTCTCCCGCCAACCTCTTCTTCGATAACTTGAAGATCGACCAGGACTATAAGGCTGGTGAGACGTTTGTCGATCCGATCGTCTATCATCGCTGGTGGGAGGGAACTTCCGTGGATGTTCAGATTCCTATCCGTGGCAATTTGGGTGACATTACCCACCGCGTGACCGCCATCAAGGGCAATCCCGAGACGGGTGCCATCGTGGAGAGCTTGCCTTCCGACACCGAGTTTGTCGGTCGCTATGAGAGCACGGACTTGAAGTCTGTCAACCTCCTCAGCAAGGCCAATGTCCGCGTAGAGGGCCAGACGATTGTTGTCAACGGCAATGGCCTTGTCCAGGTCTATACCCTCGACGGCGCACTCGTCGCCAAGGCAGAGGCCAACGGCCAGGCTCGTATCACGGTTCCCTCTGGCGCCTACATCGTCAAGACGAACAACGAAAGTGTGAAAGTGGTTTTCTAATTAGACGATAGAAGGGAGAGGGCTGCCCGCCTCGTGCTGGCGCCCTCTTTTCTTCCTCCATTTGTGCAGGTCTCCTGAAGAGGGAGTCCTGCGCTTTCACTTGATATTCAACTAATCTTTAAAATACAATACGAACAATGAAGAAAACCTTTATGGCTTTGGCCCTGACGCTTCTTCCCTTTGGCATGGCTTCCGCCCAGGTGCGGATGCTTGTGGTTCCGAAGGATGGTGGTGAGGCCAAGAGCTTCAATCTCGACGACATTCGCCATATCGACTTCCTTGGCGAAGGCAATACGTTCTCCGTCGAGTGCGCCACCGACCGCTGGTCTTTCGACTTCGACAAGGTGCGCTGCCTCAAGTTTGATGGTCTCGTCAACGACATTGCGACCGCCACCCAAAAGGAGAGCGACATCAATATTAGTTATAAGGAGGGGCGGATTTTCGTGAGCGGCATGGGCGATGCGGTGACGCACGCTGTGATTTTTGACCTGAATGGATGCAGCCGCGTCAATCTGCCCCATTTTGATGGTCAGCCTATCGATGTGAGTGGACTGCCCAAGGGCGCGTATATCCTCCGTATCGGCGGCAAGGCGTTTAAGTTCTTGCGATAACCCGGCTTGTTCCATCCCAACCATCATCACTACCTCCCCCAGAGGAGAAATGCCTCCACGAGGCACCTTCGCTGGAAAGGACTAATCAGAAAGCAAAAGAAAACAAAAACAGAAATGAAGAAAATATTTGCAACCCTCCTGCTCGCGCTGACCACCATGGCCGCTTCTGCGCAGGACAATCCCAACCGTCTCATCATCCAGCCGAAGCAGGGCAATCCCTCTGGCTACCTCGTTGAGCGCCTCGACAGTGTCTATTTCACGAAGATCAATGGTCGTGTGGCCGCCGATATCAACCTCCAGGGCTATACCACAGGTGCCACGGGCGATACGCTCCGCCTGGCCGTCACCAAGACTCCGGAGTGTCAGGCTTACCGCATTGCGTGTGTGCCGGCCTCTATGGCCAATGCCCTCACTTCCGACGCCGTCGTGGCCCAGTACTTCGACCTCTATGTCGGTGGCGACAAGTTTACCGAGGACTTCACCAATGCGGTGATGACCAATATGGGCATTGAGTTCAAGCCCAACTCCGACTATAGCGTCATCACCATGGGCTACGACAAGTACGGCATCGCCTGTGCTTCCTCTCGTGTCGATTTCACGACGCCTGCTGCCAACATCATTGGCAATCCTACCGTCACCTACAAGGTGCTGGAGGCCAACTACGAGGACTTCACCATCGACTTCCAGCCCAACGAGGACTGCCTCGGCTTCTATGCCTGTGCCTTCGAGAAGGGTACGGCCAAGGCTCAGTATGAGCAGTGGGGTGCCATGATGGGCTTCGCCAACATGGGCGACATGATCAAGCAGTGGGGTGGCACGATGTTTGCCGATCGTGAGACCCACACTTGGAAGCAGATGACTCCGGGCACCGACTACGAGGTCTATGTCCTCCCGATCGATGAGAACCAAAACTATGGCACGATGGTCATCGTGCCCGTCACGACCAAGAAGTATGGTGGTGCGGGCCAGGCTACGGTCACGATCACGCTGGGTGAGTTTGGCAGCCAGGAAGGCAAGTGCTACCAGTATGTCACCTACACGCCCAACGACCAGGCTTCCTTCATGCGCGACATGATCATCGACAAGACCGTCTTCCAGTCTTCCGCCGACTGGGGTATGGGTAGCGAGGAGAAGATCCTCGAGTATCTCAAGGACGACCATGATGGTGCTGATCCCAATTGGAACCGCTATGGCGTGGATGTGGCCCAGTGGGGTGTTGATCCCAACAAGGAGTATATCGCTTATGCCATCGCTCAGAACATCAATGGCGAGTGGGGTCCGCTGTCCAAGCTCGAGTTTACCACCGGTTCTGCCAAGGTGGCTCCTGCCAAGACGTTCACTGTTGCCAAGCGCCTGAATGGTGTCAGCAAAAAGGACAACGTCTTCGTTCCTGGCAAGGCTCCCAAGTTGCAGAAGACCACCAAGCGTGGCCTCACCCTCGTAGGAGAGTAATCTCTCCCTGCCTTTTTGCCTACTCTGGCCCATCTGGCTGGGTTTCCACCAGCCGATAGGGTTTATTCATAGCGGCACCCGACGACGACCATCTGTCTTCTTCGGGTGTCGCTTTTTCGTTCTATATCCTGCGCTGCCGATGGCGCCAAACAACAGAAAATGGCTTTTAGGAGTCCTTGAAACGGTTAAATATATATAAAATTAACCCATCCTCTGTTTGCTCCATTTGTCCTTTGGACTATTTTCCTTATATTTGCAGCCTCAGAGTCTCCTCCTACTAAGGAAGCAACAAGTTCTGAAAAGGGTGGGGAAGCCGAGAGAGACAGAGGCGGTGACGCGCCTCCACACCTGGATTATTAAGACAGAAATAAGAATATTAACTTTAGTGTAACTATGATGAAGAAGACTTTCATGGCATTGGCCTTGACGCTGCTTCCCTTTGGCATGGCCTCCGCACAGGTGCGGATGCTCGTGGTCCCGAAGGATGGCACGGCGCCCAAGAGCTTCAACCTCGATGACATTCGCCGTATCGACTTCCTTGGCGAAGCCAACACGTTCTCCATCGCATGCGCCACCGACCGTTGGTCCTACGAGTTTGACAAGGTGCGCTGCCTCAAGTTTGATGGCCTCGTCAACGACATTGCCACAGCCACCAAGCAGGAGTCTGCGGTCAGTATCGCCTACAGAGAAGGGCAGATCTTCGTGAGCGGCTTGAGCAATGCTCAGGCTAACGCCACGATTTACGACCTCAATGGATGCAGCCGCCTCAGTCTGCCCCACTATGATGGTCAGCCCATCGACGTGAGCTCACTGTCCAAGGGTGCCTATATCCTCCGCGTTGGCGACAAAGCATTTAAGTTCTTGAGATAACCATCCCTTCCGCCTCTTTCCAACTTCGGGACCAGGCGGATCCAAAACATAATACCTAACCAAAGAAACAATGAAGAAATTCTTTACTACCCTTGCTCTCGCGCTGCTCACGCTGGCAGCTTCCGCACAGGAGAATCCCAACCGTGTCATCGTGAAGCAGAAGTACAAGGCCCCCGTCGGCTACCTCGCCGAGCGCATCGACAGCATCTATTTCACCAAGTTGGAAGGCCGCGTCGCTGCCGACGTCAAGTTTCTGAGCTTCTCCAAGGGCAACCTTACCGATACCATCCACCTCGCTGTCACGAAGACTCCCGAGTGTAAGTCATACAAGATCGCCTGCATGCCCGCCGGCCAGGCCAACTCCTTTGCCAGCGATGCTGCCCTGGAACAATACTTCGACCAGCTCGAAGACTGCCCGACCTTCACCGACGATTTCACCAACGCCACGCTCACGGGTCTGGACATGGAGTTCCAGTCCAATGGCACCTATAGCCTCGTCACCTTGGGCTACGACAAGTACGGCATCGCCTGCGCCTCGTCGCGTGCCGACTTCACCACCCCCAACTCCGACTTGGTGGGCGACCCGAAAGTCCTCTACACCGTCGTGGAGGTGAAGCCCGACAACTTCACCATCTGGTTCCAGCCCAACGGCGACTGCTATGGCTACTACCTCTGCGCCTTCAAGGCCGGTACCGCCGAGGAGCTCTTCGAGAAGTGGAGCAAGGAGGAGGGCTTTGTCAACCTCCAGGATATGATTAAGTCTTGGGGTAGCGATAAGTACACCGACACGCAGATGTACAAGTGGTCTGGTATGGAACCGGGCACCGACTATGAGGTCTATGTCCTTCCCGTTGATGTCAACGAGGCTGACGCTCCCTTCCAGATCATCCCCGTCACCACCACGGAGAGCGGTGGCGAAGGCGAGGCCACGGTCACCATCAAGCTCGGCGACTTTGGCGAGGTCGGTGGCAACTACTTCCAGTATGTATGGTTCACGCCCAACGATGAGGCTACCCTGATGCGCGACTTGGTACTTGCCAAGAACGATGTCATGACCCAGGACTATTGGGGTAAGGGCGATCTCGAGTTTATCAAGGAGTACCTCAAGAACGACGAGATGCCCGACTACTGGAACCGTTATGGTGAGGACTACTCTCAGTGGGGCGTCTATGCCAATACCGACTACTATGCCTTTGCCATCGCACAGAATGCCAAGGGCGAGTGGGGTCCCCTTGCCACACTGGAGTTCCGCACGCCGGCCTCTGCTCCTGGCGCAGCACCTGCCAAGCCTGGCAGACCGTGTGTGCGTCTGGACAAGGTGGTCAATATGCACAGCTATTTCGAGCCGGGCAAGGCCCCCAATGTTATGCCGAAGAGCAGAAAGTCTCGTGTCTCCCTCGTAGAAGAGTAATCACTCCCTTGTAAGAGAAACCGTATAGCGGCATCGGGCAAAGGCGCAAGCCTTGGCCGGGTGCCGCTTCCTTTTTCCTTATTATATATACGTATATAGATGAAAATGTATATAACATCTATTTTTATCTTATAGGAACGACCTAAAAGTGTTATTTTGCGAAAAATGAGAAAATAAGTAGCCTATTATTTTTGTTTTTCATTTGTTTTGCTTATTTTTGCATCACGGCTTTGGTTCTTATGGAGAATTATACATTCTTTATGGTGAGCGAGGCCGACGGCGGCAAGTCCTCGTGGGTGGGCAGCCATAGAAACCGACGTAGCATAAGTCGCTGGGTGCAACACTTCCCAAGCCGACCTTGACGCAGCCCCTTGGGGCACCTTCCCATTCACGGGTTGAATAGACGAAGTTATTATCTTTTTTACATTATTATTATTAACCGGGATGAGGCCAACGGCTTCTTTTCCCCGCCTAAGGAAAAAGTAGCTTACACGGACGAATCCCACAAAGAAAATCATTTATGAACAAAGCATTACGATTTGTTTGGTTGTCTTTGTTGACATTGTTCTGCGGAGTAGCCTCCGCGAGAACAGTGGTCTTCGACCCGGCGACCGATGCGAGTAGTGGAACGTCTTTGACAAAGGATGGAGTCACGATTACGATGACTTCCGGGACCAGTTCGTTTGCAGCGACCGACTACAACGGCACGTTGTCTTATTCCTTTAAGCAGAAAACGTACTTCGAGTTTACGACCGGGGAGTCTGTCAAGATCAACTCCGTTTCCTTTGAGTACCAGTCTGCTGGCGGCTATATTTACGACCGCAATAACAATACGAGCAGTACTGAGTTTGAAGGCGGAAAGACCTATACGGTCAAAGGTGAGGGAGCCTCCTCATTGTTGTTCTCCGTCTTCTCAGGCCCCATGTACTTCTCCAAGATCACCGTAGAATGTACGGGTGGTGACGAGCCGGGTGGTGGCGAGGTAGGTACGACCTACTCCATCGACGACTTAATGACCGGTGCTGCCGATGTGGCTTCCGCTACGCTGAAGTTCACCGATGCACAGGTGGTCTATGGTGATGGCACCAACTATATCGTGCGCGAGGGTGGCAAGGCCATCGACCTGATGGGAACCTCCCTCTCTCTCGAAAAGGGCGCTACGCTCAATGGTACCGTGACGATGAACGTCACTTACAAGAATGGTTTCTTGAAAGCAGAGGATGTCGCTGGTGTCACCAACGGCAACAATCTGACGCAGACCAACGCCACGGGTGAGAACGTCCCGGTGACGGCTACCATCGAGCAGTTGGGCTCCAACTACAAGGGCGACTTGGTTCTGCTGAGCCAGGTCAATATCTATAATGACTCCTACGGCGATTTGGGACAAGGTGCTGCCTACTATGCACGCACAGGTTTCACGAATTTCGCTACGCTTACCAACATAGCTGACTTCTTGGACAAGGTGAGCTCCGACCAGGATGCCACCTACGACATCGTCGCTTGGTATAACGAGCCGGGCGCTGGTGTCATCAAGGCTAAGTTGCAGATTGTGGAGTTCCTTGGTGGCGAGGTGGCTAAGCCCGCCGCGCCAGTCATCAGTGGCAACCAGAACTTCACGGGTAGCACCGAGGTGACGATCACCGCCGAGGAAGGCGCTGCCATCTTCTATACCACCGACGGCACCGTGCCGACGAACTGGGATCCCGCCTATACTGCTCCGTTCACCATCACCGAGACAACGACGGTGAAGGCAGTGGCCCGCGTGAATGACATCTATAGCGATGTCGCCGAGATGACGTTCACCAAGGAGGAAAGTGGCGTGACGGGCTCTACCATCGCCGATCTGGCCACAGCTGCTACGAGCCAGGACAACGTGACGCTTGTGCTCAACAACGCCAAGGTCGTCTATGCCAAGGACAACAACTACATCCTTCGCGAGGATGGCAAGGCCATCGACCTGCTCAACACCTCTCTCTCGCTGACGCAGGGAACGACGGTGAGCGGCCATGTCCAGGTCAATGTCACCTGCACCTCAGGCATCCTCTCTACTTCTGATATCGAGGGTGTGACCACGGATGCCAACCTGACCGCAACGGGCGAGGCTGGCGACATGGATCCCATCGCTTGCACGCTTGGTCAGGTGAAGAATTATCCTGGCGACCTCGTCAATGTCGAGAACCAGGAGGTTTGGAGCTACGGCACGACCTGGTACTTCTATGAAGGCGCAAGTTGGACTTCCGTCTATCTCACCAATGCGTCTGACTTCAACATGGTAGCCAACAAGTACTACAATGCTACTCTTTGGTACAAAGAAGTCTCTTATTATGGTGACGTCAATGCGACCATCGTCTCTTGCGAGCGCAACGTCACCTCTCTCAATGCGCCGTTTATTGATGGTACGGAGACCTTCTCCGACAATACGACGGTGACGATCACTGCCGACAATGTCGCTACGATCTACTACACGCTCGACGGTACTGATCCTACGACCGCCTCTACGGTCTATACTGAGCCGTTCACGCTCAGTGAGTCGGCTACGGTGAAGGCTATCGCAGCCTACAAGTCGATTGTCTCTCCTGTTGCCTCCAAGGTGTTCAACAAGGTGGATGCCAATGCGCCGATGACGATCGAGCAGCTTGCTTCTTTCAAGAGCAGCTTCGATCAGGTCACGCTCTCTCTCAACAACGCACTCGTCGTCTATGGCGAGGATGGTAGCTACATCCTCCGCGAGAACGACTGCGCTATTGACATCCTCAACACGACGCTGCCGCTGACCATCGGCGCTACCGTCTCTGGTACGGTGAAGCTCAAGGTCAACTATGCAGCTGCTCCTGGCAGCTACGCCGCCTACCCGGGTCTGCTGACCACGGCCGACCTTGCCGACGTGACCAACGCCGACAATCTGACCGTCACGCCGGGTGCCACCACCGATCCCAGTCCGCTGGCCATCGACCTGGCGCAGATTCCCAACTATCCGGGCGACTTGCTCAAGGTGACGAATGCCACTGGATGGAACTATGATATCCCGGCGTTCTATAGCTACAATCCGTTTGTGGAGTTCTTCCTCACCAACGGTGCTGACTATGGTGTCGTCAACTATGGCAGCTACAACGCCACGGTTTGGTACAACGATGTCTCCAACAACCGCCTTCAGGGCAAGATCATCAAGTGCAGTAAGGTCATCACTTCTCTCGATGCTCCGCAGATCAGCGGTACGGACAACCGCACCGACTTCGACGAGAGCACCGAGGTGACGATCACGACCGAGGAGGGTGCCAGCATCTACTACACGCTCGACGGTACAGATCCCACGAAGGAATCTACGCTCTACACTGCGCCCTTCACCATCACCAACAGCTGCACGGTGAAGGCTATCGCTACCTACAATGCCATCGTTTCTCCGGTTGGCTCCGTAGAGTTTACGAAGAACGACTACTCGGGCACCAACACGATTTCCGACCTCATCGTCTATGGCGAGAGCAAGGATAGCGTTGTCGTCCACTTCGAGAATGCCAAGGTGGTCTATAGCGAGCAGGGTGACCTGGGCTACCACTACATCATCCGCGACGATGGATTGGCCATCGACCTGATGAACATCACCAAGTTCACTCTCCCGGTGGGTGCTTACAACCTGAAGGGCACCATGGCGCTGAAGGTCACTTACCAGAAGGGCTTGCTGATCGCCGAGGAGCTTGAGAGCACCAACTCTGGCAACATCTCCTTCGTATGGCCGGAGTCCTACGATATGGATCCGATCGAGATCGATCTCATTGACGTGAAGCTCCACAAGGGCGACCTCCTCAACCTCAAGAATGCTGAGATCTGGAGCTACAGAGGCACGACGAGCATCTACACCAACACGCCGAGCTACATCGAGCTGAAGGTGACCAATGCTGAGGACTTCGACCTCGAGAGTGGTTTCTATAACCTCACGATCTGGTACAACGATGCTTCTTCCGACTACTATGCTGGTAAGGTGAAGGTCATCAAGGCCGAGCGTGTCGATAAGCGTCCGGATGCTCCGGTCATCCTTGGCGAGGAGGAGTTTGTGGGCAAGACCACTGTCTCTATCGCTGCTACCGAGGGCCTGAATGTCTATTACACCCTCGACGGTACCGATCCTACCCGTCAGTCTACGGTCTATACCGAACCGTTCACGATCACCGAGACCACGACGGTCAAGGCTGTCACCGCTTATCTCGATGACTACTCTGACATCGTCACCAAGACCTTCACGAAGGTTGGCGACTTCGAGACCAAGACTATTGCACAGCTCTTCGAGGGCCAGCAGGCTGTCGAGAACGTGAATATCAGTCTCAACAATGCCAAGGTGGTTTACACCGAGAAGCATGAAGATGGCACGAAGGTGGCTATCCTCCGCGAGAATGGCCAGGCTCTCGACGTCATCTCTGGCGTGCTCGACCTCCCGTTGGGTTCTACCGTCACCGGTACGTTCTTCGCCAGTGTCGATTTCAACGGTGGTATCTTCACTACCCGCGACGTACAGGGCGAGACCAACAGCTATGAGCTCGAATACACCATGCCGAGCGACGAGGGCTACAACGACCCGATCGAGACGACCGTGGCCGATGTCCACCTCTATCCCGGCGACCTCGTTAGCATCAAGGGTCTCCAGGTGCTGGGCCAGGATGGTCAGTACTACGGATTCACGGAGGACTACAGCTTCGTCAACCTCACCGACAATGATGAGTTGGCCAACACCGTCTCCGGTCAGAAGTACACCGTCCTCGGATGGTTCAACGCTCCGGGTACCGGCTTCGCCGATGGCAACGCTTCTCTGAAGGCTGTCAAGCTCACCGCTGATGATGCTACGAAGTATCACAACCAGACGATTGCTGAGCTCAACGTCCGCAGAGACCGCGAGGACAACATCCGTCTCGTGCTCGACAATGCGAAGGTGGTCTATGTACGCGCCAATCCTTACTACGGAACGAAGGATATCGCTCTCCGTCAGGATGGCAAGGCTGTCGTACTCTACAACTCTACGCTGCCGCTCGAACTCAACAGCACCGTCTGTGGTACTGTGAAGCTCGACTTCTATGCCCTTGCTGGCATCCCGCAGCTGCGTGAGATCGATGGTGGTGTCACGACTGCCGACAGTCTGAATATCACGGCTGGTGCTTCTCAGGAGGTTGATCCTGTCGAGGTTACAATGGCCAACTACGACGAGCACAGAGCCGACGTCATCGTTCTCCGCCAGGTGAAGATCGTCTATGGCTCTCAGGCTGCCTATGCTATCGAGAAGGATGGTCAGAAGATCGCCTTCAAGAACGAGAACGAGGATGTTGATGTCGATGCTCTCGTCAGCAACGACAACCTCTACGACGTCGTCCTGTGGTACAACGGCTACATCAACGAGGCTCCCGAGATGGAATTTGTCAAGGCTGTCAAGGTCACCGATGTGGGCATCTATGGTGTGGAAGGCAACTTCGGTAAGGATGGCAACACCTACAACCTCCAGGGTGTGAAGGTGGGCAAGAACTACCGTGGTGTCGTCATCCGCGACGGCAAGAAGTTTACCAAGAAGTAAGTAAACATCTCTCTATAACAAAAGGGTGGGGAACTGATCCCCACCCTTTTTTAAGGCTCATCCGAGATTTCAAGTGGTGCATGAAGTTGTGTCATGAAAAGGTTAAGACGATAATAAACGACAGTACAAACAAAGTTTACATCGACTTGCAACCAGGATCATCCAAGATGAAATTTAATTATGTGTAAATTTTTAGGTGTAACCCATCTTATAATGAAGTAAAATGCGTATATTTACACATTATAATTTGGGTTAAGACGATGACAAAGAATACAATGGCAAATAAACTTCCAAGGAAGTTGACTCAGAAAATGCAAATCGTTGGGGAGCAGATCAGGCTTGCCAGATTGCGTCGCAACCTGAGCATGGCACAAGTTGCAGAAAGAGCAACCTGTTCAGAAGTTACCCTATGTAAAGTGGAGAAGGGATTGCCTACGGTTTCCATCGGAATCTACCTGCGTGTGTTCTATGCGCTTCAGTTGGATGACGATATATTGCTGTTGGCAAAGGATGACCATCTCGGAAGGGCACTGCAGGATATGGGACTGACGAATCGTCAAAGAGCAACTAAAAAAGGATAGAAATGGAACGACTTCGTTCACACGTGAAGACAAACCTTTGCTTGCGTCCCGAACGCATCCCGAAGGCATCCCGAACGAAGGAAGGACTCAGAACTCCTCCGTAGGAGGCGCTTGGATTCTCTCTTTTTAGCTTCCATTGGGTAGGGGAGGGTGCCGTGGCTGACCGTCCCATGGATAGTGATCCACTTCGGCGCAAAATGCAAATGAGCCGAGTTGTGTGTTATGAATATTCTCTTTTTATTTGGAAAAGAGTGCGATTATTGTAAAAATGCACCTAAAATATGAATTTCTATTAGAAATATTTTTTTATTTTCCAATTTTTACTTAACTTTGTGATGCTTGTGTAGCCTTCTGTGGAGAATAAGCCTGTCCTAAGGGGGTGAAACAGCCTACTGTGGTTTTGGCCTTGTGGCAACTAGCTCCAGTAGCGAAGATGAAATGAACGCGCGAGATTCTTGACCTCGTGTCGACGTAGATGAAAAGAGAAATAAAGGCGTAATTATTTTATTATTAACCAGGGATGCCTCCGTCGTCTCAATGCTTTCCCAAGAGTGTAAGAACGTAGGAAGAATTCCATAAAAACAAACAATTATGAACAAAGCATTACGATTTGTGTGGTTGTCTTTGTTGACGCTAATCTGCGGAGTAGCTTCCGCGGGCACAGTAGTCTTTGATCCCACCGTTGATACTGGGGGGGGGAAAAGTCTATCACAAAGAATGGCATCACTTTTGAAGTTTTAACAGCGGAGACCGATGAGTACTTTAATCTTAATCCGCGTACAAACGCTTCGGGTGAAACTTATTGGCAGCTAAGAGGACGTTTTGGAGTCAAAACAGATCTTGCGTCGGGCGGAAGCCCCATACTGTCAGTAACTTTCGAGATACTTGATGGTACCTTTATAAATCCCGTATGGGGATACAATCCATTGACATATTCTAGTAATTCAACGGATAATAGAAAAATTTATCTTGCAAGCGATAATACTTACGGCGAGGCATATAACGGGGAGTTTATCAAGTGGCAAAGTAAGAATGGATCAACTTATTATAACGCTTTTATAACTAAAGTGATAGTTGAGTATGTTGGAGAGGATTCCCCTGATACTCCCGATGACGGTAGCATTACGATAGCCAAGTTGCTATCGGGAGGCAAGGACGTGGAAGCAGCCAAGATAAGGTTCACTAATGCGCAGGTTGTCTATAAAGAGGACAATGCTGGAAGCTATAATTATATTGTACGCGAGGATGGCAAGGCAATTGACTTGATGAACACCTCGCTGAGCCTTGATTTGGGCGCCACGCTCAATGGTACGGTTGTCATGGATGTAGCCTACAATGGCGGCATCATGCAGACCACGGATATTGCAGAAACGAATAGCAGCGATCTCACCCCGACGGGGTCTTCTATAGATTATCTACCCATTACCACTACATTGAACAATCTCAGCAATAACAAGGGAGACCTTGTGATGTTGGAGAAGGTGGAGATTTATGATGATACGAACGGCGATTTCGGTTTAGGTAGTGTTCATCTGCTTAAATCGGGATATACGTATGCCCTAATCTCAAACTATGATGAGATTTCCGATCAGATAACCGACGCCAATGGCCAATACTTTGTTACCGCTTGGTACAACGGAGTCCAAGGAGCGACTCCTTCCGTCAAGGTGGTAGCTGTCCAGCAAGCGCTGGGTGCTCCCGTCATCACGGCAGCTGAGCCGACCTTTACTGAGAGCACGCTGCCGACGGTGCCACTATCTACTATACCACCGATGGTACCACGCCTACCGTTGGCGGCGCTACGACACAAGTCTATACCGTTCCGTTCACTATCAACAAGACGACTACTGTCAAGGCGATAGCCGTGAAGGACGGTGTGAGCAGCGACGTTTCTGAGAAAACCTTTGTCGGCCCCAAGACGATTGCTGATATTTACGAGACGGCAGCCACTCAAGAGAACGTGTTGCTCTATCTGAATAATGCACAAGTGGTCTATGCCAAAGACAACAACTACATTCTCCGTGAGGATGGTCGTGCTCTTGACATATCGAATACCAGCCTTGAATTGAAGCAAGGTCAGTTTGTGACGGGTCCTGTGAAGTTGAATATTAGCTATACTTATGGTATATATAGCACTTGGGATGTTTATGGTGAGACAACTGCTGACAAGCTGACCATCACGGGAGCTGAATCTGCTGATCCGATACCCGTGCTCTGTGCTACGCTTGGAGAGGTGAAAAATCACCCCGGTGATTTGGTAAGAGTGGAGAATCAGTGTTGGTATGGTTCTTATTTCTATGGATATGCAAATAACACATACGACTATTTGCGTCTCTCCAATGCTTCGGCCTTTGATATGAGTGCTTATAAATATTATGATGTAACGGTATGGTATAATCAGGTTTACTATGGTCAACCAAAGGGCGAGGCTATTTCAGTTGAACCTGTCATAACCTACCTTAATCCCCCCATCATCACAGGTGACGAAAAATTTGCGGAGTCCACTACGTTGACCATCACTCATCCTGAGGCTGTTGCCACGATTAAATATACGTTGGATGGTACGAATCCGTTGAATACCACTTCTACGGTTTACACCTACACGGAGTCGCTTACATTGTCAGAGTCGGCTACGGTGTGTGCTGTGGCTACTTACAAGAATGTAACGTCAGACATCGCTACGAAGACTTTCACCAAGGTCAGCCTCACCGATCCTTTGACAATTGCTGAGCTTGCTCAGTTCAAAACAAGTATCGACAATGCGACTGTTAGTCTGGTGAATGCGCAGGTGGTCTATACCGAAACAGCGGAAGGCAAGCATAGCTATATCCTCCGCGAGGATGGTAAGGCACTTGACCTTTTGAACAGTAGCCTTGCGTTGACACATGGTAAGACCTATGCCGGCAACCTGAAGCTGAAGGTGACCTATATCGATGGCATCCTTACTGCTTCTGACATTGAGGGCGAAACCAATGCCGACAACCTGACATCGACGGGTGAGGAGTCTGCTGAGCCGCTCCCAATTGCTTGTAATATTACGCAGGCAAAGAACTATTTGGGCGATTTAGTGACGTTGTCGAATGTACAATTGGTTCTTGACGCAACAAGTGGGGATCGTTTCAACTATTATTCTTGGTCTGATTATACGGATTATAATGTGTATATTTCTAATGCTGCGGACTTCGGACTTAAAAACTCTCGTTATTATACCGCCACCTTGTGGCTTGATGGTGTAAAGGTTACGGATCCGTTGGGTAAGATAATTGATGCCTATCCTTCCAAGCTCGATGCTCCTACGATCAATGGCGAAGAGGCGTTCGCTTCGAGTGTTCAGGTAGAGATAGTCTCTGACGAGGCAGTCGCTGAAATCTATTACACGACTGATGGTACGGATCCCACGAAGGAGTCCACGCGCTACACCGCCCCATTCACCATCACCAACAGCTGCACGGTGAAAGCCATTGCCACTTACAGAAATGTGGTCTCAAGTATTGCTGTCAAGGCATTTACAAAGTATGATCCTTATGTTGAGAAGACCATAGCAGATCTTGCGGATGCCAAGGTGAATGTTCCCATGGTAACGGTTCGTTTAGAGAATGCCAAGGTGGTCTATGGTGAGGGCAAGAGTTATATCCTCCGTGAGAATATCAACGGTAAAGACTATGCCCTTGACGTGCTGAGCACAGGGTTGCCGCTGACCGTAGGCGCAACGGTGTCGGGTACGGTAATGCTCAAAATCGGCTTCAAGCCCAATGTAGGCCACAGCAATGGTGTGTTGAGTACGTCAGATGTTGCTGAAACCAATGATGCCAACTTGACAATTCTCCCAGGTGCCAATACGTTGCCCGATCCGATCGTGCTGGATGCAAGTAACTTCTCCAATGTCTATAACTATCCAGGAGACATCTTGGATCTGAGTGGAGTATATGGTTGGAATTATGTTTCCTACCGTCAGCTTTATAATGGAATTGTTGAGGTAAATCTTACCAATGGCGAGGATTATAGCATCTCCAACAGTGTCTATGATAATATATTGATTTGGTACAACGATGTCTATACCGACCAAACTCGTCCTTTGGCGAAGATTGTAGGCAAGAAGGAGAATTATGACTATACCTTGACTGCAGCAGGATGGGGTACGGTCATCATCCCGTTCGATTGCGAGAAGCCCGAGGGCTTGACTATTTATGAGTGCACCAGCGTGAATGATGGTAAGTTGGTAGTCGAAGAGGTCAACTCCTTCAAGGCCAACACGCCGTATCTTCTGAAGGGACCGAAGGATGTTGAAACGACTTATCCTCTTGAGGGCTATGCCGCCAAGCACGAAGACAAATATGAGAAGGGCGTGATGGTAGGTGTCTATAGCTGGCAGGAGCCTCCCGCAGACTCTTATGTCCTCCAGAATCAAGACGAAGGATTGGCCTTCTACCGTCACCTTGCGGGTAACGGAGTGGAAGTAGGGCCTAACCGTTGCTACATCAAGCCGCAGAGTGGAGAGCTCAAGAGCATCCGGTTCCCGGATGATGAGACGAATGGTGTAGCCTATGCCAACGCAACCGACTCTACGCTCGTCGATGTCTATACGACGGCGGGTGACAAGGTGAAGCATCAGGTGGAGATGGGCAAGGCCCTCAACGACCTGCCTGCTGGCCTCTATATCATCAACAATAAGAAAATCGTCAAAAAGTAAACTACTATGGATAAGCGTAAATATATGAGGCCTACAAGTGAGGCCGTCACGGTGAAGAGTTCGCTGTCTCTTTTGGCTGGAAGTTTGCCAGGGCTGAGCGGAACAAAATATGACGAGAACGGAAAACCCGTTCTTATTGGACGAAAGCGAAACGATATAGCAAGGGAAGTCGATCCCTGGAGCTGGGAATGCGTCCTTTGGAATCAAGAAAGTAATGAATTCGAGGACGAGTAGTCCTTTGGCATTGAGCGCATAAACTAAGAATTGGTGTCTGTCATACAAGCAGTATGGTCAGGCACCATTTTTTTTCTTTCTTACGTGTCGATTACAGATGACAATGTGAAGTCAAGTTTGTACGCTATTTTGACAAGCCAGAACCTGTGTCTCTTGGCTGCTGGTAGAGATTGGGGGTAGCAACTTTTGGGCGGATAAAACTGAAGGAAGATCATGAGGAAAGGCTGCAATGAAGGCTTTTGGCCTGGGAGTAACTATTCAGCAATAACACCCCTTTGAGTTTTTGTCAATAATCCTAATACAA
>ERZ779877.1093-NODE-1093-length-25137-cov-9.193246_pt1 | contig 25137 bp, 39 predicted proteins | sample MGYA00511556_ERZ779877 | MGnify/ENA primary metagenome ERZ779877 (study PRJEB29588, sample SAMEA2159338) | human gut metagenome | biome: human gut; feature: human-associated habitat; material: faeces | place: Denmark | collected 2008/2010 ...
TGGAAATATAACACATACCAAGCATTATTAATAATTATATTCATTGTAGAATAGATAATTAGGTAAAGTAATGATTTGGAGGAAGAACAATTGAATAACTTAAAGTAACGGTTACTATATTACATAGAGATAATATAGTAACCGTTTTTATATGTATTTTATATTACTTTCATAATACTCTCATTCTCGCCCGCTTCTGCTCCCTTAAAGAAAAAGAAAAATAGATATATTTCTATATCTATTCAAAAAAGGTTTTACAATATTTTAATTTAGTTTCCGAGAAAGGAATCAATTAAAATAAAGATTTGGGTGGAGGACGTAAGACTTTCACTTACTAGGTACTTCACCGTAACCATCCTCCATATGAAATAGGATAACATTTGTATAGTAATGGGACATCCAACACATTCTATACGCACCTATAGTTTTACATAAATGATTATTAAATTACGTTGTGCCATTGTAATTAGCAGTTGCTCCATCGTTTCTGCTTCACATTTAAAACCTATATTAACTCCAGTTTTTGATTACCCAGCTACTGGACGAGCTCTGGGTTTTTAGTAGTAAGGATGGAAAGGAAGCTACCGCTATTACTGTATCCTTTTACCCTAACTCACTACACGTTTATAAGCGTTCTTACATGTTAGGAACCATCTATACAATTATATGTTGTTTTTTCCGTAGGTATCTAATACCAACTTCGCAATAGCTTTACTATATGCCATATCCATTTCTTGCATTTGATATTTTAAAGCCATTATTTCATGATCTTTATTTTCTAATGCCATTGATAGGTCTATGTTTCTTTTATTAGCTTCTTCTAATTCTCTTTTTAGATCTTCTATTTCTTTTTCATAATGTGGAAGACCATCTTTTAAGAATTTTACTTCCTCATTATCTACTTTTCTTATTCTAGGCATTTCCTTACCTCCTATTCTTCATCATCTATTTCATCCATTATATGTTCAGCGGCCATTGATGAAACTTGTAATACTAATAATGCTTTATCTTCTAATGATAATCCCATTCCTTCTCCTACTGTTAGGATTGCATCTGATAGCATTTGTATTATTTGATCTCCAGAACCCATTACTTTAACTACTTCTACATTGAATCCTTTTCTATCATCTGATTCTTTAGCTTTAAATTGTAATTCAGCTAATGGATTTTCCTTTTCTTCTTTATCTGGAAGTTTTTCATCTAATGTTTTTTCTATTTTATCTAATACTTCCTTTTTAATTTCCTCTTTACTCTTTCCAGTTATATCTATTTTTATTCCTTCAATATTCATATTATTTTTCCTTTCTAGATAAGTATTCTTTCTTTTCTTCTTCGTTCATCCAATGGCTTACTTTTATTTGTCCATCAGTATAGATACCTTTGATATTTCCTTTATCTGATTTATATGTATAAAGTAATTTAAAATTATCCTTTATTAAATCCCATTCAACATCTTGATATCTTTTATATCTTTGTGGTTTTTGCTCTTTATTCTTTTCCATCTTCTTCCTCCTTAATATTATTATACGACTTTGGCATACTTATTATTTCAACTTTTCTTTTTCTAGGTAGATTCTTATCTTCATTCATTTTATCTAATTCTTCTTTTGTAAAGAATCTATAATTGTATGTTGTTTGTAATGATTTATCTTTTTTATGTAATTCTGCTATTAAGAAATCTCTATTACTCTTCTCTTGTAACTTTGCTCTATTAGCTCCATAAGTATTCCATATTTCCCACATTTGTTTTATATATCTACGCTCTATTCTTAATTTTTGTAATTCTTCCATTAAGACTATAGCTCCACTTCTACTTATTGGTGTTATTTCTAAATAATGTAATATATCTCTTATTCGCCATTCTATTTCTTCTAAATTATTAACGTAATTATAGATATCTGATTCTACCTCTGTTATGCTTTGTATATTATCTATTAAAGTATTAAGAAGTTTATCCTTTTTCATCATGAATTTACACCTTCTTACCTTTACATTTATCCTTGTAATAATCCCTCTCATCTCTTGCCGCCTCTAGCAATCTATTTAATCTTTTAACTTGTTGTTTTAATCTTTTGTTTTCCATTGGATCTACCATATTCTTAACAACCTTTTCATAAATATCTGAACACATAACTTCTTTAAGAGACTCTAATTCTAAACATTTTGAATTATATCTTTTTTTCCAATAGAATTCAGATATTAAATTATCATGATGTTCTGAATAATTAGTTATCCATTTCTTTAGCATCCCCATACTACTTTTCTACTACGAATAAATCATATCCTACTTGTTTATATGTATATCCATATTTCTCTAATTGTTGATCTAAAATAATGTAATTAGATCCTTGTTTTTTAGCACAATAATCTCTTTGAGTCCAATTATCTTTAAGACAAGTAACATATGTTTCTACCATAGCCCTTTCTTCCTTTATTCTATTTTGTTTAGCATTATTATATAAAATAATTAAACCCCCTATTAAAATTACTACTAACACAACCTTAACCCACATCTTTAATTTTCTTCTTTTCATTTGTAAAACCTCTTTTCTTTAATTACAATTTAATTATATATGATTTTATGGAAAAAATCAACCATAAATTGAAAACTTTTTAATTTTTTTTTTTATTTTTATTGTTTATATTGATCCAAATGCTCTTTAAATTCTTCCAACATACCTGGACTTTCTAGTACATAAGTAGCAATTAGATCTGCATTATGTAATACTATTGCTTCTGGATATTTATTATAAACAGATGATGGTGAAAAATAATTATCTGATACAAATCCACCCATATGAGCTCTGATCATAGCTATTTCCACATCAGATAATTGTATAAATTGTTGAGCAATAATAATACTTTTCTCAGCATGACCCATTGGAAACATATCATCTACTGTATAATATGGTTCTTGAACCCAAGCTCCATTCTTTTTAACATTTCTTACATCCATTTTATAATAATTTACTTTACATATATCATGTAATAATGAAGTTATTATTAAAGTATCTTGAGGTATGTTAAATAATTTAATTAAATCTTTTTGTCTAATACATTCACTATAAACATTCAAACTATGTTCTAATAAACCACCTTCATGATTGCCATGATATCTTGTACTTGCTGGAGCTACTTTAAAGTCAGATCCATCTAACCAATTAACTAATTCTTGAATACCTTTTCTTTTAGTACTTAATAATAAGTTCTTATAAATATCCCAATCAGTTAGCTTTTGTGTTTTTGGCGCATTATTCATATTTTACTTGTTCCCTCCTTTCATGTTGTATAAAGCATTCATCAGATAATATCATTGTAATTGGAACACATGTATCTCTTTCCAATTTTACTTCTCCTCTAATAATATCATCTATAAAACGCATTATACTCTGTTTACTATTTATTCCATATTTTAAGAACCTACTTGATCCAGTATAAACTTCATTAGCGTATGTTCTTATAAATAAGAATTGAGGATATATTTTACTTCTTCTATTTACAGCTACAATATATCCTTTGTAAATTACTTCAACTTCAAAGGGAGTTTTCCATCTTTCCCCTCTTGTTGTTATTTTATCTCCAATTTCTAATTTCTTTAGTTTCTCCATATTATCTTGAACTCCTTTAATGCTCTCTTAAGTGATCTTTTATCTCTATCAAATGTAAATATTTTCTTTATTCTTAAAAACATTGCAGCAAATGGATGATCAACGGCTATATCTTCTAATGCTGTTTCTAATTGAACATCATTCATTTCAGTTGTTATTGCACTTTCTTTTACCTTAACTAAATCTTCCCATTTCCAAACACCATAATATTCTAGAAAACTACTATCTGCATAAAACATTAAACAATTATCATCTATTACATTTTCAGCATGAACTAATTCATCCAGAATATCCTCTTTTGGGAGGAATATAGTTTTTAAATCTACTAATATTTCTAGCCATCTAACCCATAAATAATAATTATCAGTTCCTTGTTTTCTTAAAACATAACTTTCTTTATCTTTTGTTATATAATTTAATTCATAAAAATCAAATCCCTCTTCATTATTTGGTTTAAATGTTACTAGTATTTGTTTCTTTTTCATTCAGAGATCTCCTTCTTTCATTATCCACTAGAATATATTCTTTTTCAGATACTAATACCGAATCATTACCCTTCATTTTATTTATTTCCATAAGTTGATGTTCTATTAAATTAAGATCTAAATCGCTTAATATAACATTATGATATTTATTTTTATCATCTCTATATAAAACTAATATTCTACTTTTTTCCATCAACACTTACCTCCATCATATCGGATGTAACTTCATTAACATTAACGAAGGTAACATTCATTGTTCCAGCTTTATTGCCATCTTTATCTATAATATTAAACCCATACATTCTATTTAATTCCTGTACGGATGTTAAAATAATTCTATGTAACGATTCTGTAAGCATTTCATTTTCTATTCTTTCTTTTGCTAATCTTATATTGTCTAATAATAAATGAACACCTTTATCAAAATCATACATATCACCTAGAACTTCATTTTGTCTTAATTCAGAATATAATTCTTCTAATCTTTTCTTAACAACATTGCTATCCAACATTTGTTTTAATATTTGATTTTGATTACCTTTATTATATTTCTTTCTATTTGGATAAACTTGTAACATAGCTTCTAATGGTTCAGTACCATGAGCTATTAACATACAGAACTTATCTTGTTGTTCTGTTATTTTTCTATTAGGAGACTTTCTCTTTTTAGGAGTTATTTCTTTTTCAGCAACTTCTTTATCATTTATATTAGTTACTTCAACTTTTTCTTTTTTAGTCATTAAAACAATCTCCTCCTTTTATATTTTTTATATTCTCCACCCTCTTTAATATGTTTCTTATAACAGCTTGGTCCAAAACCTATTGTTTTAGATTCTTCTGTTTTTAATCTTCTACCACATCTTTGGCATCTTTCTATCTTAAGATATTCGTATTTCTTAACTATTTTCATAATATCACTCCTATTAACCATTCCCAAGCATATTGAGCTGGCATTCTTCCACTTCTAATATTTTTATCCAATTGATCTACTAAATATCTTATATCTAATAAATCGCCTTTATTATATGGTATATTATAAGATCTTAATTCTTTTATTCTTCCCCAATACTCACCTGCATTATAAGCTCTTGAGGATCCTTCATAATTACCATATATTTTAAAGTATAAACAAATAACAACAGTACTATATAATTCAGGAAGATAACCTAAAATATTAACATCATTTTCTTTTAATATTTTGTAATACTCAGCCAGATAATACATATTTTCTGTAATAAAAGCATTTGCAAATTGTTTAGGAGTTGGTATTTCTTTTCGAGGAATAAATAACATAGCATATGTCATAGCATCTATTGCATCATCATTTGATCCTTCAATATAATGATTATACTTATTCATTTCCTCTACAATACTATTATACGAATTATAACAATTATAAGCTATATCTTTAGCCATATCTATTCCTATTTTATAGTTAGCTTTATTAACATACTTTATAGCAATATCATCAGTAACATAATTAAAGATAGTTATATAATCTTCAAATACTTTTTTAAAATTACCTTTTTCTGGTAGTTCATCATAAACCAATACAACAGTTTTCTTCTTACTTAATGATATTAACTTATTCATAACAGATTCTTTTTGTTTTAAGAAATCTAAATCATTGTAAACCACATATGTATAATTCTTTTGTTTAAATAATGATTTCTTTTCCAATTCTTTAAATAAATTAGAAACGGATTCTATATATTTAACTCCATCATTACTTTCTCCAAGTTTTTCATAATATATTTTTCTAATAAGATTCTCTTCGCCTACAAATACATATAGGTTTTTTATATCTCCATTTTTTATTTCCTTTTTTAGATCTACTAATGATTTCATTCTATCATCTCCATCATCATATTATGAATAAATTGTTTAAAATTGGTTATTGTTAATCTATTTAATGTATATAGATTTCTGGATATTATAGTTACATAATATAATACATCTTTATATCTTAAATAATCATTGGCAATTATTGCTTGATTAAATATTCCTAGAAATAATTTTACTTTATCCAAATCAAGATTCCAAAACTTTGCCGATAAACTACTAATTGATTCCAAATTATTATTGATTCTTAATATATCAATTGCTTCATCAACTAACGCTAAAATGTTTTCAAAATCCTCTATACTTTTATAATTAAGAAGAAATGTTGGAGTTAATGATAGATTATACTTAATTTTAAGCGTCTCTAACAAGTTTTCATCCAAATCTAATGTATTTATATACTCCAGTAAGTTTTCCTTGCTATATGCTTGAATATTCATGTTATATGCTCGTGATATTAAAGTATCTAGCATATTATATGCTGATGTTGTTATAACTATCTTAACTCCATAGGGTGTTTCCTCTGCTATTTTTAATAGAGCAGCTTTAGCAGCTGGACTAGATTTTTCAAAATCTCTAAAATGGTATAAGCAATTATTATCATTGTTACTATTTTCTACTAGTGATCTAATTGTATCAACTTTATTATCTAATAATACATAATTCATTTTATAATGATCTGCTATGTATTTAGTTAAATATGTTTTGCCATGATTTTTAGGTCCCTTTATTATTATGAAATTAGCATTATCTAATTTACCTTCATCAATTAGTTTTTTATTTTCTTCTTGTCCAACTAAATACATCTTTCAATCACCCAAGCTTCCATCAATACTTTGATATCCATTTTAGGAGCATTTAACACATTAAATAATTTTTGTGCATAATCTCTTATACTTGGAGTCATTGTTCTTGATAATTTATTTATTATATCATCAGGAATATTTGCTATATCTTTTACTCCTGTTACTAAATATTTTTGACAATTTAACAAGAATTCAAAATACATATTTATAAATAGATTCATATCTATACCACTCATATAAAATTCGTTTAACTTATCTAATGCTGCTTTTGAATCTTTCTTTAATAATAAATCTGTAAAGTCGAATAATTCATATGGTGTTACACCACTTGATAAAACTGTTACAACATTATGCAATGATAATTCTTTATTATATTGTAAACATTTATCTAATGTTGTTATGGCATCTCTCATTCCACCTTGCGCTTGTTTAGCAATATACTCCAATGCTTCCTCTTCATAAGTAATTAGAGGTAACCCGCATGCTTCTGCCCATTGTGGATCCGATAATGTATCCATATCTCCTTGACTTGTATGAACTTCCAAATTCTCTTGCTCTATTATATATTTTAATCTATTTATAATTCCCTTCTTACTTATTCTTTGGAAATTATATCTTTGAACTCTGGATAATATTGTTCTTGGAATTTTTTGTGGATCTGTTGTACAGAATATAAATATAGTACTTGCTGGTGGTTCTTCTAATAATTTTAACATTGCCTGCCAAGCTGCATTAGATAAACTATGACATTCATCAATTATATAAATCTTATATTCACTTGTTAATGATTTATATTTACTATCTGTAATAATTCTTCTTACATCTTCAACACTATTATTACTAGCAGCATCTAATTCTATTGGTTTACCTTGACCATCATTTATCATATCAGCAACTATTCTTGCGCATGTTGTTTTACCTGTACCAGCTCCACCACAAAATAAATAAGCATTTCTAATATCTTTATCTTTTATTTGATTTTCTATTATAGTTTTAATTGCACCTTGTTCAGATACATCCTCAAATCTTTTTGGTCTATATTTATTTGCTAATGGTGTTGCCATATTATTCCTCCTCTTCAATCTTTAATCCAAAATACCCAAGCAATCTTTCTGTTGACATATAGAAATGTCCATACTCTGCCAATCTATCTGTAAAATCTCTTAATTCAAATCTTGTTGGAAAGAATTTATCTTCTAATGCTTTACTTGCTCCAGGCATATCAGCTTTATATTGAATAAGTAATCTAGCTAATTCTATATAATCACTTTTCTTTAGATTTAACTTATGCAATTTTTTACCAGCACAAGCATGATCCAATGCTTCTTGTAAAGTATATTTACCAATTTCTGATTTTGTACCTCTTGCTAGGTTACCTGGCTTTTTAACTTTTTGCCCAACTCTAGCCAATTCTTTTTTTGCATATTCATCGCTTATATCCATATGTTCTCACCTCCTCCACTTCTTTGTAAATTATAATCTTTATGTTCTCTATCATATTTTTCTAAATAGGCTTTCATTTTCTTTAACATTGGTATCATTTCCATTCCTTCGTCATGATATAAAATATAAAGCTTATCTTCTTTCCCAGGCTTTAATATTTTCATATCCCAACATTTTCTTTCTGCTGTTAAAGGATATTTCCTAATATCAAAAATTAAATAATATGTTCCATAGATATTATCAATTGCTCTTAATAATTTATCTGTTTCTGAATAATGTGGTTTTAGAAAGTTAAATAAATCATCATTACCGTTATTATACATCTCGTTCATAATTTTCTACAAGGAATTGCATCATATCTTTTGATATAATGAAATAATCCTCTCCATCACCAAAATCAAATGCTAATGCTGATTGTAGTTTACCCATCATGAATTGCTCTTCTTTTAACTTTTCCAACCACTCTTTTTTTATAGAAACATTTTTAGTAGGTTTTGTACATGTTTTACATTCTACTAAAAATGTCATTGTTCTTACATCTCCTTTTGAAAATGCTGTAGCACCACTATTTGCATTTACTTTACCATTTAATAGTTTAGCAACTCTCTTTTCTTGCTCATAACTATATTTTCTGGTATTCATAACATCGCCTCCTAATTTAATTATACGATATTTGATCCTGTAATTTTTTAAACAATTCAGGATCTTCTCTTAATAATTTCAATAATGCAGGCTTGCCTTGAATTTTACCATCATATAATACTTCTCCTGTTTCTACATTAAGTAAATCAAAATATGCACCTCTTTGATTTATAGCTCCCAACTGCAATAAAACATCTATTGTATCAGATAAATAATCTATACCATTTAGATAATTTAATGTATAAAAACCAGTTCTTCTATCACTTCTACATATTTTAGATTTCTCTATATGAACTTTAACTAAATTACCAGCAGGATTCTCCGCTCCTCTTGTTAGTTCTCTATTATTAACATCTATAAAAGGTCCTTGTCTAAACATTAACCTTACTGAGCAATTATGTTTAAATCCTCTACCACCAGGTGTTATGAATTCATTATATTGATTATTTAGATCCTCCCTAACTTGGTTAATCATAATGCACATACAATTGTATTTACCTAGTAATGGAACAACTATATTACAGAATTTAGTTAAAGGCATTGCTATTCCTCCATATTGTTTTTTCTCTATGTCCTCTGAAATAGCATTTTTACCAACTAATTGTGCTACACTATCTAATACTATTAAACCAACTTCTCCTGTTTCAATAACAGCTTTCATAATATCAAATATTTGTTCAGCATATTGTTCTTGTGGTCTAATCAATATAAGATCATCAACATTAACTCCTAATTTAGTTGCCCATTCAACATCAAATGTATTTTCTGAATCCACAAAGCAAACCTTTCTACCTTGTTTTTCTTTTGCAAACTTTAATTGACATTGCTTAACCATATCCAATGCTGTTGTTGTTTTACCTGATTTCTCTGGCCCTGCAAATTCAATCATTCTTCCCATTGGTAATCCGCCATATAACATATAGTTTAATCTTGGACTAGTAAATGGTACTTTTTCATATTTATAAACTTCAATATCATTTCCCTTAAAGGCGATATCCTCTTTATATTCTTTATTTATTTCTTTTATTAAAACATCTAGTTTGCTCATTTTCTCACCCCTAAACTTAAGTTGGCATCTACTATTCTTGCATCGAATATTCTTTTTAAACTATTTATCATCTCTTGAGCCATTTCTATTTTAGATCTAATCATCTTATAGGCTCTTTGATATATTATCTCGTTAATAGCTTCATTCATAACAGCACTCTCTGCTGTACTATTTTTATCAGCTACTGTTCCTTCTGCTTTCATTCTTTCTATATTATAATTAGATTTTTTAGTCATCTCGGCAATATCCTGCTTAATTCCTACAATTTCTTGCCCCTCATTAACGAAATATAATATAGAAGGTAATTGTCCTAATAAATCTTCTAACTCCTGTAATGAAGCTTTTTCTTGACTTTTAAATATGGTTGAACAAACTCCCATAACTGAATCTAAATCTTTTGTATAACTGATTACTATATTATAAACTATGTCTTCAATGATTTTACTATTTTCCGAGATTTGCTGGTTTAATGTTAAGACTTCCTTCATCGACGCCTTCCTCCTTCGTCATTCTAATCATTTCACACATAACGCATTCTATATCACCTTTATACTTTTTACTTGGTAACCATAAACTAAATCTATGGCATATAGGACATCTATGTTTAGGTTTTCTACCAAATGTTTGTTGTAAAACCTTTTTATCATTCTCGTCCCTCATCTTCTTTGCTAGGTTGCTCATCTTCATTTACCTCCAATCCATAAAATAATTTAAACCAATCATCAGCCGTCATTGTTATTAGCCAAGGAGTTCTATTTTTTCTATGAGCTACTATAGGGATGCTACCTTTAGTAACATTGTCCCTAATAGCTTGATTTACAGCATCATGAATATTTAATTTTTCAACTCTTTTTACTTCTATATGAATCCCTGGTATTCCTATTACATCAGCTAATGATCCTTGCTCTTTTCCATTATATTGAGCAGTTCTTCTTACATCAAATCCTTTTTCTTTGCAGTAATTGGCAAATTCCCTTTCTCCTGCTGCCCCTTTCTTTTTACTGTTTATCATAATATCCTCCTTATAGATATTTGCTACATTCTGTCTTATATTTACAATACTGACATATTTTAGCAGATGGTCCTGTAACCCTATCAACTCCACCTACAAATTGAGGATCTATATCTTTATTAGTAACTTTTGGTGGTACGGTATTATTTTCTAAATGCTTCTCGCACGTTTTTATCTTGTCTATTACCTTTTGCTTTTTATCCTCTTCTGTTACATGATAATGAAAAGCTTTATGATTACAGAAGTTTCTATCTTCATAAACAAATAAAGTATCTGGTATTCCAAAATTAAGTGCATAACAAGCTGCTTGCGACTGATGAATTATTTCTTCATGCTCTCTACTTTGGAACTTTTGACTAATTTCTGTTTTAAACTCAAATATATAATACTTATCTTCTGGAATATATTTTATAATACCATCTGTTAGAAAACTCATATTATATCTTTTATTAAAACATTTAGTCTCCATTCCTTTTTTTTCTATTATTTCTATATCTGACAAATTATGTTCTTTTACATATGTTTCAACATCTATATATTCAAATTCCATTCCTAGATCTTTCATTGCATCTAATACATGTTGTATTCTATCATGTCGATCTGTTCCTGATTCTAATATACCAATTCCCGATGCTGTCTTATTTTCTTTTTCTGGTTCAACACCTTTTCTTGTAAAATACATTTGTCTAATACAAACTAAACTTGATGGTTTGTAATATATTGATGGTTTATAATCTGGTTCTAATTTAACATAAGCCTCTTCTATTCTTCTTAAAAATAAAGAGGTTATGTTTTTACTAGCCTCTGATTCTTTTATAAGATTCGAGACGGAAAATAATCCTCTTGCCAATTTTATTGAGCTCCCTCTGGATCAATAGGACCAACAATTTCAATTATTTTACCATCAACGAATTTAATTATTTCTGATTCATTATCAAATTGAATTTCAACTTCATCTTGATTTAAGGCTTCTAATTGTCTTTTTAAATCTATTAAACTATAAGTAACTGTATATTCTAACAATCCTTCAGTTTGTGGATCTTTAAGACTAAATTCCTCTTTTCCATTATCTCTACCAGAAGATACAATCAATTTATCTGGCATGAATTTAAAATATAATGCATAATTTTCATATTCACTAACAAATAATGATAATCTATCTACTAATCCTAAAATAGCACTTCTATTTATTTTAGCCTTATTCTTTAATTCTGCCTCTGTTAATTTTTTAATATTAACATAAGTTACTTCTTTAAATTGACTTAAATATTCATCATCTTCTTTACTTCTTTTAGTAACTAATGTAAAATCATTATTACCTATAATGAAGTTTTCTTCATTGATTAAATATTTTGCTTTTTCATATGGTAATGTTGTAATTATATTTAAGTATTCAGGTCTAAAATAAAATTCTTTATCCTTCATATCTTCATCATTTTCTATTGATGTTATTACTGATGGACCTGCTGTTACAACATTATCCCCTACATAACAATATCTTAATTCCTTATCATCAAAATCTTCAGGAATAATATTCATACTTACTTGTAATTTACTTACTAATGATTTTAGATTTAATTCATCTTTAGCTTCATCCATATTAAATTCTACTAATGGAAATGAAACTATTTCCCCTGCTTCATCAACTCTTAATTCTAATTCATAAACACCATTACCAGTAATTGTTAATGATTGTTTATTCATATTTAATTCTACAAATTCTGTAGTTATTTTTGATAATAGGTTTGAAACTATTTTAGCATCTACTACTGCTCTCATACTTTCTACTGGTTCATCTAATTTACTATTAACAATTAGTGTTGATAAACCATCTGTTCCCATTACTGATAATTTATTTTCTTCAGTCTTAATTTCAATAAGAAATGTTAAAGGCAATTCTGGTTTAAATGAACATACCTTTGCTACTTTGTTTAAAGCATCCCTTAAAATAGATGTTTTTAATTTAATCATATTATCCTCCTATTTCTTTAGATTTGCAATTTTAGTTTCTATTTCCATTCTTGCATCTTTATTTTCTTTTAATTTATCTGATAAGAATGTTACATCTGTCTTTCCTTGTGATTTTGGGCCTCTTGCTGATACGCATCCATGATTCATTATTATTTGAACATAAACCTCATCAGATCCAGTTGCTAATGAAATACATTCAGCGATATCTGCTGCTAATTTTTCTTGTAATTGTAATCTTTTAGAACACATATGTACAATTCTATCTATTTTACTTAAACCAATAACATTATAAGTTCCATCACTATTTTGATTTGGTATATATGCTACATAACAAGTACCATTATACATCAAGGCTAAATGATGTTCACAATGACTAAATACATTCTCAACTTCTTTTACAACTAAATTGCTATATCCTACTTCAAAATCTTTTGTAAACATTTCTGCTATTTCAGCATTAGTATATTGATTTCCTTCTAATACTTCTTGCCAATAACCAGCTATTCTTCTTGGTGTTTCTTTTAATCCTTCTCTTTCTGGATCTTCTCCTATTGCAATAAGTAATTGTTTAGCTGCATCTTTTACTGCTTCATAATTAAAATTTCTCATATTACACTCCTTGTTTATTTCCCCATACTAATGTATGGACTTGTGGTAATACAAATACTCTTTCCATTTTAGAAGCTGCTACTTTATCAATTAGTTTTTCGTAATCTTTTAAAACTCTAAATGATATGTCTCCTGCTTCCGATGTATCTGTATTTCCTACACTTAAATACATATCTATGTTAATACCATTTCTTCTATGATAATCTACTAAACTATAATATTTTTCAGCAAATTCAAAATCTTCATCATTGAATACTGGAATTTTAATAGCTATTTGATTATTAAATGGTCTTGTTGATTTAATATAATCATTAACGCTTTCATATACATCAGGTTGTTTACTTGAAGGCGCTTTAGGACTTATTACTAATAAATCCACTTCCCATAACCAATCTGGAAGTTTACTTCCTTGTGTTTCCACATCTACTGTAATATTATGATTATGTAATTCTTCTATTACATCTCCAAAATTATATAGACATGGGTTTCCACCAGTTAATACAATATTTTTACAATTAGTATCAATACATTTTTTAACTAATATATCGGCTAATTCTTTTGTTCCATATCTTTTTACTGATCCATCTATTTTCCAAGCAAACTTACTATCACACCAAGCACATTTGAAATCACATCCTGCTACTCTTACAAATAATGTTTTCATTCCAACATGTGGGCCTTCTCCTTGAATTGTTGGACCAAATATTTCAGCAACTGGAATCATTATAACACTTCCTCTTCATCAAATAATGATAATTGTTCATAATTATTATTTTCTTCCTCTACTTCTTCATAATCTTTTTCTACTGTAGCATATGAATCAGCTGTCTCATATAATACCATTTTTGTTAACTGAACTTTTCTACTTACATTTAATTCATTATGTAAATAGTTTTCAATTAACTCTGCAAATACATGAACCATATATTCAGCTGTTGTTGGTTCTTCAAATAACATAACCTTGTTTTCATATCTATCAGCAACTTCTTTGTAATCAAGATTCTTTTTGTCGCCAACATAACATAAAAACATATGATCTGGAAGAACTTCTTTCATAGCTTCTTTTAATAATTTAAAATCAACTACCATTCCAAATTCTGAACTATTTCTTGGACCAGTTAATGTTACATATGCTTTATATGTATGACCATGTAGATTTCTGCATTTACCATTATAACCTTCTGGTAAAACATGAGCTGCATCAAAATCAATATGCTTTGTTACGCTTGTTAACTTTTCCATACTATTTCCTCCTTCATTATTATTATACGAATTACTTATTATTTTTTATCTTGTATAAATTGATTATTATTAGACAAATATTTAGTAACCAAACGCTTAAACTATTTATTAAAATTCCATATATAACAAATAATACTGCTCCCATAGAATCTACTAATCTAATTAGTTTTTTATCATTTAAACTAAATGCTGCTAATATAAACAAAGTAGCAACAATACCTAAAATCTCTACCATTGACTCATATCCTCCCATGGATAAACTATCCATTCATCTTTCTTAACAAATTCAAAATAATCAGCAAAGCATTGATATTCTGCTTCTTCCTCTAATTGATTATCTTTCATAAACATTGCTGTTATAAAATAATTCTTATCATTCATTAGATCTGAATATTTCTTCATTGTTATGCCTGTATCAATTATATCATCTATAATAATACAATTCTTCGCAGGATTACTTAAAATTGGTAAATCGAGCTTGTATGATAGCAATGTAGCTAAAATAAATCCTCCACGTGGAAATGTAAATATCCCTGGACATTCTTCTAAATGGAAGTATACATCTGTTTTTAATCTTTCAACTAAATTATCAATGTATTCTTTTACTTCCCACCATTTTACATATCTTTTCATAATTTCACCTTTTCAATAATGTAATTATAAATCTTCTTCCAATCTATTGGTTCAATTAAAGATTTATCATCTATATAAAAATCAGCTTCTAATTTTCCTAATTCCCCAAATGATAACATTGATTTTTTATCAAATGTAAAATATTTATAAAGATTTTCTTTATGTAATCTCTCTATAGCTTGCTGATAATAAATTCCTTTTCTAGCTGTCCACAAAACTAATGTATATCCATCTTCATAAAGTTTTTTGATATAATGTTTTGCTTCGGGTCTTATTTTTCCCTCGAAAGGGAAAGGAGTATTATCTGTTATTGTTTCATCATAATCGATAGCAATAATTTTCACTATTTATACTCCTCATATTTATTCCATATTTCAACAATAGCTTTTTCCTCGGCTTCTCCTCTTCCATATGTTCCTGCTTCAATATCAGGAATAATTTCTTTTGTAATATATGGAATAACCTTTTTTAACACTTCTTCTGAAAATTCATATCCCATTGAAGCAAATGCTACAAACTTTCTAAAACAAGGTTTGCAAGCCCAGCATTCATGATTTTCTTCATCTGGTTCATAACAACTAAATGATCCCTTAAATGCTTCTTCTAATGATCCACCATTATCTAAATACATTTGTAATAGATCTTCTTTAGTTTTATCTTTAAAATCTATATTAACTCTAACCTTTTTACCCTCTGGTATCCACCATTGTGGACTATATAGATAATTTAACAAATCATTTACTCTTTCAGTAAACCCTATTGATTTATCTAAAACTCTATCTCCAGCTGTAGCTCCTAAACAAATATCAACATCTTCATTTCCAGTATAATTACATATTGCCATTACTAAATAAAGATTTCTTAATGGAATAATTTTATCTTCTCTTTCATATTGTCCTAACGGAAAATCTAATATTGTTACATCTTCATTTCGAGCTTTTATTTTTGCAATTTCTTGTTCAGAATATCTAGTATGCATATTGATATATATTTTTTCATCTGGTTGCCATATTTTATCAATTAACCAACTATCCATTCCACCACTATATAATAATATCTTTTTCATTAAAATAATCTCCTTATCTTAAAACTTTTTGGTCCTATATATTTACGTTCATATTTTGCCCAATCCCCTAAATACATAAGATTCCATTTAACCCTTTCTGATGAACTACTTGCTAATTCATCTAATGTAAATCCTTTTGATTCAAAGTATTCTTTAATAGTATCAACAGCTATTCCATTTGCTATATTCTTTTTAAGATTTAATCCATGATCACTTACATATAATGTTCCATATTTAGTAAATAATGTTCCATTACCAGCTGATAATATCCAACTTGTCGCATCAGCACTTGTAAATGGTATTGAATTTATATGTCTTTGACTTTGGGTTCCTAATGAATGTGTTTTAACATTTGGATTAGAACTTCTTTCTATAACATCATAGCATCTTTTATACCATTCATATCTTCTTTTAGCATCTAAACTTTTATTACTAGATATACAAATATATTCTATTGGTTTTCCATCTTTATCTCTATATTCTAACATCTGTCTTAAATAATCAAAATCTTCACCTTGATGGAAAACTGGTAATAACTTTTTAGGTTCTACTAATCTATCAACCATATATAAATAGTTTTCCCATGTTTTCTTTGGACTATCTGCAACTTCCTCTGGAGTTGGTTTTCTTCCCCATTCACCAGGGATATCATCTAATTGTATATAATAATCTAAATATTCATGATTAGCATTTAAGAAATCTATGTAATCTTGTAAAGGAACTTCTTTTTTACTTTTATGAATACTGAATGCTCCAGAATCTATTAAAAGTTTTCCTTTCCAACCAATTTTCTTTGCTTCAATGTATTTATATATTTGATCTCTTTCATTGATATTAGATAATAGTTGATTATAATCATTGTCAATAATTATTTTCATCATATCATCATTATACCAACCGGCAAAATATAAATCAAAATGTTCTCCCATTTATACAACTCCTTCCTATACTTGAATGCTTGGTCCATACCAATATTCAGATACTTCTGCATCACATTTCATTGGTACAGAACATTTATTATTCGCTTCTATCATTATGTTACTTAACAATTCCCTAACCCTAACTATATTTTCTTTAGGACATTCGCCTATATTTTCATCATGAACTGACATCAATAATCTAAACCCTAAATCTTTTAATTCTTGATTATTATATAAAGCAACCATTGCTCTTTTTGTCATATCAGCTGCTGATCCTTGAACTATTCCATTTACCACCTGTCTTTCAGATTCAGCTAGATAACCACTATTATCTATAATAATGATTCCTTCTTTTAATGCTTCATCTATTATTTTACGACGTTGAGTAAAATTAGCTTTTTCTAACCTTTGATTATAATAATCTTTTATATCTTTAGATACTTCATTATCTATATCATCATCTGAATCAAATAAAGGATCAAAATTAACTGGTCTGTTAATTCCATAATGATATTCAAATCTTTCGTCCATTATATGTTTAAGATATCTTCTTCTTCCCCATAAGGTAGTTGTATAACCAGTTTTCTTTGCTTCGGCTTTGGCTTTTTCTATGTATTCCTTCATTTTAGGGAATGCTTCAAATAAAGCGGTTGATAAAGCTCTTGCTTCATCTACTGTTATTCCTAATTGTTCTCCAACACTTGCATCTCCTCTACCATACATTAACCCTAATACTACTCCTTTTATTTGACTTCTTCTTTTCTTTCCTTCTTTATTTGTTGTTCCATCTGGATAAAATTCTTTACAATCTTCATATGGAACTTTAAAGGCTAATGAAGCCATTGTGGAATATAAATCCTTTCCTGTTTTGTAAGCATTTATCATATTATGATCTCCACATAAATGAGCTAGTATTCTTGGTTCTTGTTGTGAAAAGTCTGCTCCTACCATATACATCCCAGGACTTGCTGTAAACATACATCTTATTCCTGCTGATGTTGGTATATTTTGTAGGTTTGGATCACTTGAACTAAACCTTCCAGTATCTGCTCCATTCTGGTTAAATTGAGCATGTAATCTTCCATCTATTGGTTCTATCTTTTTAGGAATCGCTTCTATATATGTACTTAATAATTTATTTATACCTCTATATTCTAATATCATATCACATAAAGGTGAATTCAATTTCTTAAGTATATCTTCTCCAACTCCTCTTGGTTTTTCTTTATCTGGATTTTGTAAACCAATGATATCATATAATAACGTTGCTAATTGATCATTACTATTGAAATTGATTGGATCCTGCAACTTATTGTTATAATGGATCATTTTATATTTTATTATTTGATCTTGGAATTTATCTATTTCAGAATATATTTTACTAGTAATAGTATCTAGCTTTTCCTTATATTCTTTTTCTAATCTATCTGTTAATTCAGTATTTATTGCCACTCCAGTTCTTGTCATTGATGCTGTTACTTCTATCAATGGAACTTCCGTGTTAATAAATAAATCAAAAACATCTTTGTTTTCTGGTTTATCAAAGAATTCTTTTTGATGTTTATATAACATATAAGTCATATAAGCATCTCTTGCTGCATATATATAACCACTTTCAATAGGAACATAATCAAATCTTAATCCATCAAATAAATCATTGAAATGGCTTAATGTTTCTATCTTTTCTTTATTTTCTAAATGGCTACAATATTTACTATATTGATCTTTTAAAGATCTTTGATTTTCATCATTTGTTATTAAATAACTTGCCACCAATGTATCCCAATATGGGCAATTCATTTTGTGACCTAAAAATGTATGTAATATATTTAAGTCGAATTTACCATTGTGATAAATAAACTTAACATTACTATCTATACATCTTTCTAATTGTTTTTTAACTAAATCAATGTCAGCTTGATTTTGAATTCTTGTTTGATAGATACTAGATATATGATTAAGAGGGATATAGGAAGCTTTTTCTCCCTCCGTATATAAACATATACCTACAACTTTATCTTGAAAGATATTTAATCCAGTGGTTTCTGTATCTATTGCACATATTCCGTTAGCTAACATATGATCAAAATATTCTATTATTTCTTCATCTTTAATAAGAATCTTATAATCATTTTTATACTCTCCCAAGTTTTTTTCAACTCTTTCTTTAATCATATTAACTCTAGTTAATAAATTATTAGACTTTGAATTTTTCTTTGGTTGAGCTTTTTTCTTTAGCTTTTCTTTTAATGCTGCATCAATTTCTTTTGATGATCTAGAATATGTATCAAATAGAGCCATTACTAATAACCACCATTATTCATTGTTCTTCTGTTAGTATTAACAGGAGCTGGTCCATAACCTTGTTGAGGTTGACCATATTGTGGTTGATTATAATCTTCTACCCTAGCTGGTTGACCAAAATTATTGAAATTGTTTCTTGGCTGTATTCCTTGATTTGCTGGTTGAGCTTGATTTGCTTGATTTGCTGGTAAGTTCCCAGTACTTACATAATTTTGTAAATCATTGAAATTATAGTTTCTTATAATGTTATTTTCCTCTGGATCTATTTCATCTGGAAATTGATCTAATGGAAGTGGTGAAACTGGTTGTGGAATAAATGTATAAGTAGTTTGAGTATCTCCTCTTGCTCCTTTTCTAATAATCTTAATTGGAATATCAGTTAATGGAGTTCCACTATTATTATATTCTCTTAATAATGTTTCCATGTTCTTTTTAAAGAATGCTTCTGATCTACTCCATATTTGCATTTCTCCAGTTTCTTCATTTCTTACATTAAAGTAATAAACCTTTCTTGGATAAGAACCATTTGCGCATAATGGACAAACGCTATCAGGTTGTGAATTATCTGTTCTTAAACAACCTACTTGACGATTTCTTCCATCTACCGGTACATCATGTACTAAATAAATTGGAATATCATCTACATTATTGTAAGCAAATCTTACAACTGCGCTATCTCCATCATTTGATAATGATAAGAAACTACCTCTTCCAGTATTTTCTGGGAATGATTGTGCTTGTTGGGCGTTTAATCTTGACATAATTTTTTCCTCCTTTTTTGCTTCCTATTATTATTATACGAATTTCATAAAAAAAGATCTATTTCTAGATCTTTATTGAATTTCTTAAATAATTATTTTCTATTTTTTCTCTAATGTTCTTTAGTAATAATTCATAAGTAGCCATGTCCAATTTCAATTGTTTAACAATTTCTCTTTGTTTATAACCTTCATAAATCATATTAACCATTAAAATCTCTTTATCCACTAAATGGCATTCATTATTAAACATATTTATATCAAATGGCATTCCTGTAATACTTGGTTCATAGTTAATATCTTCTTTCATTGATTCTAAACTATAAGCCTCAGCATTCATTTTATATTTTAAAGATTGCATTTTCTTAAAATATGTATCATATAATCTGTTATCTAATATCCTGCCATAAAATGTTAAAATATTTTTACCCTTCTTTATTTTATTTACTGCTTCCCATAAGCATTCCATTGCAATTGATATTGCATCTTCTCTTTCTATACTTGGATATCTCTTTATTTTAGTAATAGCAAATGCTTTAACCTCATTCCATAAAGCTTCGAAATATCCATCCCCCTTTGTTTCTTGGTATAATCCAACCAATGTGTTTAAATCGTAACCCCCATTACTTAAATCATTTCTTATCATAATATTAAAACCTTTCTTAAAATATACTTGATAATATGGGAAATAACTAAATTAAAATATTCTTCGCCTCACTTTCCATCTTCTATTTTCCTATTACCAATTTAATTGTATAATAAATCAAATTAGAAATCAATACTTTATGGAAAACTTTTTTAATAAAAAGTGCCAACTTTTATAAACTTCTAGGAATTATAGGAACTTGTAGCCATTCATCTTTTGTTAAATCGTTTACATCTTTTCCTTCGAACATTTCCATAGCATAAACTATTTTACCTTTATCTATAACATTTAATAGTTTTTTAGTTCCTGTTCTTCCTGCAAAATCTCCATCTAAACAAATATATATACTTCTGAAAGGTAATTTATTTATTAAATCATATTGATATTGGCTTCCTGTTCCCATCAATGCAATAGCATTATACCCCCAAACAGCTAATGTCAAAGCATTAAAGAAACTTTCACAAATATATAAATCAGGTTTATTATAATCTAATTCATAAACACCATATAAAGGTTTGTTTCTATTACTTGGTAATACAAAGAATTTTCCTTTTACAGATCTTTTTGCTATGAATAAACAATTTCCCTTTATATCTCTTACAGGAAATGTTATCATATCATTTATTCTATCATATCCAATATCATATCTTTCTATTATTTCTTTTGTTAATCCTCTTTGAAACATATATGGATGATAATATCTATATTCTTTTAATAAAGCTTCTTCAAACCAAACTTCCTTCGTTTTTGATTCATTTATTCTCTTTAATTCACCATTTATTTTTCTATTATTAGTTACATCAAAATGTTCTAATAACCATTTTCTTCCTTCAGATCCACTATCAATAAAACCTAATACATAACTTATAAATTGATCTAAACTAGCGGTCTTTCCACAAGTGAAACAATGAACTGTTCCTGCTGGATGATTTGGTTTATCAACTGTACTAATACCACAACTTGGTCTTCTTTCATCTCCACCTTTATGATAAGGACAGGTTACCATCACATTATCGCTTGTTGATTTAATATCTTTTAATACAGTTCTATTATCTCTTACTAATATAAAGCTTTTTAATTCTTCTAAAATAACTTCTAAATCTGCATCTATTGTTTTATTTCCAATTTTTATCATAATATCACCTAGAATGGACTTTCATCATTGGATCTTCCTCTTCTGCTTAATCCAGTATCAGTTGACCCTGATTCCTCATTCTTCTCATTTCCAAATCTACTAAACTTAAATTCTCCCTTATCAATATCCCATAGATATATGAACTCATCACCAACTATACCATATCTATTTTTGACTACTTGCATTCTTAACTCTTCATTCTTTCTACTCATAGATATTACCTTTGTACTATTTTGAGCTATCGCATCAGATTCTGACATATGTTCCAATTCTGGATTACCACTTTTAGCCGCTGCTCTATTTGCTTGGGATAATGCTAAAATAGGAATCTTATATTTCATACTCATATTAAATAAATCAGCTGATATATTTCCTAATCTAATTCTTAATGGATCTCCCTTTTTACTTCTAAAATCATCCATTAAAGAATATTGATCTATACCTACTATATCTAAATTATATTTTTTGATCATATAATCAATATCATTTACTGTGGCTAAATGACCTAGATCTTTTGGTGTAATTACTATGAAACAATTCTTTGCTTCTTTTAATTGTTTTATATATTTTTCATATTTTTCTTTTTCTTCTGGATCCGATCTCATTAAAGCTAGATTACTAAAATGTTCATATAAAGCATCAAATCTATAACCTATTTGTTCAGCTGACATTTCTCCACTATATAATCCTACATTTTTACCTTGCTTCCAAGCATTCATTAAGAATTCTAATAATAACCAACTTTTACCTTGATTAGTTCTAGCCATAATAGTTACTAATTCTTCTCCCATATTCCAACCAAACAGCTTATCGTCCATTTCTTTTAAACCAATTTTAATAACCTGATTACCTTCACTTTCCATTCTGGTTTTAAATTCATTAAATCTCACATCGGCATTTTTAATAATATCATTTGAGCTTATTGGTTTTATATTTTCCAATTCATATATCTTATTCTTAACCATTTGATAACCAGTTAAGGCATTATTCTCAATTTCTTTTGCGCTACTATTGAATAAGATAGCAAGCTGATTAAACATATAATTTTCTCTTAATGCTGTTATTAAATATTTCCAATCTTCTTTAGTACTAGTAAATTCAAATTCATTAAACTTACCAATAAACGTTTCTTTTGTTGGAGTTTTTCTATATTCATTATAATGACTGAAGATAAATTCTGCTTCCTCTCTATATGTAACAAAGTATTCAGAACTTATATTTTCATTAAGAAGAATATCCATATTTTCTTCTTCTAGTAATTTACTTATTATTTGCGTTTCAATCATTGCCTGCCACCTCTTTCTGAATATAATTCTACCTTCATATCATCTTCTATATATTGTCTTAAATCATATCCTACAAGGTAGTCAAGTTTTGTTCCTATATTTGTTCCTATATAGATGTTAGAAAGATTATTAGACAATCTTTTCTTAATATGTTGTTTTATTGTTCCTGATTCCCATTCGGATAATTTAATTTCATCAATATTATCCCATATAACTAAATCAGCATTATCTATATCAAATCTAAATTCATCAATATCTTTATTTATTTTACTATCAAAACTTGCTTTCAATTCTGTTAAGTATGCTCCTACATCTACATATAATGCTTTAGTTCTATTTCCATTATCCTCTTTTACTAGATGTAAATATTGTTGTAATATTTTAATTCCCCAACTTGTTTTTCCATTCAGTTTTAATTTACTAAATATGTACAAGCATCTTCCTTCCTTAACAAATTCAAATATACCATTCTTAATCTCATTTAAAATATCATATTGTCCTTGATCTTGTATTGTCGAAGGAACCAGTGTAAATGGTTGTAAATATCTTCTAGGTATATTAGCATTATGAAATAATAAATCTATTTGATGAAATTTAGTACACATTTTAAAACAATTTCCATCAGGAGCATAATTATCACATATTGATCTATAAGGACAATCATTTCCATTTTTAAAACAATACATGTTTATCACTCCTCTCAATTATTATTATACGATAAATGTTTTTGTAAATCATTTTTTGTTTTCTCTAATATGGTTGTTATTTGTCTTTGTGATAAACCATATTTTTGTCCAATGGATCTTTTTGTTTCTTTGTTGATATGAAAATCTAAAAATATATTAACATCTCTTTCACTTATTAACTTTTTACTTACCAATATTGATATATCCAGCATAATTGTATTATTTTCTATTTGAAAATCATCTGCTAACATATCTCCTAATGTTATTTCTTCTGCTTTACCATTACTATAAACTACTTTTTCGAAGCTATCACAAGGAGGAGCATATACTCTCCCTTTTATTCCTGTTCTTTTTGGTCTTAATACTTTATCTCTAGCAATATACTCTTTTAAGAATAATTTTATATTTTTAACAGCATATGTTGAAAACTTAATACCCTTTTTCTCATCAAATCTATCGACGCATCTTATTAACTCTAATACACCTTGTTGAAAATAATCTTCGTCGAATGCTACTCCTAGTTTATTTAAACTGAAAGTAACTAATGGTAAATTCTCTTCCACCTTTTTATTTCTTTCTTCTAATGTCATCTAATATCTCTTAAAATCTTGGTTTAAATTAAATTCAGGTTCCTTCTGAATGTTTGGGTTATCAAACTCTGTAAAGGGTGCTCCATCTTTTCCAGTAATTGCTTTTTCAATAATCTGTATTGCTGTTTTATACATAAACTTTCCACCTTCGGTTCCAGGCAAGTGAATTGTTGAGTATGCTACTAGATCATCTAACATATTATTCCATTTCTCTTCATCTGGTAATTTTCTTCTTCCCAAGTATGATTTTATATAAACTACTAATAAATTATTTATTTCAGGAAAAGCCTCTTTATTAAATCTCTTATTAATAATATCTATTAGAGGACCAAGCCCTCTTTTTTTGGTCGCTTGCGGCGGCACGGTTTCTTGAGAATTGTTCTCACTTACTAAATCAACACCTAA
>ERZ779877.1096-NODE-1096-length-25086-cov-3.325277_pt1 | contig 25086 bp, 25 predicted proteins | sample MGYA00511556_ERZ779877 | MGnify/ENA primary metagenome ERZ779877 (study PRJEB29588, sample SAMEA2159338) | human gut metagenome | biome: human gut; feature: human-associated habitat; material: faeces | place: Denmark | collected 2008/2010 ...
ATCTTTTTTACTTGAAGCCACACACCCTTCAAAAAGATTGATTACCATAAAAATTAGCCATTCAATTGAAGGAAATGATAAAGTAGTATAATCCATATTACTTTGAACAGAGTATAATTCTTCTATATAGTGCTCCGCTGTCATTTTTCTACCTTTTAAAAAGCCAGTATGTTCTTTTGTTTCTAGACTTTTATAATTTTTTATACTTTCGTGAAATATAAATAATTCATCTTGTTTTTCTAGAAGTTTTAATAGTTCTTCAAGTTTTTTCTTCTTTTCTCTCACTTTTTTATTCATATTTTGATATGATTCAAGAAATTGTTCTCTATTTAGTTTGCTAGCTTGATTATTGTGCCTTTCAATTTCTTGAGTAATATCGTCTAAATAATCTCTTACTTCATCATTTGTACTAATAGTTACGTCTGCTGACCCTAAAAGTATGGAGTCTGCACCGCCAAACCCTTTAGGTCGTCCGCCATAATATCCATTTGTAAATATTGCGCCTAAAGCTTCATTATGAAGACCGTGGGTAGTATTTGTTCTTACTGAAACAGTAAGATGTGTTAACTGTTTAATTTGTTTTTGGTCTAAAAATCCATCAAGCCAGTCAATTACTTCTTTATTTTCTTTAACGGCGTACTCTTCTAATTCTTTTGCTTCTTCTCCTATATCATCTATTTTAATGCTATAAGCATCAGCAATTGAAGAAGAGATTTTTAAAACTTGTCTCATATCCGTTGACAACATTTTTTGTAAGTCTGTTCGCTGGTCTTTCGTTTTTTTCATATATTTATTTGCTAATTTCTCTACTTCTTTAAAAGATAAATCGCTTTTTCCGTTTTTATACATTTCTTCTTCAAGAAAGATACTAAAGTCTGAAAAAATGGCGGTAATGTATCCAGCGAATTGTACGAGATCAAGTTTTCCTCCGCAAGCTCTTATAAATCTTTTTTCATAATTCTTCTTTTTTAATATTTGAAATGTAGCTTTTTGGACAGCCGTTGTAAAATTATTTTTTTCCCACGCTTTTGAAGTTAAATTTAAATGGTTGATTAAACTACGAACGCTACTGTCACCAGAAAAAGAAAAATATCGTTTATAGACATCTTCACTTTTTTCTAACCCCTTTTGTAATTCATTAAGTCGTTTTTTAACGCGTTCTCCATCTTGTTTAGCTTGATTTAAAAAATAAATAAGCTTTTCATAAAATTGCTGTGGATTGTCAGGGGTATAGCCATTAAAAAGACTATTTAATGCTTGAAGCATATCTTTATTATCTTCAAATCTAGGTAAAATTTTGTCTTTATATGCTCGTATGACAGCTATTTCTTTATTACGCTCAACTTCTGCCGCAGTTCCTAAAAATTGAATAGCGTGCATAACTTGATCGCTATCTTTATCTAGAGGAAACCAATTTGTCGCTGCGAGTGCAGTATTATATAGAGTAGCCTTGTCTTGCTCTAATTTTATATTTTTTGATAAGCCTTGATTTAATGTATCAAAATATACATAATTATTAGCTAATTGAAATCCTAACGGTATTCCGTGTCGAAAAATTCCACTCACACCGTAGCACCACCTATACCGAAGACGCATTCATCTCCTTCAGGCGTATAAAGACAAGTTGTCGCAACGCGAGAGATAGAAATCTCGCCCGCGTCTTGAGTTGTACCGTTGCTATAAGAAAAAATAAGATGATTATTTTCGTCAATATTTACATCTTCAATAGTGACACCAGTGCCGCCACCGGGAGATGCAGAGGGCTGAAAATACCATTTTTCGTCTTCAAAAGAATACATATAAGTTCTAGCCGTATCAATTTCATAATACGTAGAACCATTAGGTATCATACTATCTTGAAACCATCTAACAGGCTTTGTGTCTCTTGAAAGCCCTAAAAAAGCTCGTACTGTGCTATTATCTTTATTGCCGGTTACATTCAGCGTAATCATAGGCAATTCACCTCCTCCTTTATAATGTATAGTTGTGTTGACTAATAATGGTTATTTTAAAAATAAAAGCTCCATAAGGAGCCTTTATTTATGTCTAATTAACGCCAAGAAATCTTTAAAAGAAATAGGCTGAAAAGTAAGTAATTGTAGAAAAATGTAGCGGGCGCACTGGTCACGTGACCATTGATGCGCAGTTCTTATTTTTTGGATTTGTTCTTCCAACATCACTTCTGTATAATCTTTTGGTTCGCGTTTTTCCGCAATAATATCAGCGCAATAGAGAAAGAGCTTCTCTCCTTTTTCGGTAATGGTGGTATGTGAAATATATTTTTGATAATAATAAGGTAGACGATAGTGGATGAGCCAAGCAAAAAACGCTCTAATCTTCAGCATAATATTTAACTCCTTGATAACGTTCACTCATTAAAACTTCAAGACATAGCTCATAACCAGTCTTACCAGAAAGTACAGCTTTTAGAATCGCGGGCGAAGCACCAGAAATAAAAGAAGCATTTTTAAGTGAAAGAATGGTATTTTCACGTGCATTTACGTTCCAATAGTAAAGATGCGGGAAAGGGATGTTGGTTGATGTTTCCCATTTATGTTGAATCTTCTCCATTAGGGAGCCAACATCACAGTCTCTATACCTACCTAATGCTCCATCAATTTCCATATCACTAATGATGAAAAGATTCTTTACGAAGTCTTCAGCCGCAACTTTACCAGACATCGCAATGTTTAGAAGAAGATCAAATACACGTTCGAGATTTGTGCTGTCACAAAGATAACTATTTATAACACTTGTGGCCTTTTCATAAAAATCTTTGCCTTTAATTTCAATAAGTTCAGGACGAGAAGAGAAAGAAATATAATGGTTAGCAAATGGGCCTTTTGCACGTTCTGCAAAATAGACCGCGAGAGAGGCTGCGACATCAATTGGTTTGACTGAACCGTATCCCGCCTCCATAGAACCAGAAGTATCGCATACACACATAAAGTTAGAGGTATCTTTGCCTTCAGTGAAATCAGGTAGGCTATTCCAATAAATGTCTAGCGCTTTGCGGCCCACAGTGTCATTTTTTTTAAGATTGCGAGCCATTTTCATACATTCATACGGATAAAGAACACTGGCATTAACCTTTACTTCTTTTCCATTAAGAAACTCTTTATAACGATCCGCCAGCTCTTCTCGCGTCATAAAACAATGTGAATAACGAAATCCCGCAACAGAGGGGATTTTGGAGAAATCAATCTTATCCCATTCTTTAGCAGACATAATGCGTTCTAGCACATTTAGTCGTGCACGGATGGTAGATAGCATACTACGATATTCTTTCTCTGTCATATGACAATATTTACGAGTTTTATGTGCAAGCGCACGATGCTCTGCGGATGAACAATTACAGCTATAAACCCATTTCGCGGCGATGCTTGGATAATCTACGTGATAATCAGTTTGAAGCTGATTAGCTAGATAACCCATAGCGAACGCTTCACTTTTAGTATCGCAAAGCGCATAAATGTCATCCCAACGTCCAAAAGTCGGGATAAGATGAAGGTTAGCCTTTACATTAAGTGGACTTTCGTCTCCTAGCCAATGTAGGCATACACGAAAGAAACGACGTTCACCCGCGCCACCTACTCTATCGCGGGCCCAGAAAAGACATTTAAGTGCAAGTTCAGGATTCTCTTCATAAGCTTCTTGAAAAAGCGTAACTACATCTTCATCGCTCCGATTACGATACGCTCCCGCAAAAGCAAACATATCATAAACCTTATTAAGGGTAGAAGCGTATGCTTCTGCACCATTTTCGGTATACTTGCTATTTTTTAGTGCTTCAATAAGTCTCATTTTAATTCTCCTTTATAGTGTGCCAAATTCAATAATACGCATTATCACAATAGCAAAGTAAAGAACGCCGCATATAAACCATATCCAAGATAGTCGTTTATTACCGAGCAATCGTTCTTGAGAAAAACATACCATATCTAAAACACACACCGCAGAAGCGAGTGCAAGATTTATAGCCTTTAAAATCATTTTCTTTCTCCTTTCATAGAAAAATAGAGGCGCACCTTTTATGTGTGGTGCGCCTCTAACAACTTCAAAGCCCCTTTAAACTTATAGCTGTAAAAAGATTGCTGTAAGGGCTTTACTGGACAAGACGCATTTTTATAAAACCATATGTTTTTTCTTGTAAAATATTTGAAATATTTTGCTGTAAGCGTCTTACAAAAATTTAAAATAGTTTGTCAAATAGTGAAAGAGCAATAGGGAGAGAATCAACCTTGTCAATAGAACTATGATAATAACCATAGTCCTTAACAAACTTATTCACCAGTTCTCCATAGTGCTTCTGTGCTTTGAACATTTCGTCTCGCGCGTTTTCAATTTCTTTTGCGCGGTCCGCACGTTCAGCAGACAGTTGCTTCTTCTCTTCTTCTTTCCGCGCAAGAGCATCATTATACTCCTTTTCGGCGGCGAGACACTCTTCAACAGTAGCATATTCCTTACGAGTTAGGTCAGAGATAATCCTCATAAATCTCATTCTCCTTTTTCACGGATCCTATTCCGTGTTATTGTCAGTGGCTTTCTCTCACTGACAAATATATTATATCACAAGTCGAAGAAAAAGTCAAGTGTTTGGGTTCAACAGATTGTAGTTCCATCGCGGCTGATACGATAGTCATCATAGTATATATTATCTAAATCATCTTCATCGATGAAGCAAAGAATGATTGTTCTATCGTTTTTAAATCGAGTACGGAGAGACATATTACAGTATCTCTTTTTCCACATCCAGTAGTTATTAAGTGAACCGTGATATTGCTTCCAATAAGTCTCGTTATCTTTAAAGAAATTATAATGTCTTTCTTTTACCTTCCGCTTATGAAGCTTTTTCTTGTAGTATCCTTTTACTTGTTCACCATTTTGATACATATTTATCACCAAATTGTCCAATCGTAATCAAAACACTTGCGATAGTCCGCGCCATCGTAATATACAACATCATCAAGTTCATCTTCATCAATCGCATAAAGAATGATGTGCTTTACATTTCTAAACTCACTACGAAGTGCTTCTTCTGTATAGTCTTTAGCACGCTTCTTCACGCTACTAATATATAATTGTTTCCAATAAGGCCAATTACGATAAGAGAGATAATCATCTCTCCACGCACTGCGATATTGCTTATCTTTTAGCTTTCGCTTGTGTTGCCTTGTCTTTAGGTACCCCTTTATCCTCGCGCCATTTTGATACATCAATATCCACTCCTTGACCGTTTAAAAAGTCTACAATATTTTCATCATTGATACGAGTTTTAAAAGAAGAACTTTTCCCGAGGTCGTTAAGATAGGCTTCGTCAAAACAGCGAAGAGTTATCATAGCTTCTTAATCTGCCTATCAATTTTCTTAATAATATTAGCATTAGCTACGGGGTCGCGCTGTGCGAGAAGGTTCTTGCGGGCCTCAAGAAGGTTCTTACGGACATCATTAGAATAAATCATAATTACTTATCCTCCTTTGTCTCTTCATCATCAAGTGGATTCATACAAGTGAAAATAGAAAAACTTTCTACTTGCTGTTCAGCTTCTTCGTTGGCGAGGACGCTAGGGACATAAACATACCAATCAAAAATCTTTGCTTGAGCTTCTGTATAGGAGTTTGCTGCGACATAACCTTGATAGGTTTCCCTTTCTTCAGTGTCCATATCGTGTGTTTGAATTGTGTAACGGTATAAATCAGCCATTTGTTTTCTCCTTTTAATTGATGTATACATTATACCACAAGTGAAGAAAAAAGTCAAACATTTGGTTCTTCAAATGGATTAGGACGTTCATACACTTTTATAAGAAGAGCAGAAGGATAATGTTGTTTTACTATTTCACTAGCTTCTTCTTCTGTGTGTGCCGCGACTTCTCCTTGATATAGAGAAAAGTAAAAACCATCTTCGGTCATTTTTATCACAGCGTATTGAAATAATTTAGCTTTCATATCATTTTACCATCTCATATTTTAGTAGAATAGGAGCAATTTCTTTTACATAATAGTTTTGTGCTTTAGATTTAATTACAGAGAGTAGATTTTGGACATCACCGTGATTGTGACGTACAGTCCCACGTTCATCTTTATAAGTAGTGTCAATTTCTTTCCCTACTTGATAAATACCATAAGTAAACTTGGGATTATATTCACTTGTACGCATAACAGAGCGCATTAGCTGATTATAAAGATCAAAAAGTTCTTTTTCTTCTTCTGTAAGCTCATAACCTTTAGAAATATGTTCATTAAGATGCTTGCGGGCGAGAGTACCTTCTTGCAAACAGATTTGATTAAGATATGTTCTACCATCATTACCTAGTTGGCTTACCATATGATTATATTGTGTCATACAACACCATAAAAGTGTTTTGAACAAGAAGTTGTCAAATTTTCCTGTTTTAACATCTATCCAATAATGTTCAGCCATATCTCCTGAATTTCCATAATCCTCCTTTTCTGGCTCTATGGCTCGCCAACCTGTGAATAAAAGATATATGGTCGCCCTCTCACCATATTTTACGCTACCCTCCACGTCCCATTTCCGTTAGTAGTCCAGTAGCACCCGGAAAAGCCTCCATCACGTACCCCGTGAGGCCCGCAACTTCATCGACACTGCTATATCTCAAGTATATAGCTCGCCTTCGGTATCAAGGCTATTACTCATTATAACCTTATAAATAAAGCCACCCTCTTACTTTATTTCACGCTGTCCTCCGTAATCCAAAATCCGTTATTTATATAACAGCACCCGTATTTTATTAAAACTTATCTTCGTCAGTAATATCTTCGCTTTCACCGCATTTAGGACATTTAATTTCAATACAAGCTCCAAGTCCCGTCCCCTTAATGTCATAGATAAAATGATTACCATTATGACATTTGCCGTGATAATGCTTATCAATAAAAGTGTTCATAGATAGTAGCTCTTTGTCTGTTAACGGTAAAAGCGAATGTTTATAAGCATAATTCACTTGACTACGAAGCTCTTGTAAGCTATCTTGTTCATTAAAAGTACGCACTCTTTCGCGCAAACGGCTAATTGTCTTTTCTTGTTCTTTATTATGTTCTTCAAGTCTTTTAATGATGTCTTTAAATTCATTATCAAAATAATTCATATAATTATCCCTTTCTAAAATGGCGCTATCGATGTGATTCGAACACATAACTCACACCTTACGGGGGCGTCGCTCTCCCAATTTGAGCTACGATAGCAAATTGAACACCTCTAAAATGTTTTAATTTTAAATGTTCTACCCAGCCACGGCGTGGAACAGTATAAAACAAACAATAACTCGGTGTTCTGCGGGAGCTAACCGCAAGTTTAAGCTCCCCACTTCGATATATATTCAAAAAACGATTGATTTTCTATCTTTGCGGGAGCATTATCTTTAACCATTACTACATTTCTATTTAATACAGGAGGATATTGTGTAAATGGAGAATCAATGTCAGTAAGAGGTAAGAAATCATCTAGCTCAAGTTCAAGCGTGTCAGCATACTCACGAGCTTTTAGCATAGTAGGCGCATCAATAACTTCCCACTTATCTTCACCAAAATTACCACCAAAGTATCCCTCATACACTCGTACTGCAAAACGTTTCATTTCTCACCCCTCCTAACATCAAATATTATAACATAGAGCGGTCAAAAAGTCAAGTATTTGACTTTGTTTCTAATTCTTTTACTCGCTCTTCAAGGCGACGGATGGCGAGTTGATTTGCTTTAATTTCTTCTACAAGTCTTTGTAGAATCTCTTGATTAAATTCAAGCGTAATCATTTTGTGTCCGGTACAACGTGATACCAAGTAATGGTATCACTACGCTTTTCTTCAACAACCTTATAGCCCGTCGCAACATAAGAGGTTGCATCATCAGTTTTAGGATTAGAAGGGTCAAAATTAACAAAAGTGCCACCCTTAACTTCAAAAGAAGCAGTGCCATTATTATGAGCTTCATTAAGTAGATTTAGCGTCCAAGGTTGCGTTTCGTGGCCACTCATTGCGATTGGAGAAGCCTCAAAGAAGCCACCTTCAATAATAGTTTTACCCGCATAACCATATACACAGCAACCGTGTGCGACATACTTGCCGCCCTTAATAATAACGTTGCCGCCAAAGTTTGTGATACAATAAGGACCATCTTTATTTTCATCAGTAGCACTGTCATCGATGCTAATACCACCATTTTCAGTTCCATCAAATACTACAGTTGTGCCTTCTTCCACATATAGTGCGCACCAGTTATCACCATCTTCTGCATTCAATGCAGAAGGTACAGTGATGATATTATCGTGAAAATTTACGGTAGCATCTTTATAGAAAATTGGACGGTCTTCGCGAGTTGTGCCCGCGAGCATCGTAAAGTCGCTCATAATATCAAGCTGACCGCCTTTTTCAATTTTTGCGTTGAGCGTTGCGACGTTTTTTACTTTGTCCTCTTCAAGTACAAACATTTTATCAATTTCATCCGCTGAAATGATATGCACGTCGTGTTGCTTAACGTAGGTGTCGTCGCATTTTGTTTTAAAATAATTTAGAGCATCTGTAATTACAATGCTCTGTCTACGCGTGTTCTTTTTCTTTTCCATATTCACGCATCTCCTTCAAACATCTTATCAATATCTTCTTGAGTGATATATTCAAAATCTGCAATAGCCTTTAAGCTGTCTAGCCATTCTTCTTGCGTCCCCTCAAAACCATCGTCAACTGCAATTTCATATGCACTCTTTCCTGCGGGGCCAGGTACACCACTGCCGCCGCCTTCTCGTGCAATAAGGTTTTTAAGATAAGCAATTGTGATTAAATCCATTAAATCTTCACCCATTCTTTGGCTTCTCCGTCAAAGACGTAAAGCTCATTTTTATCAAACACAAAACAAACACTACCGTTGGGGACAAGTTCAGTAGGCTTTGTGTCTGTAGATTTCAAGATATATTCGTGAGTAGGGGTATTAGATTTCTCCCCCACTTTAGAAAGTGTAATCATATTATCCCTCCTTATGCGGCTTGCGGCCACATCCGTCTTTCATTTCAGGACAATAGCCTAGGTATTCACATTTTGGAACAAAATAAGTATTTACCAAATAGCTCCATTCTTCACTATATGCGACGAGAGCATTGCAAAGGTCGCGCATAAAATCACGATATTCCCAGTATGCACGTGTGCACATACGTTGATGAGCCATATCAATGAGATGACGCAAATTAGTACGCATTACCATTTTGGTAGTCATAGCTAGCGGCAAAATCATTGTAGCATCTTCATTAGGTACGCCAGCTTCTTTCATAGCTATCATACTCTCACGGATTTGATTGACAGCTTTTTTATACGCATCCATTGCATCAGGACGAGCCGCAATTTGCGGCGGTACAACAACCTTAAAGTTGTCATAATTGATATAGCGTGTTGAGGCTTGCACTCGTGTTGGCCCGCCCGCGATATGTGTATATAGTTCGCGTGCGAACTTTGCTGAATATCCATCAATTGTCATATAGATTTGTGGAAACTCAAGAGTACGTCCGTGATTTTGTGCAAGACAATCAAGTCCACGCTTATAATTGCGTTTTGCTTTAGTGATATCTGCGCCCCAACATACACCCGCTTCGCGGCCAATTAGTGAAATTGGGTCTTTCGTTGTTTCTGGTTGAATAATAATTTCTCCCATAAATAAAAACTCCTTTCTTAAAAGTGGGGTGAGCCTTTCTTAAGCTCACCCCTATTATATCACACTTTTAAAGAAAAGTCAAGCAATTTCCTCCCAAGCAGAGGGTAGGTCATTCGGCGACCAGACACAATTAGCTTTTATACATTTATAAGTTTTATCATTGTATGTAATGGTATCACCAATTTGGTAAGTCACACCAGCTTGCCACGCCGCTGTAATGCTATTGCCGTGTTCATCGCATTGTTTCCATTGAGAAACGCCTGTCGCGCCTGGCTCCCAAACGTTATTATCTACGAGAGAAATCCAGTATTTTTGATTATGGATTACGATGTCGCCTGTTTTATAGCCATTTGTACTGTTAGGTTGCTCCCACTCTTTAGGAGTATTGTCGGTAGAAACTAGTACTTTAGCAAACAGACTTGGAGCCGCCGCAGGAGTCCAATCTGGTTGAGATTTGTGAGCCTGTAGAACTTTATACAACGCATTTTCATATTGTACGCGTGTGTTAACTTCGTATGATACGCCATTACTATCCCATTGCGGGAAAAGTATTACATTAGCTACTGCATTAGTATCATCTAAATTAGCAATAAGCGTATTTACTTGATTACGAAAAGCTGCGGCTTGAGTAGGATTGATACCTAAATCGGTAAGAGCTACTGTTTCTGCGGACTTCTCCATAAGAACGCCATTTGCTAAATATAAATTAAAATGTTCCATTGCCTCTTGTATGCTATCAGTATTATAAGCATTTGCAGCAAAACTAACTACTAAACCTGCACGATTAGCAGGATAACTTTCTTTTAGAAAACCCATACTTATATCCTCCTATTTTTTTATTAGTATATATACAACACCTTGATAACCGGAGCCGCCAGCATAATTGCTATCAAAATTGCTAGCACCACCGCCACCTCCGCCACCATAGAATGTAGCGTTACCACCTGGATCCATATTCTTACCATCGCCACCACCATATACGCCGCCTGCGTTTGTTTCTGCTCCATATGTTGGATTAGCAGTAGAAGAACCATGACTGCCGTTAGTACCACCCGGACAGCCATTTGCTCGGCCAAAAGCATTGCTAGCGCTTTCGTTAACCCATCTTTTAGCTGCACCACCTCCACCACCGCCAGCACTATGTGCTTTAAGTGAAGTTAGTCCAAAGGGATATGTACTTACGCCAGCACCTTTAGCCGCTGGTATCGTTCTACTTCCTTCGTAATAAGTAGAAGTTGAACCGTAAACGCAGCCAGCACCGCCACCGCCGCTTCCTCCTTGAATGCCGGAGTTAGTTTGTCCTCCACCATTAGCAGTATTAGTACCAATTTTAGTTGCACTACCAGCAGAAGAATTACCACCAGAACCAATAACAACATTATATGAACCAGAAGTTAAATCTCCTGAAGAAACATAACCACCAGAACCGCCTATACCGCCCATAAAATAACGAGTTGAAGTTGTATTCTCATCACCAGTATAACTACCGCTTTGGCCTGCTCCACCGCCACCGCACATCCAGTATTTAGCCTCATTTGAAAGTTTTAAAGTACCAGAAGAAGTGAGCGTATACATATTATAAGTAATATTGTCTACTACAATATTTTCTGTAACAGCCATATCACCCGTATATTCAATTGCGGCTGAAGTAGAAGCATCATACCACAGCATAGCACGTCCAGATTTTGTTCCTTTATAGGCTCGTTTTGCTAATTTTGCTAATTCTTTAGTTTCAGTTCCAGTTTGATTGTAGCTATATATTGGATCACATTTAATTTCAACAAATGTGGAGGTTTCTTGAGTGCTGCTATTACTGTAATCTTTTGTATAAGTTAAAGTAATAGTATCTCCCTTTTTAAGTGTTTTCCCCTGCAACCAAACTGTTTGTGTAGATTGCGTTCCAGAAACCGCGTCCAAAACTTTTGTTCCGTCACTTAATGTGATAGAAAGTTTATCAAAGCTTGCTTCTGTATAATATTTACCACTAATTATAACACCAGAAAGTCCATTTTCAGGTACAACGGTAAGAACAGTGGTCGCAGTTGAACTATCTTTTCCGAAGTTCTGCGGGACACATTTTACTATATCAATTGAACCAAATGATAGAGTCCAACCATAGGACGCGGTTGTTGCAGCCGTAAAAAAATTACTAAAAGTATTGCCAGTTAAATGTGTAGTAGACGTAATCTCATAAATGGGTTTGGTTATTTCAACACCAACATACATTTTCTTAATTTGCCGTGCTAAATTGTTATTATCGCCGCAATAAAACTTTGCACCGTCTGTGGGGTAAACTTCACTGCCGCCGCTTTCTTCATAGTGAGCATAAAGAATAGTATTAGTCCCCAGTATAGGCTGATATTTATTGCCGCCTACACCAATATAATTACCGCCTTCCGCTGCGTCATACCAGCCCAAGAAAGTATAACCAGCAGAAACAGTAGGAGTTGGTAAGGTAATGCGATCTGCGGCTACAACTTCATTCCATTGAGAATAAAGGTCTAGCGCCGCATTAGCAGTATATTGTGAACCGGGAGCATAATGCGGTTCCGCATCAGTCGCCGCAGTAGTCCAATATTTGAATGTATATACTGTTGCGCTAGAAATAGTGATTTGATTTGTACCAGAACCATAGTTCCCATAATTAAAGGTCACATAGTTAGATGTCTCCGTTCCACCCGTTGAAAGTTTTTCAGGTATATCACTTGATAATGTCAATGCAACATCCTTCTCTTTGTATTGCTTTGCGGGGATACCTGTTTCATTTTCTGTAGTGGAGTGATAAGTTACATCATACTTTTCAACAAAACGAGCATAAAGCGTATCGCTCGCGGATGAAGGAGTATAATATTCATCTTCTATCAATGTGCCGCCAGTAGGTGAAGTATACCATCCTTTAAATATATAATTAGAAGGATAACCAGTTGGTACGGGGACTTCGGTTGCATTACTTTCAGTTTGTGCAACACGCCATTGCGCGTATAGAACCAAATCGCTATCAGTAGAATATACTTCACCGGGAGAATAAGTCGTACCGGATCCATTCTCTGAAGTATTCCAATTATTAAATTGCCATAAATAAGTTACATAACAAGATTTCGTCTCTGTCTTGTTATTCATTACAGAACCGTAATTAAATGTTACTGTCCGTGTTTCTTGTGGGTCAGAGCGTAAAGGCGACATAGAAGAAAGAGTTATATTTAGCCCTTGTGTTTTTGTCTGTACTGCGGGAATATTACTTATAGTAGAAGTATCAGGAGCGTTCTTTTGATAGATGATATAATAGTTTGTTGTCCCGCCACTTGTTGACCACTGAGCATAGAGTGTAGTATTTGTAGTAGGAGTATATGAACTACCGCCACCGCCAATACGCGTCCCACCAGAAGCCGCAGTATACCATCCATTAAAAGTATAAGTAGAGCTATAACCGCTAGGAGTAGGTAGAGTTACAGGACCATCTATAATTCTACTACTCCATTGTGCATAAAGCGTAGTATCAGCATCAGTGCTAAAGGTATCTCCAGGCTGGTATACTGTACCACTGCCGCTATTTGTGTTCCAATTTTTAAAAGTGTAAGAACGCTTATCCGCAGCCTTACCTGAAGTTGCACCGTTACAAGATACGCCGTTATAATTATATGTTACCGTATAGCCTGTACTTGTATCCTCTGTAGCACGAGTGGGGATTAAAGAACTTAACGTTAATGCAACGCCTTTAGTCTTTGTTTGGTCGGTTGGTAGATTGCTAACAGTTCCGCCATTGCCAGTATAAGTAATAGTATAAGTCTGTGTGGCTTGTTGTTCCCAATGAGCATAAATTGTTGAATTACTTGAAGTAGGCGTATATCTATCACCAGCATTACCAACCTTTGTGCCGCCCGTAGCAGAAGTATACCAACCCAAGAAATTATATCCATCACGAGTTTTAGAAGGTAAAGTAACAGAACTAAAAGTAATTTCAGGGGTCATATATGTAGCAGTTAAAGTCAGGTTCGCAGTCATTACGTGGCTAGAACCACCAGTATAAGTATTTCCATCCGAGCCAGACCAGTTATAAAAAGAATATCTCGTAGTTCTTACTACAGTTTCTACTGTATTAGTCCCACCAGTATAGTTTATATTATAATTGATGTAAGTGTTATCTGTACTATTTGGTTTCGTAGGCTCTGCATCACCTGAAGCGGGCTTAAGAATAATAGTTGAGCCTTCAGTTGCGGATTGAGTAGTAGGGGTAAAGTTTAGAGAACCACCAGTCCCCGCATTATAAGTAATAGTATAAGTGGTAGCTTCTGTTTCATAAGTGATTGAAAGTGAAGCTGAACTAATACCCAAGTAGTTTTGGCTGTAAGAACCACCCGAAGATGAGTTATTAGTGGTTTTTGTAGAGCCTACAACCAGACTTTCGTCTTGAATTTGAAACTCAAATGTAGAGCCACTACGAAAGGCCGTTGTCATCGAGCTTAGCACAGAACTGCTACTTACAGGGATAGAGTGAGTTTTATTATGTCCTGCGTTTGATACAGAATAACTAAAAGGAGAAGTAAGAAATAGGGTGTGAGAACTCTTGCCCGCACCGTTAGTTGTTACAGATAGCGTTGCCGCAGTGATTTTTTGATTTGAGCCAATAGAACCTGTAAACCTTATATGGCCAAGAAAAGAGTTTTGACATACTGCGGGCGCTTTACTATTAGGAGCGTAATAGCCTTGTCTTGCTACACTATTATCACTATAGCTTTGTGCAAGACCAGTAGTACTACACGAGCCAGTTAAAGTTGTAGTTGCCATTTATTTCACCCCTTACTCTTCATAGTAAACATAAATCGCGCCCGCCGCGAGTTCGCTTACACCCGCTTCAAGGTCAGTAGTACCTGTAGTAACTTTTATGCTTTGAAAATCAAGTGCGGTTTTCATTTCATCTGCGGTTTTAGTTTCGAGGACACCGTTCGCACCAGTCATTAAGAATTGTCCTGCGGTAGTGCCGATTGCACCCGTACTAGAGATATTACCGTGAGTATGATTTTCAGCCGCAGCACCCAAGTTTGCACGAGCTTGTGTTGCAGTTGTAGCCCCAGTGCCGCCATTGGCTAGAGCAAGTGTGCCTTCTGTAATTGTAGAAGCAGAGTGCGTATGCGTTGCGGAAGCTGCACCAAGATTAGTAAGTGCTTCAGCCGCAGTGGTAGCGCCTGTACCACCGTTGGCTACGGGGATTGTCATACCAGAATGGAAGAAGCTATATCTGGTAGAACTGGTAGTAGATGAAGGTCTTACTGTAAAAAGAGTATTTAAATCATCACTAGAATAAGCAAAAATAAACTCATTAGTGCTAGCCGTCGAGCCATCTTTTGTTTCATAAGTACCAATACTAAAACCATCTGTTTCTAAAGCACCAGACAATATAGCTTGTGGTACACCAGATTTGATAAAATAAATTGGCATTTTAGTAAAAAGTAAATTGGCTCTTGGTGTATCTTGCGTATAAAACTTCTCTTGTAGTTCTTTATACGTTCCTACGCCTGTACCGCCACGTGCAACCGCAAGCGTACCACTTGTAATGTCGTCCGCAGAATGCTTGTGTGCATCGAAAGTGTCTTTTAGGGATTTACCCATAGCAGCACTTAAAGGCGCAATAGTAGACTCACTTGTAAGTTCATTTACTACATTTGTTTGACGCAGAATGGTTGTGTCTTTGGCCTCAAACTTATCGTTAAAATAAGAAGTCAGTGTGCTGATTGGTTTTTTATAAAAGTTTACATCTGTACCACCGTTAGAAGTTTGTGAAATAAAATAATCATTATCATTCGATTTCACTCTGCTTTCATTAAGTGCGCCAGCAAGCGATTGCATAGCTGCACCAAGACTTGTTTCACCTGTGCCGCCATTTTTTACAGGGATAGCCGTTGTGCGTCCCGCGTGAAAAATAGGATAACTATTATCAGTTTGATGTTCACTATCAACTACGTCAAGCGTAAGAGCGTTATTTAGGTCAGTAAGAGAAGAAGCAGAGTTCTTATGGTTTCTTAAGGTTACTGCACGATAAGCGCCTTCATTCCAAGTCATTAGCCGCAATTCTTTATCAGTACCCTTAATGTGCACCGCTTCGCTTGTTACGCCATCAGCTCTTTTCAATACAATTTGTGGATATTGTGAGTCTTCACTTTCTCCGGTTGTGCTTAAAACCGCACTATTACCAACATAAGATATCGCATTAAGTTGGCCCGCGATGGTACCAAGAAAAACATTGCTATCAAAGATTTGCGTACCAGTATTAGTCGATGCGCTTGTAGTACCAGTAAGGTATGCTTTAGTAGTATTATTAAGAGTGTTAGTAACTTTAGTGTCTGTCGCGGTTATGGTAGAGTTAATTGTAATATTACCTGTATCTCCATCAGGTACTAGCGTGATACCTGTACCACCCGTGAATTCAATTATACGCTGTGCAGAACCATCATAACTAAAAAAATCTCTTGCATTTACACGCACTTTTAATAAATAGGGGTTCTTTAATGCTTTTGGTACTGTTACTTCAGTGGATTTAATAACAACTTCGCCATTAGCATTAGTTTTTACGCTTGTCGCACCCTCTCCGACTATACGCGTTGAGCTACGAACCGCGCCGTCTTCTATAATGTTGAGATAAGGATTTGTAACTTCAGTACCAGTAATTTCAGTGTTAATACTGTTACTTGTAGCTACCATTTTTGCAGTATAATGCGTGTCTGTAAATACCGCCCCTTCTGGCACAGTTGCGTTTAATTGATAAGTTGTAGCCGCGATTGTCCCGTCTTCTTTAATGAAAATCGGTTGTGTTGCGTTACCAGCTTTTGAATAGAGAAATGGTAATTTCGTTACAGGTAAGTTTCCATCACCGATTTTTATGCGTGGGCTTGTATGTGTATCATCTTTGTCATAAATAATAACTTCACCCGCTCGCGGTACGAACACAGTTGCTAGTTTCCAGTTTGCTTCAACATCGTGTTTCAAGGAAATGCGAGTGCTTATTACTTTTTCTGGCATAATTTTCCCCTCCTAAAATAAAAGGGGCAAAATGCCCCTTTAATTATTTAATATATTTACCTGAAATCCATCCAATCTCTTCACTCATAACGACTGCATACCAGCCATTAGCAGATTTAATAGGTTTACCATTCTCGTCCCGCACAGGAGTAAGTTGAGCATCTTTAAAGACGGTTGTGATAATAGCATAAGTGGTATTATCGCCTTTGCGGACTCGGACAGAACCGCCAGTGACAATAAGTTTGTCATTCTCTGGTTTAGTCGGGTCTTCTGCGGGGTCTGGGTCTGGTGTAAGGTCTGCTAGTGCGCTCATCATAGCTTGATGAGAAAGCGGTCCGTACTCGCCATCTGGATTGAGGTCGTGCTCTTCTTGAAATGCCTTAACCGCTTCAATAGTTTCACTACCATAATCTCCATCAGCGCCATATTTAGATAGATTATAACCTAGAGTGATAAGATTGCTTTGTAGTTCTTTAACATCTTCGCCTTTGCGGCCAGATTTTAGAAGTCTGTCCCCCAGTTTATATGTAGAAGTATGTGGGGGTTCGATGGGTGTATTTTCAGGATATTTTATGAAGGGTAGCTTGTACCAGTGTTGCCAACCACGGCCTTTTAGCTTGGTAAGTTGACAGCCATAATTGAAACCACGTTCTTCTACGACTTCTCCGTTACCCACATAAACGCCGACGTGACCATCATAGCGAACAGCGATACCGGGGATGTCAGGAATAGTGTCAATAGTGCCCCATTCTGCGCCTTTAGATTGTGCATACTTGAACATACCATTTGCGCTTTTATCAGGACAACCATTGGATTGATAAAAATTGGAGAACTCGCCGTCAAATACACCTTGACCGCCGTTCGTCCAAGCGTAACCTTTGATACTGTGTTAGCTTCATTTTACAATGAAGAACAGACTATATCTTTTTATTCTACTTTTTCGGTTTTAACCTACTCCTTTTCAGGATAGTCGTTGAACTTTTTAAGTATTGATATACTTAATTTAGCTGCTGATTGTCCACTTAATGGAGTTCCCAGCAATTTAATAGATGTGATAAGTGTGCCCTATCAAAAGTTAAGGCCCACACAATCAGCACATACTTTGCCTTCTTTAATGTGTTGCTTGTATTTTGCTTCACGAGAAGAAGTATAATGTGCTGGATATTGATTTTTCTTACGTTCGTACAGAGATTGTGTACAAGGATAGACACAAGTACCATACCAATAGGGGTTTCCTACAAACTTACGACAAAACTCTGCAAGGTCAGTATTAGTAAAATTACCCACTGTATTATCACCTTCCAAGAACCAATTTAGATCATAGCGATTACCATAAAGCATATTTGTATCTACATTACCCTTAATGCCGCTTACGCTACCTTTGCTAGTATATTGCCACAAATCGCAAGAATACTTGGGTGGATAGTGTGTAGCATCCGCACGGCCATTATTTTGGCCATAGCGAGGAACCCATAGAAAATCAAACTGATTTACGGTTTCATCTTTCATAAAAGGACGCTTGCGATTAGCGTATAGACCAATCTTCTTCGCACCCATAGAACGCAGTTTCTTATAGAAAGCATTAACCACCGCGTCAGTGGTTTGTTCTGTTTGGGCTTCATATTCTACATCAAGTACATAAAATAGCGGTTTCTGTAGACTTGCTACCTTATAGAAATATTCTGCTTCTTTTTCTGCACGCTCGACAGTGCCCGCAGTAAGATAAGAATACGCGCCATAAGGGATCTTGTTTGCACGACAAGCTTCTGCATACTCAACAAACTTTTTATCTGTACTAGTACCATAAGCCGCGCGCATAATGATAAGGTCTACTTCTGTCGCAACTTTTGTGAAATCTACATCTCCTTGCCAGAAAGAGATGTCAATGATTTTTCCCATAAATGTCTTCACCTCCAAAAGATAAAAGAAAAAAGGACAGTAGATTTCTCTACTGTCCTAATTATATCATAAAATAAGGAGATTGTCAAGTATTTGCGTATTAGTTACCAGTACTATCGCCGCAATCAAAGATAAGAGTCATAGTACCTTGTACAAGGTCATCAGTACTACCAGTCTTCGCAATGGCCGCTAGGTCAGCATCATTGGCCTTCGCGTTAAGAGAAGTCTGTAGATTAGTAATCTTAGAAATTGCTAGCTCGGGAATATCTGCGGCGACTAGAGCACGCTTGGTAACAGCGATCTTACCATCGGTTTCAGAAATCGCGCTTAGAATCTCACCAGTGCCAACCGCAACTTCTGTTACGTCTAGACCCTGAATTGCACTATCAGTGTAACCCTTCGCTTCGGTTAGCTTAGCAGTAGCATCAGTCTTAGTCTCATAGGTGGTACCAGCGACAGTCTTGGTTAGAATGTCATTATAACCAGGAGCATAAGCCTTAGTAACATAATCAGTTTTCTCTTCGCCAGCCATAGTGCCGAGATCAGAAGCATTAGCCTTAGCATTTAGAGCATCAGTTAGACCAGCAATCTTAGACTGCGCGATAGAAGCATCAGACGCGATATCAGCATCCTTAATCTGGCCTTTAACTGCGTAGATGGTCTCATCGCCTAGTTCGTGCCAAGAGTTGTCAGAAGTAGCATATACATACTCTTTATGACCAAAGATACAAATGTCGCCATTGTTAGCAGTGCTGGGTAGCGCTTCTACTACGCCAATGAAGTGAACAGCGCCCGCTAGACCAGCAACAGCCGCGTCTAGGTCGCTCTTAGTAATAGCCTTATTGGTCGTGGGGTCATAGTTATTACTCTGCCACGCAATAGTAGCCTGCTTGCCATCTAGAGTAGTCTGTAGATCAGTAATTTTGCTAATTGCTAGTTCTGGGATGTCAGTCGCCACGAGCTTGCGTTTAGACGCAGTGACTTTACCATTGGTCTGTGAAATCTTTTCAATAATTTCGCCAGCACCAACCGCAACTTCGTCCATATCTAGTAGACCAATCTTCTTATCAATTTGAGTACTAACAGAGCCGCCAGCGCCAATAGCGGCTTCTAGAGCATCTACGCGACCGTCCATAGCGCTATTTAGACTATCAGCATACTTCCTCGCGCCGTATACAGTCTTGCTATCAGCATTATCAGTATCAGCACCAAGTACTGCATTAGCATAGCCTTGCGCTTCAGTCTTGGTAGCGTAGTTCTTAGCTTCGACTTCAGCCATGGTTGTCTTGCTTTCAGCAGTCGCCTTTACGGCTAGAACTGCATCTTCAAGCTTACCTAGAGTGTTATAATCAGTGGCCGCATCACCTAGTAGAGCCGCCTTAACAGTGTCAGCAGCACCTTTGGCTTCATAAGTTTCATCTAGCTTTAGCGCCGCAATAGCGTTAGCGATTTGAGTAGATACTTTAGTATCGCCAACTAGGCCCTGTAGAGCAGTAATATCCGCGGTCTTATCGGGGATTGTAAGAGTAGCTACAAGATTAGTGTAAGCTTCTTCACCCTTCGCGCGAGACATTAGTTTCCACTCATAATCATTTGCGCCCTTAACTAGAGTATATTGAGTATCAGTATCCTGAATTTCACCAGAAATGAAATCAGCTAGACCAGTGATTTCAGTAGCCGCGTAAGTAGGCTTATTAGCTTGCTTCGCCCAAGTGGGTACATCAGCCGCAACAGCCTGTGTCCACTTTAGATCTTTAAAGGTATGATTGCCATCACCAACCTTCATAAGAACGGCTGGTAGATGTTGAGAAGAACCAGAGGTATCACCAGTGGGGATAGTAGCAATAGCAACTTCGCCCCTCTTTAGAATAACAGTAGAACTCATCCAGTTTTCATAAGTGTCATAACGTAGCGCGATGCGCGTATTTAGAATTTTATCAGGCATAATAAAAGCACCTCATTAAATATATTTTTATTTAAACAGAATAGAGACTATTCTGTTATTTTTCGACCCACCCGTACACGCCGGGTTCCCATACATTATTGTCCGCCGTTGATTCCCAAGTCTTACCATTATGAGTTACAACGTCGCCTTTCTTATAAGCATCCTGCGCACCCACGGGTTGTACCCAAGCCGCAATGGTCGCGTCGCCGCCAGTTTCGCCGCCACCACTCTCGCCTTGAATCTCCCACGCCTGTGCGTAGTCTGTCGGGCTGTAAGTTGTGTCGCTCAAACATTTATATGTCTTACCATCCGTGTAAATCATATACTCTCCGGCTTTGTACATGTCCTGTGCGCCAGTAGGCGCAACCCAAGTACGAGCGCTTTCTAGCGTAGTACCGTGATATTGCATCCACAGCGCAGGCGTTGCTTCTGGTGTCCAATCAGCGTTAGCAGTACTATCGTGTGCCTGTACACACTTGTATGGTACGTTGTGATAGTTCCTAACATCTCCAATTATATATGTATCAGGCTTCCAGCTTCTTACCACTATTTGGTTCTCATTTATTTCTGCTGGTGTGTCAGCAATTTTCACAACAAAATTATCGAGTGCCTTACGCAAGGCTATTAGCTGATTTCTCTGTTCGTTTGTCATTTTTCAACTACCTCCTGCGCTTCAGCAACTCCAGTTAAAATGTCAATTGCATCTTGTACGCCCTCCGCTCGTATAGCGGGTTGCGCTTCTTCTAGCGCGATAATTTGACGCGTTTGCACAGAATAGGTATTGTAATCTTCTTTTGCAGTAGGCTGAAGAATCATCTGCTCTCCACCTGCATTGCGCGTCCAACCATTTGCTGTGCGTAGGTCTCCTACTTGAAGACCATAATATTTACCATTGACAATTTCACACCCGAGAGCCTTTTCCATTTCTGGGATTTGCGCTTCACGGATGACAATGAGATTTTGAACAATATTGTCCTTTACAACTGCTCCGATCATATAATCCTTTTACCTCCTAAATTGCAGTAATAGTAACCTTTGAAACTCGTGCTGAAGATGCCGTTGGACACGTAAGAGATATTTTATAAGATTTACGCCCGAAAAAACTAAAAACTTCATATGCTCCGCTTCTTGCAGCGGCAGAAGAAGGATTTCCATTAAAGTCTACTAAGTTGGGTGTTATAGAAGAAGCTCCGGTATAAATCCATATATCTATTTGAGTTTCTTTAGGCACATAATACGTACCAGAAATAGAACCTAATTTATTACTATCAACTAAAGTGGAATTATCGTTTGGGTTTTCATTTATCGTTAAATAAGTTCTATATCCTTCAGTTAAATAATCGTTTCCTTCTAAAATTACTTTTACCATTTCTTTTTCGGCAGAGACTTTTTTAGAAGGCACTAATAAATAACAAGCCCCTTGATAACCTGAGCCACCTATTGCTAAACTACTACCCGTAATACTTGAAGAAGTTACTGTACTATAAAAACTCGCACCGCCACCACCAGAACCATAAAAAGTAGCATTTTTGCCCGCGCTTATAGTAGTAGCTCCTCCATCACCACCACCATAATGGCCTCCTTTTGCTGATCTGGCAGAAGTATATGTCCCTCCTGAATGACTAGTATAATTTTTTCCAGGTTCTCCAAAAGATCCACCTGCACCAGCATAACAATAACGACCTGCATCAATAGAGCTATCTTCATCTATAGCTACGCCTCCGCCACCTCCGCCAGCACAGTGTGCTTTTAAGTCATAAATACCAAATGGAAATACATTTTTCCAATCCGAACAGGTTGCTTTATACGCACTTGCACTAGTAAAGCCATAACCGCTTATAACACCGTAAGAGCCGCCGCCTGATGAATTGCCTAAAGTCTCATTAGTATTAAAAGTATTGCCAGAAAAAGAACCACTTTTAGCTCCCATAATAGAAATAGTATTATCGCCAGCTATAATAGTATTAGAGCCTGCTTGAGCTTCACCCGTGCCTCCTGCTCCTATCGTTATGGTATATGTTCCTTCTTCTAGAGGCCCCGCTTTAATAAAACCTGAAGCGCCACCTAATCCAGCTTGTGGATAAGAATAATCACCTCCCCAACCACTTGCTCCGCCACCACAAGCCCAATACTCAATTGGTTGAGAACAAGTTAATGAACCACTTGTGTTTAGACGATAAATATCATATGGCTTACCATCAAGAGAATAATTAAATACTTCGTATTCCCCGGTATAGCTAATTGAGGGAGCATTCTCTCCAAAGAACAACCTCGCCTTTCCATCCGGCCCGCCGACATACCCCTTTACAATCTTCTTATCAACCAGTTTAGTCTCTGTGCCAGTCTGGGTTTTGTTGACAGTAATCTTTTGATACGGGTCGCAAGACAGTGTAAAATAGGTGGACTTTTCACTAGTTACACTTTGACTACTGTCTTTTACATACTTCAGTACAATTGTTTGTCCTTTAGAAAGCGAGCCAGTCCATCGTTGTGTAAGCGTAGAGCTTGTACCGCTAACAGCATTGAGTACTGTCGTACCTGCGACAGTGAGTGTAATTTTATCAAACCTGGATTCAGTATAGTAAAGGCCCTTAATCACCACGTTCGTCAAGTCTCTCTGTGCCGTAAATGTGGTCATTGAAGTAGAACTGTCAATGCCATAGTTTCCAAATTTAAGCTTCAAACCGCCGCCTGAATTATCAGTCCAAGTAATTCCTTTTGCATTTGTGCCAGTTGTACCAGTATTATCTGCGGAGAAGAAATCGGTGAATGTAGTAGATGAAAGCGCTATATCTTCTGTTGTAGTGGTCTCAGTATAGACTGGGACGGTTGCGGTGACACCTGCGTAGATGGATGAGACGCGACGATCGTTTGTGCGTGTACCTGGGACAGATACGATTTCAGGGGTTAAGGCTATAGGATCGCAAGAAGGTAATACACGAATGGTAAAGTTTGGAATGCTATCATCGCTGACTACCGTCCACATCCTAATTTTAATTGTATCACCAGCAGATACATTTCCTAAATCATAATTGACATAAGTGTCAGCTTTCGTATAATTCACTGAAGTTTTAGGCGTGGTTTCATTATTTAAATATATTTCTAATGATCCTTTTTCATTTTCTGCTTCAACGCTATTATCATACCGATAATTCATAAAAGCAAAAGACACTCCTGTCAACGCTCGTGCAAAAGTAAAACTAATAGTTTCTCTACCGCCAACGGCACCTGGAGCACTAGTAGCTTTTCCAGTCGCACACCACCAAGAACATTTTGCCGCATCATCACTATTGCCTGTCCAGCCTTGCATCATATTTCCAGAAGTAGCAGAAATAAACTCATCTAGATCATCTCGCCAAGAAACTTTTCTTAAGCTATCTAAAGCAATAAATACATTTCTTATCTCATTACTCGTATACTTCTCCGTACCGCCAACCCAAGCACCTGGCTTCGACGGCCAGACAAATGTATAACATCCATCCTCATCAACCGTTGTCGTTACTTTTAAAGAAGAAGAAAGATTGATGGCCGGAGCTACACCGATATTCGATGTCTGTGCTGTATAGTCTCCTCGTGTACCAGTAGTTGTATTAAAAACACCCGCTATATTAAAAGTGTCAGCATAGTGCGGGGTTCGCAGCCACCAGTAATGGCACCCACTGCGACTAGATGGCAAATGTGTGCTGAGTTGTGTAGTATGATCGTACACCTGATCTGTGATTGTCTTCGCGCGAGTCGCTGAAGTAAAATAAGCAATAGCAGTGCCGTCGCTTACGCCGTTTTCTTTACCAAGTCCAACTTCAGAGAGTGAAAGCAAAAATACTTTTCTGCTTATCGTCTGTATTTTACCCGCGTTAGTATCGATCCTCGGCATCAAAACCTTCAGCGTTGTATTCAAAAGTGAAGCTCTTTCCTGACTTGTAAAAAAGTGAAGGAACCCCGGACGTTCCATATAGCTACTTTCACCAGAGCCTAGGATAGTCGAAGGAGGATAATCGTAAGCGTGCGCTGCCTGATACCACTTGCCATCAGCATCGGGCTTGTTGAGCCATTGGTCAAGGTTCGACACCTGATAGTTGTTATTGCCGTATGTAACTCTATTCGCGTTCGGGTTATTCGGCTCGCTCGCGTCAAAAGCACGGACATCGATGATCTGCGTTGTATTCAGCGTCACAGAGTTGCTGGGATAGCCTGTGTGGTTCTTATCAACGATCGTCCAAATAATAGGTTCTGGAGTTTCGCCGTTAACGGAATGCTTGCCGTATTTGACCTTCGCACCGATAGGCAGATTACCTAATGCCTGAGTCGCGCCAGTCTCACCACCACCCGGTGTAGGATCGGGGTCCGTACTTCCACTCCATTCAAACGTATAGCAACCATCACTGTCGGTAGTATCGCTAACCTTAAGCGTGTTGGAGAGGTTTAAAGCGGGACGAACGCCAAGGTTACCAAGGTAAGCATAGCTGTAGCGCAAACTACCATCCGAGTTGACATACCGAGCGTTGCGGGCGCTCGAGTAGTAAGGCGTTCTCAGCCACCAATACCAAGCGGTAGTTTTACTCGAAGGT
>ERZ779877.1118-NODE-1118-length-24733-cov-4.713834_pt1 | contig 24733 bp, 17 predicted proteins | sample MGYA00511556_ERZ779877 | MGnify/ENA primary metagenome ERZ779877 (study PRJEB29588, sample SAMEA2159338) | human gut metagenome | biome: human gut; feature: human-associated habitat; material: faeces | place: Denmark | collected 2008/2010 ...
GGACTTTGGGAAATAAAGATGCCTTTTTCCGGTTCCAGACGATTGCGCAGCTGCGCCTGCGTCAGGCGGGCATAGACATCCAGCTCCGGTGCGGAAAGGTCTGTGATCTCGACAATATTCGGCATAAGGAAGTTCTCCTTTGGAAAAGCTTTTTTCTTATTCTAACACAACCTGTGAGGGAATGCAAAGTGCGGGCCGTATTTTTGGCGCTGGCAGAGCGCAAGGATACACATGCCGGATATGTAAAACTGATATGGACCAAGCTGTAAAAATATATTATAATAGGGTACGAAAAGAGGGGAAAAGGTAATATGAAAACAAAACATCATGGGCAGATGTCAGAGTCCTTCCTGACGGCGGTGTTCCTTTCGCTTTCGGGCGGGCTGCAGGATGCCTATACGTATCTGTTCCGCGGTAAGGTGTTTGCAAATGCACAGACCGGCAACATCGTGCTGCTGAGTTCCAACATCATGGATGGTCAGTGGGATCGGGTGCTGCACTATCTGGTTCCTCTGTGTGCTTTTGCGCTGGGCGTACTGGTGGCAGAAAAGATGCGGGAGAGCTTTCGCGACATGCAGCGGCTTCACTGGCGGCAGCTGGTGGTGCTGGGCGAAGTGCTTCTGCTGTTCATTGTGGGCTTTCTGCCACAGGAGCAAAACCTGCTGGCAAACGCCATCGTTTCCTTCTCCTGCGCAATGCAGGTGCAGGCGTTCCGCAAGGTGAACGGCTATGCATTTGCCAGCACCATGTGCATTGGTGACCTGCGCAGCGGTGTGGAAGCATTCTGCATCTGGAGCAAGACCCATGAACCGAAAGTTAAGGACCGGATGATGCGTTATTTTGGCATCATTCTGTTGTTCGCGGTGGGTGCCGGTATTGGAAGCATGGGCGCAGCGCGGCTGGCAGGAAAGACCATCTGGATCTCCTGCGGGCTGCTGCTGGTAAGCTTTGCGCTCATGTTCATCCGGGAAGAAATCGAAGAAAACCCTGCGATCGAAAAGGATCTGGCTGAGATCCGGCAGGAGACACGGGAGATCGACCGGACTCTCAAGCAGGAACTGAAGGAAGAGCGCGAGGAACTGCATGAGGAATTACACGAGAAATTGAGATAAAGCACCGGACATCAAAAAAGGAGCCGCTGCGTGATGCAGCGACTCCTTTTGCTTGTCGAGAAAGAAAATTACTCAGAACGCAGGGCGGTGACGGGGTTGCACTTGGCTGCGCTGCGGGCGGGAATCAGACCGCCAAGGATCGTGAGCAGGGTAGCCAGAACGATCAGGACCAGTGCAGCCTTGGGCGGCAGCACAGCGGTGACGCTGGTGGTTCCTGCAATGGAGTGGATGAGCATGTTGCCGGGGATCAGCAGCAGCAGGCACAGGCCCACGCCGATCACGCCGGAGCACAGACCGATGATGAAGGTCTCGGCGTTGAACACCTGCGAGACGTTGTGCTTGGAGGCACCGATGGCGCGCAGAATGCCGATCTCCTTGCGGCGCTCCAGCACGCTGATATAGGTGATGACGCCGATCATGATGGAGGACACCACCAGCGAGATCGCCACAAAGGCCACCAGCATATTGCTGACCATGCCCACGATCTCGGTGACAGAGTTCATCAGAGTGCCCACCATATCGGTATAGTGGATCACCTTATCCTCTTCGCCCTGCTGCCGCATGGAGGCGTTGTAGGCGTCCAGCTCGTTCACCACCTGCGCCTTGGTGTCAAAGCTGTTGGGGTAGATATAGATGGCATCGGGCTTTGTGTAGTCCACATAGCCGAGGTCGTCCAAAATCTTTTCGTAGCTGGAAGCGGAGGAGAGCAGGGTACTTTTGATCATCTCGGTCAGGTCGGAGCCGGTCATGTTGATCTGAATAGCCTGCTGGAACACAGCGGGGTCGATCTTGAGTGCGCTTTCCACCTGCGTGCTCAGCTGCGCAATGTTGCTCTGGATGGCCTGCGCGATCTTCTGCTCCAGCTGCCCGGCCAGCTTCTGGATGGCGGGACCCATCTGCTCCTGCAAAGCGGCGGTGAGCTGGGTCTGCAGCGCCTCGCCCAGCTGGACGGAGTAGGTCTCCATCACGGTCTGCAGATTTTGCTGGAGGGTACCGGCAAACTGCTCCTCCAGCCCGGAGGTGTCCAGCAGATCACCCATGGATTCGGCAAGCAGCGTCTGGAAGGCCTCGGTCTGCATATAGGAGGAAAAACCGATCTTATCCAGATTCAGCAGGCCGTTGCTGATGAGATAGCGCTTGTAGCCGTTCATGATCTTTTTCATCAGCGTCTGTAAGCCGTCCTGAGAGATATTCAGCTCTACGCCGTCGAACAGCTCGCTCATGTCCATCTCCATGTCCGGCAGCGGCAGCCCGCTGAGGTCCAGCTTGAAGCTGGAAGGGTCGATGAGGGTGGCAAGATCGAAGGAATCGTCGGTCAGGTCGAATGCGCCGTCCAGATCAAAGTGCAGGGCGCTGGTGTCGAACTGGAAAGCGTCCTTGAGGGCGTCCGTGTCCACCGAGAACAGAGAGGCGATATCCAGCATGCTGTTGCCGGCAGCATCGAAGGGCTCGCCGGTCAGCACGTTGATGTCCGGGTCTGCCAGCTGCTGGCGCACGATCTCGCTGTTGGCCGCCTGATCAATGACGTAATAGGTCAGGTCGTGCAGGTAGTCCAGACCGCTGTGCAGGATAGTGGAGGTGGCGTCTGCCTTGGGCTGCACGATGCCGACAATGGTCAGCTCCTCGCTGTTGGCCACCAGCTGCTGCATGTAGGCTTCATCATTCAGCTTGCTCAGCCAGACCTTGTGCTCGGTGTCGTAGACATAGCAGTCGGCCTTGTTGACAAGCTTGAAGGTCATGCCTAGAAAATCATCATAGGTATAGGTGCCGTAGTCCGTGGGCAGATCGATCTTCTGGTTCTGCGCATACTGCTGTAAGATCTTGTCCAGCTCGGCCTGATCCCGCAGACCCATGGCGTACAGCGCATAGTCCGAAACGCTGCCGTCCGCGTTCAGGGTCAGCACCAGCTCGTTGTACTTTTCCGGCCAGCGGCCGGCCTTGACATCGTACTGATCCTCGTACAGGGCGGGGGTCTCGGCCATTTCGCAGAACACATAGGGGCTGGCCATGGAGGTCATAAGGCTGGTCACCGAGGTGTTCTCACTGGCGATATCGGAAAAGGTGGTGTCCGGGTTCAGCTTCTGCACGGTGCCGTCCGGGTTCTGGCGGTAGATCAGCGGATCAGGGGTGTAGGTGTATTCCACCGTGGCGTTGTCCCGGATGGTACAGGCGTCACTGTCCAGATATGCTTTCAGCGAGCGCAGATCGTTGCTGGCAGCGCCGATGTTCAGTTGAGACAGCAGCTGTCTCACCGTGACCATGCCCTCCGGCGCGGAGGAGGAGCCGGACGAGACGCTGGTGTAGGTGTCCGGGTCCATCATGCTGGCCAGATCTACGCCGGTGCTGCTGATCTGCAGCGGGTAGGCGGCCAGCGTGGATTTTTCCATGTTGCTGATATAGCGGCTCACACCGTTGGAAAGGGAAAGGATCAGCGCAATGCCGATGATACCGATGGAACCGGCAAAGGCGGTGAGCAGGGTGCGTGCCTTTTTGGTGAGCAGATTGTTGAAACTGAGGGAAAGGGAGGTGAGCAGGGACATGGAGGAGTGCCCCATGTTCCGGTGCACGGGGGCAACGGCAGCAGCCTCGTCCTCGGGTTCGTAGGGCATAGTGTCGGAGCGGATCACGCCGTCCTTCAGCTTTACGATGCGGGTGGCGTAGCGCTCGGCAAGCTCCGGGTTGTGGGTGACCATGACCACCAGACGGTCCCGCGCCACTTCCTTGAGCAGTTCCATCACCTGAATGCTGGTCTCGCTGTCCAGTGCGCCGGTGGGCTCATCGGCCAGAAGGATGTCGGGGTTGTTCACCAGTGCACGGGCAATGGCCACGCGCTGCATCTGCCCGCCGGACATCTCGCCGGGGTGCTTGTGCAGCTGGTTGCCCAGCCCCACCTGCTCCAGCGCAGCGGCGGCACGGCGGCGGCGCTCGGCCTTGGAAACGCCTGAGATGGTCAGTGCCAGCTCTACGTTGCCCAGCACGGTCTGGTGGGGGATCAGGTTATAGCTCTGGAACACAAAGCCGATGGTGTGGTTCCGGTAGGAGTCCCAGTCGCGGTCTGTGTATTTTTTTGTGGAGATGCCGTTAATGACCAGATCGCCGCTGTCGTAGCGATCCAGACCGCCGATGATGTTCAGCAGGGTGGTCTTGCCGGAGCCGCTGGGGCCAAGAATGGCCACAAATTCGTTGTCCCGCAGGTTTAGACTGACGTTGTTCAGTGCGTGCTGCACCAGCTCGCCGGTCTTGTATTCTTTGTTGATCTGTTTAAGTTTGAGCATAGATGTGCCTTTCCGGTACTGCGCCGCCGGGCGCTGTTGCCTGGGGTTTAAAAGTAGGAAACATTTGCAGACAATATCTAGTTTAGTTTAGCAAATAAAAATGAAGAAACCGTGAAATTACCTGCGGAACGGATGAAGCTGCGGAGCTTTTGCGTCTGAGCAGCGGTTTTGCCGGAAGGACGGGGCAAAAAAGAAAAGCGGAAAAAGATACCGGTTGAATTTACAAGCTGAACGTGATATTCTAAAGCTGACAGACAGGCTGCGCCGGAAAAAACGGCGTTATATTACCTGAAAGGCTGTCGGAACAACACTTCTTTAGGATTGTAACAGTTTCTCCTGCTTTATACAATTATACAATAATAAAAGGATAAACAAGGCAGAAAAAATTTGGCCCTTGTAGTAAGGAGGAACTGAAATGGAACGTACATTTTCACCTATGATCCGGCAGTATTCTGCCATTGATGGTTTGCAGCAGGCGTATACGCTGGTGTATGCCATGGAGGTAGAGGGCACACAAGGCTGTCGGCTGACCCTGTGCCAGATCGGCAGCCGACAGCAGATCGTCAGTCAGCATGTTGCGGCAGCGCCGGAGTTCTGTTACCGGCTCCTGCGCTACTTGTGTGAAAATGGAGTTCAGCCGGAGCTCTGGCGGGATGCGGTCACAGACCTGACAGCTGCCGGGCTGGTAGGCGAGAAAGGCGGCGCATGGCGTGAACAGTGAGCGAACAGCCCAACTGCAAGTCGCCCTTGCAAGCTATGATCTGAAAGAACTGCGTGTCCAGAAGCGTTATTTGCAGGAGCAGGGAACCGCCATTGACTGCACCTGCTTTTGCAGCGGCGAAAAGCTGCTGGCACAGCTGCGGCAGGGTGTCCGTTATGATGCCGTGGTGCTTTGCAGCGAGCTGACGGATCTGCCTGCGGAGCAATTTGTCCGGCAGTTTTATCAGCTGAAGGAGCGGCCGATGCTTCTGGTACAGAGCCATGGCCGCAGCAGCGGCACGGCGTTGCAAAAGCTCCGCGAGGGGTGCTACTGCGTAGAGGGCACTGAGCTGAAAAGGCTGCTGTGGCAGCTTTACCGGATGCCCGGGCGGCAGAACCGGCAGCTGGAGCAGCGGTGCAGCCAGCTGTATGCGGCGTGGGGCATCCCGCAGGGGGATGTCAACGCCGGATATCTATCCTGCGCGGTTGGCATCGCATGCAGCACCAGCCAGAAGCTGGCGATCCGCAAGGAAATCTTGCAGGCGGTGAGCGAGCAGTTTGATACATCGGTCGCTGCTGTGGAAAGCGGCATCCGCCGGATGGTGGATCAGCTGGAGGAAAAGCCGCCTCTTGCGTGGCTGGCGTTTAAGGCCGATACAAGGCTGGGCAGCGGCAAACCTACCACTGGCAAGCTGATCTACGCGGTCAGGGACGTTGTGTTGCGGCAAAAAGTGCCATCCACCCGCCTGTAAGGCTTGCACACGGCTTTGGAACACGGCGGCGTTCCTTTAGAAAAATGGCATCGCCCGGGGAGGCAGAGCAATGGAGCAGCAAAAGACAGAAACGCGGTCTATCACCGCAGAGCAGCGCAAGCGGGTCGAGGAGGTCTGCTTCCGTTCGCTGGCGCTGATCGGACGCAACTGTGAATATCTGGAGCAGCATTTTGACCGCACCGGTGCAGACGAGTCTACCCGGCAGGCGGTGGCAGATATCGACACCGCTGCCATACAGCTGGACCGCACCCTCACCGAGGCGATCACCCTGCTGGAGTTTCTGCGCGAGGACACAAAGCCGCAGCTGTACCCCATTGACCTGTGTGAGCTTTTGCAGCAGGTGGCGGCGCAGTCTGATATGATCCGGGCGCAGCTTGGGGTGGATATCCGGCTGGACTACGGCGGGTGTACTGCCTGCTGCGTAATGGCAGACCGCAGAGATGCGGAGCTGCTGTGCCTGCATCTGCTCTCCAATGCATTGCACGCCAGCCGGGAGGGCGGCAGCGTCTGCATTGCGCTGCGCCGCACCGAGAGCGGCTGGCAGCTGACCGTCACCGACGATGGCTGCGGTCTGCCCGGTGAGGATGTACAGGCAGCACTGGAAAACCGCCGCAGCTTTCTGGGCGGGGCGCAGCTGGGACTGCTGCTCTGCCGGGAGTGCTGCCGCCGGATGGACTGGAGCTTACAGCTGGAGCCTGCGCCCGAAAAAGGCACACAGGCTGTGGTGCGCATTCCGCTGTACACGGGCGAAAGCCGCCCTGACGGTACGGTGGAGCTGCGCACCAGTTCGGAGACCGAGCAGGAGCAGCGCAAGTATCATCTGCGTGCCATGCTGGTGCGGGAGATGCGCACCATGCCGGAGCGCGGCGACCCGGAAGACGAATTTTGATAAGGTGGCAAGGCCGCTGCACAGCGTTTTGTGCGGCGGCCTTGTTATTTTGCGCCCGGTGCTTTCCTGCAAGCGCAAAGCATGGTATACTGAATGCTGAAAACAAAAGCTTGGAGGAGCAACAATGACAAACAAGAAGCTGAACTACCCTGCAATTGCCAAGGAGATGGCCATCCTGACCGTGGCGGTCGCCATTATTGCAGCGGCGGTCTATTTTTTTCTGGTTCCCAGCCATACATCCGTCAGCAGTATTTCCGGTCTGGGAATTGTACTGTCTAACTTTGTGCCGCTTCCGTTGTCCGCGATTACGATGATTCTGAATGTGGTGCTCTTATTGATTGGATTTGTGACCTGTGGAAAAGAATTCGGAATCAAAACAGTATATACAAGCATTATGCTGCCGTTATTTTTAGGACTTTTTGAAGTGGTATTTCCAAAAGCCGGTTCAATGACGGATAGTCAGGAACTGGATGTACTCTGTTATATTCTGGTAGTTAGCGTGGGGCTTAGTATTCTTTTTAACCGGAATGCATCTTCCGGTGGCCTGGATATTGTTGCGAAGATTATGAATAAGTATCTTCATATTGAGCTTGGCAGGGCAATGTCACTTTCCGGAATGTGCGTGGCGCTTTCCGCAGCACTTGTATATGATAAGAAAACGGTGGTTCTGAGTGTTCTGGGGACATATTTCAATGGAATTATTCTGGATCATTTTATTTTTGATCAGAACCGAAAACGGCGCGTCTGCATTATCACCGGGAAGGAAGAAGAACTTCGACAGTTTATTATTCAGGATCTGCATAGTGGAGCAACAGTCTATGAAGCGATAGGAGCCTATAATCTGGAAAAGCATAATGAGATTATTACGATTGTGGATAAAAGTGAATATCAGAAGCTGATGAAGTTTATCAATGAAATTGATCCGAAGGCATTTATTACGGTTTATAATGTATCCGGTATGCGTTATCAGCCGAAGCATAAAAGCAGTATTTAAGCGGAATGCAACTGACGGTTGACAGATTTCCAAGGCGGTTTGGTAGCAGGTAACCGGACTTTCTGTTAGAATGGGTTCATTCAATGAAGAAGGAGAACAGTTATGATTTTAGCAGAAAAGATTATGAAGCTTCGGAAACAGCAGGGATGGTCGCAGGAGGACCTGGCAATCCGCCTAGATATATCAAGACAGTCTGTTTCCAAATGGGAGAGTGGCGCATCCATTCCAGACTTAAATAAAATTTTGCAGTTGTCGGAATTATTTTCCGTGAGCACGGACTTTTTATTAAAAGAAGATCAGGAGGATTTCAGCCAGTTTCAGAAATATCCTGAATATGAATACGAGGAAGAAAACGAACTGCCTTTCATGGAAAGTGAAGTCAGCCAGAATTCCCCATCACGACAGGTAACGATGGAAGAAGCAAATGAATTTATGAAGTTTTCCCAAGAAAATGCCATTAAGATGGCAGCGGCAGTAAGCGTCTGCGTTCTATCTCCGGTTGCTATGATTATTCTTGCGGGAATGGCAGAATATGGAAAAATTTCCATTACAGAAGATGTGGCAGGAAGCATTGGAGTTATTGTTTTGCTTTCGATGATTGCCGGAGCAACCGCTGTTTTTATCAATATCGGGATGAGGCTGGATAAGTATTCCTATCTGGAAAAGGAGTCGATTATCACGGAATGTGGAATAGCAGGAATTGTGGAGCAGCGCAGGGAACAGTTTGAGCCGGTGAAACGAAACTGTACGATCTGGGGTGTGGTGCTCTGTATTCTTAGTGTAGTTCCCATGTTTTGTGTAGAGGTTATGAATGGTTCTGAGTCTGGAATGGTACTTAGTGTAGCAGGATTTTTGGGACTGGTTTCGGCTGGAGCATTCTTATTTGTTTATATGGGTATGATTGACGGATCTTATGATAAGCTTTTAGAAGAGGGCGATTATAGCAGACAAAAGAAAAATGCGAAACGAAAGAGTGAACCACTGGCCGGACCATATTGGCTTCTCGTAACGGCAATTTACCTTGCCGTGAGCTTCCTGACGAAAAGATGGAATCTGACCTGGCTGATCTTTGTGGCAGCCGGTGGAGTGTATGCAGTATGGTGTGGTGTACTTGCCATGGCTCAGAGAGAAAAGAAATAATAAGTTGATCCATTATTTACTTTGAATTATGATAATAATATGGAAAGATTGACAGATAAACAGGTTATCATTTGTATAGAAAACATTCCGTGGAGGATTTATACATGATGCAGGATGAAAAATACAAAATTCCAGTGAGCTGGAATTTGCCATATTTTGTATCGAGAATGTAGAAGCAAAGCTGGGAGTAAATGCAGAGTGTGTTTATCAGGCATTTACGGAAAATGATGTCTATCAGTTAATCCGTGATGGAGTATCCGATATGCATTGTATGAGCGATGCATATCTGTCAGAGGAGCTGGGACAGGAATATTACCAAAAGAATTAAAGCTTAAAGCACTATATATTATGGACGGAACAAGAATTTTTATGACAAGTTAAGACACATTTAAAATCCCTTACAGCATTGCGCTAAATGTCGCATGCTGTAAGGGATTTCTTTATTGGTGAGGTGCAGCGACAGATTTTCCTTCTGACAATGTGCATGGAATCAAAATGTCTGACGGCTGTGGGGCAGCTTCATTTAAGAGGCTGCAAAGTATTTCTGCAGAACGGCTTCCTATTTCATGAAGAGGCAATTTAATGGTTGCAAGTGACGGCCTGGTATAAGCAGAAAATTCCAAATTATCAAATCCATGGATGGAAAGATCTTCCGGAATTCGTAATCCGTGATCCAGACATAAATTCATGGCACCATAAGCCATTAAGTCACTCATGGAAAAGATGGCGGTTGGCGGGACTGGAAGACTAAGAAGCCTTTCACATTGCTCGTAGCCGTCCTCGTATCTCCATTTTCCGGTACAGATATATTCTGGAACAAATGGAATCTGATGATCCATCAAGGCAGTCTGATATCCCAGCATACGTTTATAAGTAGGATTCGAATTTACACTACCGCTGATCAATCCGATTCTGGTGTGTCCATGCCGGATCAGGTTCTCGGTAGCAAGGTAAGCCCCCTGAAAGTCGTCATAATTAACGGAATAGCTTATGGGCTCTGAACGATAAGAATAAGTAAATACAACAGGTATCTTCAGATCTGCGAGACAGTGAGGAATATCCCTTGGATAGGTTCCGATATAGATTAATCCACAGATTCTGGATACTTCAAGCGAACGCACAAGATTTTGGAGGGAGTCAAGGAAACCGGGGGAATGCTCCAGTTGCTGATAATCTTCGTCCTGTACGGCTGCTACTTTTCGGTTTACACGCAAATTACAAAGAGTAATTGTATAATCATGTGATTCTGCATAGGCACAGATTCCATCAATGATATCTCCGGAAGAAAAGGAACTGATATCTTCTGCAATAATTCCGATTACATTGGTACGGTTTGATTTTAAACCCTGTGCCATCCGGTTGGGAATATATCCAAGACGATCAATGGTTTCCAAAACAAGAGCTTCGGTTTCTTTTTTTGTAGTTCCCTTTCTATTGATAACATTGGAAACCGTGGAAATAGACACGCCGGCTTCTTTTGCCACATCTGAAATTTTTATCATTTTATTTTCTCCGTTTTAAACGTTTTAAATTATTATATCATGTTATAAAAAGAAGCATAGTGTGTAAAATGCACGAAAAAGTAGAATGATTATTGTATAAAATGTAGAAATAGAACAATGCAAAACAAAAGAAAGAAAAAATAATTGACAAAAGAGATAAAAATGATAATATGAAAGCATAAAACGATTTAATAAAAACCGAAGTAATGAATACAAAAATAATTAAAACGTTTTAAGAATGCAGTGGTTTTGGCAATAGAAAGATGAGCACATCTTTCACAAACAAAACCAAAGAGACGAAAGGAGAGGATGTTATGATGAAGCGTAAGGTAGTGGCAATGATGATGGCGGTGACACTGGCAGCGGGAATGCTTAGCGGCTGTGGAAGCACTGTCAAAACAGAAGATGGAGCGTCGTCCGAAAGTACGGAAGGCACAAAAGAGGGCGAAGGAGAACGGATGACGCTGGAGCTCTGGACGAGCAGCAGGGATGCGATTGATAATCCGGATGCCTGGTATGTGAAAAAGATTGAAGAGGAATTTGATGTTAACATTGAAATGAAATACCGTAATGAAGGATCTACAGATTACACGGAGTGGCTTTCACTGGCATTGACCGGCAATGATGCCCCGGAGTGGTTCCGGGATCAGGCAGTATCCCAATCCATGCTGAGGGATTTTGTTGATCAGGATCTGATTGCCGAGATTGATCCGGAGATGGTAAAGGAGAATATGCCCAATTATATGGCATGGACAGAAAAATACAGTAATATTGTAAGCGATGACCCATTACATTTATATGCGATTGATGACAAGGTTTATGCAATTCCAGATGCTATGCCGAATTTGACACAGTTCTGTCTGATGGGTTACCGGCAGGACTGGCTGGATAATCTTGGTCTGGAGGTACCGAAGACATTGGAGGAATTCACGGAGGTCATGAAGGCATTTACCTTTGATGACCCGGATGGAAATGGAGTGGATGACACGTATGGTTATATCGGAATTACCGGAAATCCGGATTGGGGATTCAGTCCGATCTTCGGGGCGTTCGGTACCTGTCCCGGAATCTGGTATGCAAAGGAGGATGGAACCGTAACCAGAGGAGAACTCGAACCGGGAACGAAAGAAGCCTTAAAATATATTAAGAGCCTGTACGACATGGGAGTCATTGATCCGGAGTGGATGACCATTGATTTCGAAGGCGCTAAGAATAAAATGGTAAGTGGAACAGCCGGATGCAGTTGGCAGAACTGGGGAAGTATTCTGCAGGATAATGGATGGTGGAGTACAGTAACAGAGAGCGCACCAGAGGCTAGCTTTGCGGTTGCTGGTGGAATTGAAGGAGAGAATGGACAGATTGGAACCATGCAGTTTAACCCTCTTGCGGGAGTAGGACTTGTATTTACAAAAAAGCTGGAGAATCAGCCGGAAAAAATCAAGAAATATCTGCAGGTGTTTGACGCAATTTCCGGAGACCCTGCATGGCACGAGGCAGAAATCTGGGGAATCGAAGGGGAAACCTTTGAGTATGATGAAAACGGAGACCGTCAGTTCACAGAAGCCTACGCTACCGAAGATGCACGAATAAAATTTGGATTTGGGGATGAGTATCGTTTCCCTACTCTTGAAAAATTCCAGTATGATCCGGAAGTGGATGATGCTATTGATTATTCGAAAGAAGTAAACCAGAAATATGCGGATGCCAAAAAGGTGATTACAGGAAAATACGATATTATGGGTGGCTTTTATCTTCCGGTCTGGAGCGAAGTGAGTGCGGAGCTCCCTGACATGAATGTGGCATTTACCGAGATGATCACAGGAGAGCGCGATATTGAAGAATTCGATGCATTGGTACAGGAATGGAAGGATGCAGGAGGTCAGGCAGCACTGGATGAGGCTCAGCAGATTTATGATGAACGTTTGAAATAGGCTTATCGGAAACAGCCAGAAAAATGTCAATATTCATATGCGGGCAGAAGTGATACAGATGCTGCCCGCAGCATCGGAATATTTGCCCGCATATGGATTTGTAAAGTGATGAAAAGGTATTTTCACGGAAAAGGAAGTGATGTATATGGAAAATGTATCAGGAAAGAAACAAAGAGCGCAGACTTTTAAGCTCAGAAGCTTTAAAAAATACAAAGTCCTGTATTTCATGATGATCCCAGCATTGCTGTATTTCATAATTTTCTGTTATACCCCGATGTACGGTATCCTCATGGCCTTTAAGGATTATAAAATTTCTAAGGGAGTTATGGGAAGCGACTGGGTAGGTCTCTATTATTTTCAAAAGCTTTTTTCCAGTTCCCGGTTCTGGAGCGTGCTCGGGAATACACTCATTATCAGTCTGCTTAAACTGATCCTGGGTTTCTTCCCGCCGATTATTTTTGCACTGCTCCTGAATGAAATTAAAACGCCATGGTTTAAAAAACTGACACAGACCTGTTCGTATCTTCCCTACTTTATTTCCTGGATTATACTTGCAGGTATCATCAAGGAGATCTTTTCAACCAATGGAGTGATTAACCAGATTGTGACTTCGTTTGGAGGAGAGGCTCAGGTATGGCTGAGCAAGAAGCAGTATTTCCGGACGATTCTGGTAAGTACGGATATCTGGAAGGGATTTGGATGGGGATCCATTATCTATATATCGGCGTTGTCCGGAATTGATCCCCAGTTATATGAAGCAGCAGCGCTTGATGGGGCAGGAAGGTGGAAAAAGATGCTTTATATTACACTTCCTGGACTGATTCCCGTGATCACGATTAATCTGATCCTGTCCATGGCAGGAGTGCTGAATGCCGGCTTTGACCAGATTTTCAACCTGACGAACTCTTCCGTAAAAAGTGTTGCAGACATCATAGATACCTACGTTTACGAGCTTGGTGTGCAGAAAAGAGATTATTCTCTTTCTACCGCAGTTGGTTTGTTTAAATCTGTTGTCGCGCTTATTTTAATACTTCTTACTAATTTTACTGCAAAGAAAATAAACGGCAAAGATTATACACTTTGGTAAGGAGGCGGTGACATGAAAAAACAAAAAATAACAAGCTATATTTTCCCGGCTGTTAATACGGTTTTGATGATTTTTGTCATTATTATTACGATTTATCCATTCTGGAATCAGTTCATTCTTTCGTTTGCCAAAAAGGAATATCTGTATGCCGTAGAGGCGCAGTGGTATCCAAAGAGCGTGGACTTATCCAGCTATAAAGTACTGCTTCATTATAAGGATGTGTGGATTGGATATCTGAATACGATTATCCGTACAGTGGTCGGAACGGTATTAAGTCTTATTGTTACTGCACTCATGGCTTATCCGCTCACCAAATCGGACATCCCGTTCCGAAAGGCAGTTACCATGCTGATCATGTTTACCATGCTGTTCAGTGGTGGATTGATTCCTACTTATATTTTGATTACACAGCAGCTGCATCTGAGCAACAGCTTCTGGGTAACTATTTTGCCCATGCTTACCTCAGCCTATAATATTTTCATTATGCGGAATTTTATCATGGGGATTCCGGGCGAACTGGAGGAATCTGCATTGATTGATGGAGCCGGTTATTTTACCATTTTCCGGAAAATCATTGTTCCGCTTTCCAAACCGGTATTGGTGACAGAGGCTCTCTGGATTGCAGTTGGACACTGGCAGGCATGGTATGATAATCTTCTTTATCTGCAGGAACCATCCAAATGGGGACTTCAGATGGTGCTACGTGAATACCTGATCAGCAATCAGGAAACGAATATTCTTCAAACCGTGAAAATGACAATGGGATCAGCAGGAGCTGTGGACGAACGTCAGCTGAAAAGTGCGATTATTGTAATTTCCATTCTGCCGATGATCATTATCTATCCGTTTTTACAGAAATATATGAATAAGGGACTTGTACTTGGCGCGGTAAAAGGATAAAACAGGAAAGTGGTGAAGAAATGGACAAAAAAGAAAACAGACAGGTGAATATCAGACAGATCCGGATCAAGGACGATTTCTGGTCCGGATTACAGAACCTGGTAGCAGACGAGGTAATTCCGTACCAGGAAAAAGTATTAAATGATGAAATTCCGGGAATTGAAAAGAGCCATGCAGTTGCAAATTTCCGGATTGCCGCAGGACTGGAAAAGGGAGAGTTCTATGGAATGGTTTTTCAGGACAGTGATGTGGCAAAATGGCTCGAGGGAGTTGCCTATTCACTGGCCGTTAAACCGGATCCGGAACTTGAAAAGAGAGCCGATGAGGTCATTGAAATTATTGAAAAGGCACAGCAGCCGGATGGTTATCTGAATACATACTTTACCATCAAAGAGCCGGAGCACCGCTGGCAGAACTTACAGGAATGCCATGAGCTTTACTGTGCAGGACATATGATGGAGGCAGCAGTGGCTTACTATGAGATCACCGGAAAAGACCGGCTTCTAAAGGTTATGTGCCGGATGGCAGATCATATTGACCGTCGTTTCGGAGAGGGAGAAGGGAAGGTCAGCGGAATTCCGGGACATCAGGAGGTAGAGATTGGACTGATGCGTCTGTATCATGTGACCGGTGAAGAACGATATTGTAAACTGGCCAATTACTTCATTAATGAAAGAGGAAAGAATCCGCATTTCTTTGAAGAGGAATCCAGAAAGCGCGGATGGACCCACTTCGGGATTGATCCGAAGGATACAAAGTATAATCAGAGCTATGCCACGGTCTATGAACAGAAGGACGCGGTCGGACATGCAGTCCGGGCAGTGTATATGTATACCGCAATGGCAGATCTGGCAGGAAGCAACGGAGATGATAAGCTGTATGAGGCATGTCTGACGCTGTGGAAGAGCATTGCCGAAAGGAGAATGTATCTGACAGCGGGCATTGGATCTACCGGAGAGCTGGAGGCCTTTACCGTGGATTATGATCTTCCGAACGATATGGTTTATGCAGAAACCTGTGCATCCATTGGTCTTATATTCTTTGCAAAGCAGATGCTGGAAATCAATCCGGATGGCAGGTTTGCGGATGTGATGGAGAGAGCTTTTTACAATGGAACGATCAGCGGCATGCAGCTGGATGGCAAGCGGTTCTTTTATGTGAATCCGCTGGAGGTAAATCCGGGCATTTCCGGAGAAGTACCGGGATACCGTCATGTGCTGGCGCAGAGACCACAGTGGTATGCCTGTGCATGCTGCCCGCCGAATCTGGTGCGTCTCCTGATGTCCCTTGGAAAATATTTGTGGGATGAAACCGAAGATGTGATTTATTCCCATATGTTTGCCGGACAGACTGCGGAACTTGGAAAAGCCGACATCCGGGTCGAAAGCCAGTATCCATGGAATGGAATGGTTCGTTATACCGTAGAACAGAAAACAGAAAAGCCATTTACATTGGCGATTCATATTCCGTCTTATATTAAGGAGTTTACGGTGCTGATCAATGGAAAGGAAATTCAGGCAAAGGATTATATGCGTAAAGGATACCTTTACCTGGAACGAACCTGGAATCATGATGTTGTGGAAATCCGGTTTGAATTAGCTGTCCGTAAAATATATGCGAACCAGAAGGTAAGAGAAGACGCCGGATGTACTGCCCTGATGAGAGGCCCTTTTGTTTATTGTTTTGAAGGAAAAGACAATGGACCGGATCTGCAGTCCTGCCATATTGCAGAAGACATGAAGGCAGAAGCTTTTGCCATAGAGGAAGGAATGCTGAAAGGATTGACCGGTATTCACGTGGATGGATGGAAGTACACAGGAAGCGATGAATTATATTCGGAAGAAAAGCCGCACAAAGAAAAGATCCGTCTGACCGCAATTCCGTATTATGCATGGGGAAACCGCGGTGAAAACCAGATGAGGGTCTGGATGCTGGAGTAAGCGCTTATAATGAATTCATATAATAGTTATACATGACATCAAGTTAAGGAGGAACATCAGTATGAGTGAAAAAAAAGTACAATGGTACATGGGAAATATGCTGGCAAAATTTGATGTAGAACGGGCAGCATGGACATCTGTACAGGCTCCAACAGATTTCAATCATGCGGAATTTCTGCTGACACCGGATGAGTTTCCCAGTCTGGACGGAGAACAGGCTCGCTGGCTTGGAACAGTGGAGCTTGTCATAAAGGGTAGTGAAGGAGATACGGTACATATTTATACACCGGAGATGGAAAAGTCAGTAGAAGCGGATGAAGAAAAAATTCGGGTGACATATTCGGAAAACACGAAAGCGCCGGGAATACGTATCGTAGAGGAATATCTGCGGAGCGATGATGGCATCCGCTGGGATATTTCAGTGGAAAATACCGGAAATGATGATGTAGAACTGGAACGGCTTGGAATTCCGCTTCTGATGAACCAGTTTTTCCGCGGAGATGATCAGTTCAAATATGAACAGTGCGTTTTACGCCATACCTGTCTCTGTCATGAAAATTCATGGATATATTGGGAAAAATCCAGTGGAGCAGCGCCGCTTCTGATACTGAAAACGATGGATGATACGGCATTGGACTGCTTTGAAGTGGAACACAGGTTTGCAGAACATACAGGAGTAGAGGGAGCTTTTGAGGGACTTTACACGGTATATGTTTATCATGAGCCGATGCCAGATCATCGTTTCGAAAATCTGGAGATCTGCACACTCAAAGCAGGACAGACCATTCAGAAGTCTTTTATGATCGGAATGCAGCAGTCCAGGGAGGAATGTGTACAGTGGCTGGTTCGTAACGGTGGATTTTATCTGGAAAGTGTTCCGGGAATGGTTCTTCCTTATGGAAAAAGAGCAGAGTTAACCATATACAGTAAGACAAAGCCTTCTATCAAGAGTGATTACGCAGAAGATATGGCAGAAGAGGTGGAAGGAAAGGCCGGAACATGGAAGGCATATCTGACCTTAAACGGCTATGGACGGAGAGGACTGGCGGTTACCGTGGACGGGCATCTCTCCAGACTGACCTTCTTTGGAATTGAAAATCCGGGTGAAATTTATGCGGAGCAGACAGACTTTATCATTAAAAACCAGTTTGAAACGGATGATACCGATCCCTGCTATCATGCTTTATTAATGTGGGATATGGATGTCAAGCACCGTATCAATTCCAAGTGCAATCCGCATGGGCCAGACTGGTTTGCAGGAGGCAGCGATGAGATTGGACTCGTTACAGGACTGTTCCTTTCCGAATGGAATGCCTATCATCCGAAGGAGGAGCAGGTGCGGGTTCTTCAGGAATACTGCCATGATTTTATTGAACAGCGCCTGACAGAGCAGCCTGGATGGCGTGTGCATCGTATGGTTCCGTGGTTTGTTATGTTTGAGCCATGGAGCGGTAGGGGCGCAGATGATGTCTGGAGAGCATTCAATTATGTGCATGTAATCAATACCTATTATAATATGTACCGGATCTCCAAAATTTATAAGAAGGACTGGCTGGATGCCCCTCACATATGGATTTATAAAGCCTATGAGTATGCCAAAGCCATGTTCTCGTACTGGATGTTCCCGGACGGAATCGGCGCAACAGAAATCGGAAATATGGGTGAATTCGTACTGGCAACAGAGATTGTCGGAGCATTGAAGGATCAGAACTGCAGAAAAGAGGCAGATGAACTGCAAGAGATTATTACAGAAAAGGCAAGATTTTTTGCAGGGAAAACTTATCCTTACGGTTCTGAAATGGCTTATGATTCTACAGCGTACGAAGCTGTTTATGGCTATGGAAAAGCAATCATGGACGAGCGCGTCATGGAAAAAACGATGGAGGTCAGCGTGGCAAACCGTGGATGGCAGCCAGAGTGGTATCTTTATATGACAGACTTGCGGGGTGGCGGAGACAGCCATTGGAATGTCAGCTATATGACACAGCTTGGGGCGTATCCGATTTATGATTGGGTTCTGGAGCAGAGACATTATCGGGTTGACCTGATGAAGGCATTGTATGGCGCTTATTTAGCAGGATTTGCAATTTATAATTCGGGCGGATACTGGAGTGATGATCCGGAAAATCAGGGAGCAACAGCATGGATCTTCCATGGAGCAAATGGCCTGTTTACAGGAAAGGACAGAGGCGGCTCACCGGTGTACAAGGGTATTGCGGCAATGTCCGGAGAAGGTTGTCTTGGTTTCTTTGGCGCCTTGAAGATTGCGGCATCAATGGTATATCAGGAGGATGGACATCAGAAGGTGCTTGGCGGTCAGCTCTTTGAGAAAGAGGGCGGATATGTTCTGAAGCCGGATGATGGACTGAATATGAGGTTTTTCGATACCTGCCGTGATTTTGCAGTAAAACTGGAGCAGGATACTCTGGAAAGCATTGAAACGCTGGAAAATGGATGGATGATCCAGATAAAAAATGATACCGATGTATCCCACACTCTTCGCATGGAGGTACGTAGTGGAATTGGCGGAGAGTATCAGATTATTACCGAAAAGGGACATCAGACACAGAAAATAGAAAGAGAATGGGCCTGGATAGAGGTAGAACTTTTGCCGGGAACGCAGAGTGTTGAAATTTTACAGTAACGATTTCATTGAACGGAAGCATATGCTGTTTAAGGTGCAGAATATAATCATATGAATTTCCAGAAGGCAGAGACAGGTATTGTCTCTGCCTTCTTTTCAGCATAAGCTTTATAAAATTTGTTTACCAGCCGTGTGTGATACCAGAAATTTTATAAAATCCAAAGAAGTGAAGCGGCACTGAATGCCCTTACACTGGTATTCCCGGTCCAGATGCTTATGGTGGCAGTGGGGGTCGGAACCGGCGTGGGAACCAATGCACTTCTTGCAAGAACGCTTGGACAGGGAAACAGTAAAAAAGCTGCAAAGGTAGCAGGGAACAGTCAAGAGAATATTTTGTCGGAGCAATGAGGATAATCTCAGTCAGCTTTCTATTTGCCGGAATCAATGTTGCTTATCAGGGTATTTATCAGGCATTGGATGGTGGTGTGGAATCACTGATTATTTCGCTTTTGAGACAGCTCATTATTATCCTGCCGCTGGCTGGAAACTTTTCCATGTTTGTCAGAGATGGTAAAGAGAATTATTACGATCAGCAGAGAATTTGGAAGCGGCGGACGCTTTATCGGAGAAGGAGCCGTGTGTAATTATTGGAAGAAATGCAGACTATATTCTGAAGGATAGGGATGATGTACTGAATGTATTTATCCATGGGAATATGCCGGAAAAAATACAGCGTATTATGAGCTTATATCATGTAGAAGAGCAGGAAGCTGTCAAAATGATGGCAGATACAGATAAAAGGCGTATGACGAATTATAATTTTTACACGGATCAGAAATGGGGAAAAGCTGCTAATTATACGTTGTGCCTGAACAGCTCACAGCTCGGGTATGATAAATGTGAGAGTATAATTATTGAATGTGTATAGTGTAATAAACTTATAATCCCGGATAGCTTATGATTTTATCATGAACTATCCGGGATTACTTTTTAAATATACTTTTTAAGATGTTGTTTGTGAGTCACATTTTATTGAGAAAATAAGGTTACTATAGTATAATAAATTTTGAAAATATTGCAGTAGAATAATACTCGCACCATTGGTGAGAGAAATGGAGAAGTATATGGGAAAGGAGGCAGCTTCATGAAAAAACATGTCCAGACAGATTCAGAGTGGCAGGAGGAAATGTCACAGAAAATAATAGATGAAATACAGTGCGAGTTGTATCTCGACATGCCTTTTATGAAGCTGGCGCTCTCTGCTCTTTCACCAAAGGTGAACGAGCAGCTTTACTCCATGGCAACTGACGGCACATATATTTATTACAATCCAATCAGGCTTATTGATATATTTAAGAAAAATGGCATGTATCTGAACCGGGCTTACCTGCACAGTGTGCTGCACTGTCTGTTTTTTCACCTGTGGACTAAAGGTGAGAGGGATGAATTCCTGTGGAATACAGCATGTGATATAATGGTTGAGTACACGATTGATACAATGGAAAAGAAAAGCACAAAGCGTATCCTAAGCTATATAAGAAAAACCACGTATGAGAGGCTTAAAAAAGAGCGTATCGTGATTGCTCCCGGAGCCTTGTACGCGTGGCTATACAAGCAGTATGCAGAAATAAAGGCTGAAGAAATCACGGATATAGATGATATTGCAAACACAAAGGATAAAAATGAGCTTGCACTTCTGGCACGGGAATTTTACACAGACGACCACGCCCTTTGGCCGGAGGAGAAAAACGACAATGCTATGCCACTAAGCTCATCCGAGGCTAAAAAGCAGTGGCAGAAAATATCCAGACAGACACGCATGGAGAAAAGCCATTCAAAGGACAGCAAATCCGAGGGCGAGCAGGTAATGATGAGGGAACTGTCCGCAAAAAGAAGCAGACGAAGCTACAAGGAGTTTCTGCGCAGGTTTGCAGTGCTTCGTGAGGAGGTACATGCAGATTATGATTCCTTTGATATGGGATATTACGCGTATGGACTTTCGCTTTACGGCAATATGCCGCTCATTGAGCCGCTTGAGACGAGGGAGACATACAAGATAAGGGATTTTGTCATAGTGCTTGATACGAGCTATTCTGTGAGTGGGGAGCTGGTGGAGCACTTTTTACAGGAGACCTTTACGATTCTCACGGAGTCGGACAGCTTTTTTGTCAGGAATAAAATACGCATAATACAGTGTGATGACAGCGTAAAGACGGACGAGGAAATTACAGATGAAAAGCAGATTAAGCCGCTTTTAAACAAGTTTACGCTCGTAGGAGGCGGAGGCACAGATTTCAGACCGGCATTTTCGTATGTGAGAGACCTTCTGGATAAGGGAGAGCTTAAGAACATGTGCGGACTTATATATTTTACTGATGGCAAGGGAATTTTCCCGGCAAAGTGTCCATCGTACAAATGCGCATTTGTGTCGGTTGGTGCATATGAGGGTAATGAGGTGCCGCCATGGGCGATGCAGGTGGAGCTGGAGGAAACAATATGAATATAAAACAGGCAAAAAACGAAGTGAAAAATACAGTGAAAGCATACCTGTCAAAGGATGCACATGGAGAGTACGTGATACCGCAGATAAGGCAGAGACCGATGCTCTTAATCGGACCGCCCGGCGTAGGCAAGACACAGATTATGGAGCAGATTGCAAGAGAGTGCAAAATAGGTCTTGTGGCATATACCATCACGCATCACACGCGCCAGTCAGCGGTAGGACTGCCGTTTATAAAGGAGCGTGAGTATGACGGAAAGAGCTATTCCGTCACGGAATACACGATGAGTGAGATTATAGCCAGCGTCTATGAAAAGATGGAAGCAACAGGGCTTAAGGAGGGCATACTTTTTATTGATGAGATAAACTGCGTGTCCGAGACACTTGCGCCCACGATGCTTCAGTTTTTGCAGTGCAAGACATTTGGTAATCAGGCTGTTCCCAAGGGCTGGGTGATTGTTGCGGCAGGAAATCCGCCTGAGTACAATAAATCAGTGCGCGATTTTGATATGGTTACGCTCGATCGTGTCAGATATATATCGATAGAAGCGGACTATCAGGTGTGGAAGGAATATGCCAGAGATGTGCATATCCATGATGCACTTTTAAGCTATCTTGAGCTTCACCCAAACAATTTTTACAGGGTGGAAACTGACGTGGACGGTATGAATTTCGTCACGGCAAGAGGCTGGGAGGATTTAAGCAGCCTGCTTAAGGTGTACGAGGCGGGAGAACTTGCAGTCACGGAGGATGTAATAGGTGAGTTTATCCACCATCCTGATATAGCAGAGGATGTGTACGCATATCTGGAAATCTACAGAAAATACAATGAGGATTACGGTATAAGCGATATACTTTCCGGAAACGTGAAAAAGTCAGTATATAAACGTGTGTTTGATGCTGATTTTGATGAGAGAATCACTGTGGTGAATTTGCTTTTAAGCGGACTGACAGTTGTTTTTTCGGAGGTGGCCAGAGAGCGGAAAATGGTGCAGCTATGGTATGAGTTTTTGAAGGAATACAGAAAGTCACAAAGAAGCCATGAAGAGCAGCATGCGCTGTACAACAGTGCTGTGGAGCAGTTTTCAAAGAATATGGAGATATTGAAGGAGAGCTCTCTTATTTTGCCAAAGGAGTATTACATCAGACAGGATGTCTTAAGGCATATCAAGGGTGATTTTGATACGGTGATGGATGATTTTACCGAAGAATCTGAGAAGCTTTCAACGATGGAGGATGCTGCAGGAGAGAAGCTAAACCACGCATTTGATTTTGTGGAGGATGTATTCTCGGACGGCCAGGAGATGCTTGTCTTTGTTACAGAGCTGACCATCACACCGGAAATCAGCAGCTTTTTAGCTGAGAACGAATGTGAAAAATTTGATATCTACAATGAAAAGCTCATGGTTGGAAGCAACAGGACTAAGCTTTTAAAGGAGCTTGAGAGATAAATTCTAGTGATGTATGCAGGGAAGATTTGAAGGAATTATCTATGATTTATATATTTAGCGCTTTTTATGCTGAGGCAAAAAATATAATAGACCACTATGGCTTAAAAAAGGAAAAAAGCCCTGAAATGGTCAGATTTGATGTGTTTGCAAATGAGAGTATCAGGCTTGTGATAACAGGCGTAGGAGAAATCAATGCGGCGGCAGCGGTTTCAAATATCGGTGGTGCGTATGGGATATCATCGGATGATGAGATTTTGAATGTGGGGTGTGGCGCTGGATTTAGCAGTGATATCTGTTTTGGCAGTATATTTCTGGGAAATAAGCTCACTGAGCAGATGACAGGGCGTACATTTTACCCCGATATGCTGATGAAAGCAAATTTCAGGGAGTGTGAAATAGTAACGGTCGCAAGGGTGCTTAATGAAGGGTGCGATTCGGTTGTATATGATATGGAGGCAGCCGCCGTTTATCAGGCAGCTGCGTTTTTCGTGGGACCGCATCGTATGCATTTTATAAAGCTTGTTTCAGATGCCGGTGAGAGAATTGACCAGTCGAAAATCACAGAGCTTTTTGCTTTGCAGGAAGACAAAATATGTGGCTATATTGATATACTTTTAAGTGTAGGTGGTAATAAAACTTCAATAGATGATAAGACTAAAGGCGAAAATATGGCAGACGGCAATGCGACAGATGATACTAAATCCGCTTGGAATATTGACAGGCTGACCAGCGATATGCGCTGTTCCAAGGTAATGGGAGATCAGCTGGCACAGCTTATAAAGTATTGCAGACTAAGTGGTATAGATTATAAAGCTGTTCTGGATGAGTACTATACAAATGGCTTGCTGCCGTGTGAGAGCAAGCGTGAAGGAAAGAAATGTCTGTTTGAATTGAAACAGAGATTGTTGTAAGAAGGAAATGTCAAATGTGCCAATACAATAAAATGTTTTCACATGTATATGTGGAAAAAGGCGTGGCCGAGCATCCACGTACAAAGCAGATTTTAGAAAAGCTGAATAATACAACAGTCATAGAAATTGACCACTACAAGGATGTTTTCTGCCGCAAAAAGCAGAGTATTTCTGCTCAAAGTAATGCCAAGGCGCTCATTCTGGCAGAGAATACAAGCGGCTGCATATATGAAGGTGCACCGGTGTGTCAGAGCTTTGGAAATGAGAATTTCTACTATTGCTCATGCATGATGAACTGTATATTTGACTGCGAATACTGCTATTTAAAGGGCATGTATCCGTCTGGTAATCTTGTGGTGTTTGTAAATCTGGAGGATATTTTTGCGGAGCTTGAAGCACTTCTGGCGCAAAAAAGCATATATCTTTGCGTGTCATATGATGCAGACCTCGTGGCCATAGAGTCGCTTACCGGCTTTGTGAGGGAATGGATTGCTTTTACAAAAAAGCATGAGAATCTTACAATTGAAATCCGCACCAAGAGTGGCAGGTGTGATTTGTGGAGCAATTACGAAGCCTGTGACAGGGTAATTATTGCCTATACAGTTTCGCCTCAAAGGGTTGCAGCAGAGTATGAGCATTTTGCGTCCGCACCTATGGAGCGGATTCAGGCAGCAAAATGTGCTATGGATAGTGGATTTCCAGTGCGACTGTGCTTTGATCCGATGATATACTGCAAGGACTGGAGAGGTGAATACAGCAGGCTGGTTGATGACGTATTTTCACAGATAGACGGTTCTAAGCTGTGGGATGTGAGTATCGGAAGCTTCCGCATATCGCAGGATTATCTGAAGAAAATGCGAAAGGACATGCCTCGTAGTGCTGTGGTGAATTTTCCATACGACAATGTGAATGGGTATTACCAGTATCCGGAAAACATACGAAGTGATATGGAAGAGTTTATGATACAGGCTGTATCCGAATATGTGGATAAAGACAGGATATTTATGTGGAAGTGATATTATTGCAATACATTTTCAATATATAT